>JAABUI010001224.1_pt1 | contig 15296 bp, 13 predicted proteins | sample 5559111 | NCBI WGS metagenome assembly JAABUI01 (sample SAMN10711870, study PRJNA513365) | rock metagenome | isolation source: Antarctica rocks | place: Antarctica: Victoria Land, Buttleship Promontory
TAAGGATCTTGACAGCTCCCTATCAACTCAAAGTCTCAAACTCCAGAGTGATGGCTTCAAACGCCTCCTTCTCAGCAGACTGGAAGGTTTCTATAAAGAGAGCCAATACGTACTTGGCGAGTCTCATAGAACGGCTGTGGAAGCCCTAATGGGAACCGCTGCTATGCACATAGAGCTCGGGGAGTATGAGAAAGCAGGCCACCTTCTCAACGATCTGACCGTTCTATACCAGGAGTCTCCGGAGACTCTTGCTCACGTCTATCATAGTTGCCTGATACAAATGACCGGGCTGGCTTTAAAGACAAAACAGACCTTGGAGGAGATGGAAGCGTTCAGCCAGCTTGTCGAAATCATGTCGAAGACGTCTGGACCTTTCGACCCGGAGACCATTGGTCATAAATTGTCTCTTATTTCGTGTTCTTCTCGAATAGCCTCTATGGAGAACAGCAAATATCAACCATTAATCACCAATGTGGACAAATGTGAAGGAGCAGACGATGCGATTTGGACGCCCGTAGGCTTAGCCCTCGCTTACAAATTTGCGGGAGAGGTAAAAGAGATCGATGCTTTGTGGGATGGGGCCATCGAACACATGCTGCTTGAGGAAAGCCCAGGCGTCGGTATGGATGATTTCATCTATGCCTTTGAGGTGGCTGCAGAGGAAAGCAAGGGATCAACGTATCAAGAAGCGTCCAACAACCTGCAAAGGCAGGTCGCCAGACTGAGAGACCTCAAAACGCAAATGACTCAAAGGATAGGGCTTTCGGAAAGTGCACTTCTTATACTTCTGAAAAACTTCTGGGGTGTCGTGGATTCGATCGGGCCCTTTGCTTCGTCTACAGAACCTTGCCCTATGGCTATCTATCATCGACACAATCAAGGGCTAAACGGCCCGAGTCTTTGGCCAGAGCCAAGAATTTTCAATATCGAGAGCGGGCAGACAGAGGAGTGGAGATCTCGAAGACAACTCGGCCAGACTATCATCACCGTAATACGCTCCTCGCCTAGCCACGCCAAGCCATATATGTTATTCATGTGTGTCCACTCACTCGAACTTTTTTACTATGGCGAAAGGACTCGGGAATTTGCCCCGCTCGATACTCGCAGCATCGACCTTCTTCTGAAAATGGCCACCAAGCAGTTCGGTGAAGCCCATGTTCTCTCCCTACGTATGCATTCTGTCAACGCCATCACTAGCCAGCTGTCAAACGTTACTATCCGCCGAGAGGAGAGTGAAGCATGCATTATGGAACACCGCTTCAAGGACATTGCCAGTCCAGGAAACATGATCTCCAAAAGTGCAGGCTTTGTCTTCGAATGCCTCAACGCCGAATACAAGAAGAGAGGCTGGTATTCACTCTGCAGACGCCTGTACGAAATCACCTTTCAGAGGCTAAGCATATTGTTAGGCTGGTGCCATAAAGACACGATGCACAGTCTCTGGTTCCTGCTGGAGATGTACTGGCGCGTGGACGGCAAGTCGAAATTTTCTCTAGCCCTCGAAGAAATAGACACATTGTATCAAAGAACAGAGCCGAATTGGAAAGAAACATTTTCCGTGCGCATGCGTACGGGGGTCAATTCTTGCTCGAAAAGGACCTTCCTGAGTCGGCGAGTTTAGTTTTCAGACAAGTACTTAAATGGGTTGAGACGTTCCCCAGAGAGAAGCACGATGCCAAATGGATGGCGCAGACGTGGAGGTATCTTGGCGAAGCGTTGGATGCTTTGGGAAATGAAAAGGGTGCGAGGCAAAGCAAGATCCAAGCGGAGAGTTTTGATGCCCCATAGTACGGGGTGAAGCTTGCTGGCGGGCGCCAAATACGAGCAATAAGAAAGGGTCTCAACTGCCCCAGTCCGTCCATTTCGTGCCGGCGAGGGCTGGATACGAGCCCGAAAAACGCGATACGGAGCAGTATGCTGCAACAGGTCTCCTTACACTGGACGGCTTAACTTGACGTTCACCTCGCCGTACAATCGAAGCATACACGGCGTCGCCTCCTCGAGGTCCAGATGTCAACGGAGAGGACTGTCTTTCACCCCAATTAGATGCACTGATTCCGGACTTGTCAAGTTTGAGTTCAAGGGTACCTGCGGGTACTATTATATTCGGATTGCTGAGCTGGTTCCTTCTGGAAACAAGAAGGATGAAAGTCATCGGCCAGCTCTCACTAATGCAACTATCCCTTTCCTTGTGTACGGGAGGTACACGCTAAGTACTAGCGCATCAGAGGTCATCTTAGAGATTTAATTCGTCCGAGCTATGATCTGCAGATAATTCAGAAATCTGCCAAGAGTAGAGTGGACTAATCAGATGAGTAAGATCGCTGCGGAGAAGCTAGTGCTTAGCGTGTACCTCCCGTACACAAGGAAAGGGATAGTCACACAGCATTCGGGATTGATTCTACCCGTGACGGCCCCTTCCCGCCCTGCCAACAAACCCCTATTCAGCACGCAAGACAAAGTCCACTTGTGACTGCTGGGGCTATCGTGTTCTGTTCCAACTGTCACAATATTCTAATCGTTTCCTGGGTATACATACCATTTCATAAGCTATGCCGTCAAATTGTAAAGGTGCGGTGGCCTTTCCAATACACAAATTGCAAGCCCCCTGCGCCGGTCCACAGGTGCTCGAGGTACCTGCTCATTCGACACCCAATTCTCCCAAAAATAGATCTGACAAGAGCGATATCGCAGGCTATTTCCATGAGCTGGAATACGGCCGCTCTGCGATGCCCCTGGAGAAGAATGGATGTGACAATGATTGTAAGGATGGCGCGCTGGCTCTCTGCCCGGGACACGGGAGCCATACTTGTCAATTGTGTTTTCGTGCATCTAAACGGCCAGGTGAAGCTATGTTGGATGGTGGTATATCAGGTGCCCAAGTGCACCCATAGTACCTGTCATTTTCAATTTCGCACGATACTAAGGCTGCGAGATTGTACGGCCATTTATGCTCTGATCAAGGGAAAGGAGATATCGTTCTACCGCTATTGTTGAGAAATTCGATTTCACCAACGAAGAGGTTCGGGATAATTAGACACTCTATATGTTACAATAAATATCAACGATGCTTACCATCCCACCACCTCAACAGAGCCACAACCGTGATCCATCAGGCGCCCAACCCAGAAGTCGTTTCCGTGCAGTCTCTCCCCAAGCAATCATACCCAGACTCCTTCGAATAAGACCTCACCCAGTCGACAGCCCCCCACTCACAAGACATAGACTCAGGCTTTCCCTCCCCCCCAGCCCTCTGCGCTCGCATTAAAGAATCCAAAGCAGAAAAAGCACCTACGGCGTAATCACCTTTCGGGGGAAATCGAAACATCTCATCTCCACCGCAACAAATCCAAATCGCGCCACACTTCGAGACGGGTCAACGACCGTATAGTCAGTCAGTCAGTCAGCCAGTCGGGATCTTGCGGGTCGGCTTTATGGGAAAAACCCCATCTGGCATGGCTCCTTTGAGTGAGTGGGTCGACTTATTCATTGGGATTCATGCACAAGGGTAACGCCTCCCTTGGACCTTTTCTGGCTTGGGGTTCCTGGGGGGTGGTGGTGTGTGAGGAGGGGGGGAGTTGGACTGAGGGGGCGGATGGTGGTGTTTGGAGGGGATGGTGTTTAGAGGTGAGGGTGTTTAAAGGTGATGGCCCTGTGAATAGCAAATGGAAGTTGCGACGTCTCCTTGTATTTCAGCAAGCTCCACGCATATCGCAATATCGGTCCACCAAATCACATCCAACAAATAAGCGCTATTGTTATCCTCCCTCCAATCCATCTAGAATACTCACAGCCATCCCACCCACCGAGCCCCAAACACAAACACAAAACACAAACACCAAACCTTCTCCCCGAAAAGAAAGCATGAGCTATCATGAAACGATTGAGTTATCGGAACTGATAATTCAGTGGAGATGTCTTGAGATGATGATTCTGAGTGTGTGGTAGGAAATATAAGATATCAGCGTCATCTGGCATGAAGCATAGGGATGGAGGGTGTTGTGTTTTAAGGAGTCCGGCGGGAAATGTATTCAAGGGGACGCTTGATTAAGAGATGAAGGTCGATGGTGGAAGTAGGACGATTTTCCAAGCAGCGAGTCGACCGGCTGACTGATTGACGGCGGACTTGGCTATTTGATAGAAAACGATGTTTCGTATGTGAGAAGCCTACATCACCGACGGTCACACGATGGAGCTTTTCCTCCATCTACACCCAAACACACTTTTCAAATGGTAAATCTTCAGTCGCGGCTAAAGCTTCGGCCTCCGCTGATTGACAATCCGTCTCCGCATCATCAGCAAGACGTCCTCATGAACCATACATATCTAATACGCACCTACCTGCTCCTTCCAAAATTCGGCGGCGCAGCCGGCTTATTGCCCAAAATCCCCTCAATCTCCTCCATAACCTCCGCCGTCAACTTCGGCAACAACTTCAGGGCCCCGCAATTATCCACAATCTGCTCCACCTTCGTCGCCCCCAAAATGACCGTGCTGACATTCTCGTTCTTCGCCGCCCAGGCCAGGGCCAGCTGGCTGGCGTTACCACCGAGCTTTTCCGCGATGGTTGTCAATTTCTTGACTTTTTCGATCTTGGCCTGGCCTTCGGGTTCTTTGAGGGATTTGACGGTGTTTTCAAAGAAGGCTTTGTTGGTGGCGAAGCGGGAGTCGTCGGGGATGCCGGAGTTGTATTTTCCGGTCAGGAGGCCGCTGGCGAGGGGGGACCAGATGGTGGTGCCGTATTGGAATTGGGAGAAGAGGGGGGCGTATTCGACCTCGAAGCGCTCGCGGTGGAAGGCGTTGTATTGGGGCTGCTCGGCGATGGGGGCGATGAGGTTGTATTTTTCGGCGATTTGGGTGGCCTCCATGATTTGGGTGGCTGACCATTCGGAAGTTCCCCAGTAGTAGGTGAGGTTCAGGTTGCGGATTGCTTGGGTGAAGCCCTCGACGATCTCTTTCATGGGTGTGCTAGCAACCGTTAGCAAGCCATGCAAATATAGAGAGCGGTAAAGACGTACGCATAATCCGGTCTGTGGGCGAAGACAACATCGACATAAGGCGTCTGCATACGCTTCAAAGAGTCTTTGAGACCCTCAATGACATGCTTCCTGGATAGCCCCCGGGTGTTTGGTTCTTTGCGGCCCGTCCCAAAGAAGATCTTGGTGATGAGAACGTATTCGTCCCGAGGCCATGCGAGCTCTTTCAAGGCGGTGCCCATTTCAATTTCGCACTGGCCATTCGAGTATACCTAGACACCTTGCATCAGCGACCTCTTTCTGTACTGACCAGAAGTGAGAAATGTTACCTCGGCTGTGTCGAAGGTATTGACTCCATTGTCCCACGCTGCTTGCATGCACTCCTTGACGATGCTGCCCTTTTGCGTTCCACCGTATGTGAGCCAACCGCCTGGCAAGTTTGTCAGACACGTTGGAATATTCAGGCCGCATTCTCATCGTACCAAGCGAGAAAAGAGAAACTTTCAATCCCGTCGGCCCAAGGTGGCGGAATACCTGTGGAGAGGGAGGGGAGTCAGCAAAGTTGACGTGGGGCCCATTGCCAAGCCTACCATGTCCTTGGGTTCATATTTTGATTCGACAGCCATGATGTGTAACTCGGATTCGTAGTTTGGTATGTAAGAGTGATTGTCAATTTCGCGAAAGATTTATATGAAGTCAAGAAGCAGTCTGGGGAAGAATTTGATTTGTAATGCGTGCTTCACGTACACAGCTATGACGTCAACTGTACCTGCGGAGCCTGCCTGACGGATCTGCCTTTGCAGCTATCGACCCTAGCGAGTCACTCGTTCCGCGCGGCACACAAGAGGAAGGTGCATAATTGATGTAGAATAGAGCTTTGACAACCGTCCGCCTACGTGTGCCCGCCAATGCCAAATCATTGCCAACATTGAGCAGTCATAGCTCATAATGCACTCCGACTCCGCATATCATATTGGTTCCATGATAGACGTTCCCTTCGAAATCACTGTCCTCATCCTTCAAATTCCATTCACCAATCGCAGGCTTGATTAATTGCAATGCCCTGCTCTCTTATGCCGCATTGGCCAATTCACGCAGAGCTTCCTCATGAACGCTAGCAGGAATCGTGGCGACAAAGGCTGCGAAGGCTCCGACTAAGCCGACGCAAACGCCCGAGACGAACTTGCCGATTCCTTTTGCTGGCGAGGAAGACGTCCTGGCTTTCTTACGGGCGGGGCCTTCAACTTCTACAGCCTTGTCTACCGACAGGGTTGAAATTGAGCCTTCAATAGGCTCTAATGCACTGTCTTGGCTAGGCGAAGTTGTTTCGGCAAGTGGGAGAACATCTCTTGCTTGGGCATCGGGTAGTTGCGTTTCGTGGACGCTGTCGAGATCGTTGGAGCCGTGAGACGGTGGCTGTCCGATACTCTGGGACCCTGTCGACTTCATAGTCATTGCCGGGCCACGAGATGGCTCAGCTTCGTCAGCCGGAGTCATCTCATCCGCTTTACGCTTCAGAGGTCTCGAATCATCCACCTGCGAAGTGTTGACAAGATTTGCAATGTTGATTTTGGATGACTGGCCTTCGCCTCCCTTCTTTGATTTTGAACTCTGCCATAGAGGCGTGGGGTTCCTCGATGACGGCTGCGCAACAGAACCAAAGGAGTTCTCTGCGGCCTGCAGTTTAAAAGCAAGTCGTGCTTCTGCAGCTGCAGCGATATAGTCAGAAAGTGGATTGGAAGATTCCGTCCCCGAAGTTTTGTCGCCAGCTCGATTGAAGGGACCATCATTATATGCCCACTGCGCATAGCCCGGTATTGTTGCTTCTTGACAACGACTGGTGAAAGGCCCCTCTTCGTATGGCTTTGATTGGAGATCGGGTTCGGTGTATGATGGATGAGGGGGGAGTGGGACACATTGGTAGGAGAAGGGAGCGTTTCCAAAGGCCCCCGGGTCCGTGCTATTGGGGTTGTCAATCTGCATGTCACGAGCACACTGCCCACTCGCATAGTAGCTGCCGAAGATGGGTGGATTCTGTGGTGTGAAGGTAGAGTTCCTGGCTAGTGCAGCGTCCGATGGGCTAGGTGCCCGTGCCATCATTGGCGGCGAAGGGTCGAGGTCTCGCTGTGATGAGAAATCCATGTAGACAGATTGGCTGACATCGATGACCTCGCTGATGCTGACAGTGGGATTATTGGGCTTGGAGTTCTGGGAATCTGTCTTCCCAAACCCGACACTGGGCTTTGACTGGACAGGGGCTGCCTCATCAGGCTCGGAGTTCATCAATTTGCTGAAGCAGTCCGCGGTCTCTTCCTCGCTACTATAGTCGGAGAAATCATCATTACCGAATCCATCATCATCGGTGCTATCAAAGCCGTCAGTGGCTCCAATAGTAGACTCGACGTACATTTCTGGTGATTGATGTCGTACGGATTCTTTGCCATTCTCCTTAGCAACGCGAGCTTGAGTCTCGACGATGATCCGCTTGACCTGATCATCAGTAACCAGATCCGCCTCTTCATCCGTCACGATTGGTGGAGAGAATTGCCGCGTAACTTCAGGTTCCTTCCACGCAGGGCTCATGTGCAATTTTGGTGAAGGTTGTTGTATTGGCAAAACCTCTGGGCCCTCATCGTCACTCTCGAAGTGAGGAGCACATTGCTGATGGGGAACCTCGTCCTCAAGATTGATGGCATCCTGTCGACTGCTACCTGTAGCCACAGACTGGGCTAGAGCAGGCTTGGAGAGCACTTTCTCAATACTAGGGCCCTTGAGATTTAGACCTCGAACGTTGCTTTGAGGCAAAATTTTCCCTGAGTATGTTTCGAGATCAAGATAGATTGGGTCCTCTGTGACAGCCCCATGTTCAGGAGAGGTGGGTCTAGACTCCGCCTCGCTGTCGCCCTGTATTGATGAGGCAACTTCGATGCTCTCGACCACAGACTCTTCCGAGTCAGACTCGTCATCCGTCGATGGAACCGAGAAAGAACGTGGGTGTGACTCAAGTACTTGTATGGATCCTTCACGAGAGTGTTCTGAGCAGGAGTCGCAATCATAGTCTGGGACTTGAAATCTAGACTTTGATGCTTGGTCGAGCATATGTGCGAGCATGTCAGAGCTGTAGACCCATATTAGTCCAGTATTGAGACGCTTCTTCAGGCTGGATTCTTACTCTCGGGACACCCAATTTGAATGGACACGGAACTCCTTGGCGGGGTATGTAACTGTGAATAAGGTATCAGTATCTTCTATGAATAGTTCCAGCGTCTGGAATTACGTACCTGCTCCACTTGTGACACATTGGCCAAAGGTGATAACCTCACCATCATTCACAGTGTATTCCGCCAGGCTATCTAGCTTTTTCTTTTGCAGATACGTGCCGTGGGTCGATCCGCAATCTTTTACATATAGGACCTTGGATGAAGAATTACAGTCTATACCGGACAGAATCTAGGAGGGACACTCACCTTCTGAGGAAGGCTGACGGTGAACTTGGCGTGCTCGCGAGACAGGATGGGATAGTCGAACCAGGCATTATCAGAGGCAGCAAGGAGGCCCTTGTTGGCATTTTTGGAAGCACGACCAATCTCGACCTCTTTCTTCTTATTGTTCATCTTGAGGATGCGGTGGTTTTCTAACTCGTCACGGCCGAGCGGCGTAAGCTTGACGGTGACTGTATTCCAGATTGTCAGCATCCAAGATGATCATCATGAAACCTCTTGCAGTCATCCCAGAGAGCCAGCAATACAAGGCTGACCTTATAAGGTGTAGGCCGGGCTTCTCGGGACACTGTAGAAAGGTGGTAATACATACCCTCCATATCGTTATCGGCCATGTCACGAGGCAGGCGCTGGTAGTACGCAGCGTGAAATGGTGGTCAGGGAGAAGTGGTAGAAGGTCAAGGTCGTGGTGAGTCAGGTGGGTATCCTCGGCCGAGCTCGATCAACGCTGATGGCTGCGGAATGAGATGACTCGATCGGCGATTTCGGACTTGGAGAAGAAAGAGGGTGGCAGCTATCTCTTCAAGGGAAGGCCGTCACTGTCAAAGACAGTTACGATACTAAGCACGAAACCGCCACCTTCATGTTATAAAAGTGTTCAGAAGAGAGGAGTGCTCGAGGCTGGAGTTGGAAGAGGCAGCAAGGCGGAAGGTGGAACTCTTATCCATGGTGGGGTAAAAACGCCAAGACCACTCTTTATTGAACACATCTGTTAGGCTACCAAACCCCTGGGCGGGCCTCGATTTTGAGGCTCTACGGTTTACATTACATCACTATCATGTGTTTAGTGTTAATCACGTTTGAACACTGGAAATGCTGTCTCGGTCATTGGTCGTGAGTCTCGCAATTACCCGTCCACATTTTCAACCAAGTACACCAGAAAAGGAGGCTATCTAAGCTGATCAGGGTAGTAGAGTCCCCTTCGAAATGTAAGGAAGCGATCAAGGAAATCGAACCTCCTACTGGTGATCTACGACTTTTCCAATCCTACGAATCAAGATGGAGTCGAGCTATCCGGCGATCCCAAAATTCAATGCATGGCATCAAGCCCTCCTTGAAGCTCCTGTTCTAAGCCCATGTTGTGCATTTGCTGCGCGACAGCAGCTTCCTGAGGTCTCGGATCTTCGTGAGACCATTGATTGGCATTATCAGGTATGGGCACATTTTGTCCGACCTGGCCGCCCATTTGCTGCTGGGGTTGCTGGACTCGCACTTGTTGTCTGAAGCGAGAGACTTCGGCCACAATCATTTTTCTCATTTCAGGCACATCTTCGACAACCTCAAAGTGGAAGTCAAAGGTTGAGGCGCAGGATGGCTCATCCGACGCATCGTGCCAAATGTGCAAGTAGCGGTGCTCGAGCGCTTCTTCTACCGAGATTCGAGCCGATGGATCGAATGCCAGCATCTTGTCCAGCAGATCCAGCGCATCAGGATTGGCATTCGAGAACAGGCGTTGAAATGGGACCTTGGGCATGAATGGTAAATTACGTACGTACTCCTGGGCTCGCGGGGATCCAATGCGAGATAGGGTTTCCTCATTTGGAGTACCAAGATAGTGGAGGATCTGATTCAGCTGATCAACGTAGTCCCGGCCTTTGAAGAATGGACGACCTCCTAGTAATTCCGCGAGAATACAGCCTATTGACCACACATCGACTATACAAATCAGCTGCCTGAATACATGAGAAAGATGATGAGTGTGCACGTACTTGCTTTAGTGTAGCTCTGGAAACTCAACATGATCTCTGGCGCGCGATACCATCGGGTAGCAACATATTCTGTCATATAGCCAGCATTTTCTTCCGGGTCCATAGAAAAGCCTCGTGCAAGCCCGAAGTCACAGATCTTCAGCTCGCAATCTGCGTTGACCAACAAATTACCAGGCTTGAGATCTCTGTGCAAGACATTTGCAGAGTGTATGTACTTCAGACCGCATAGAATCTGGTAGATGAACGACTGGAAATGCGCATCTGTGAGAGGTTGGCCAGACCTGATGATAGCGGCCAAGTCACATTCCATAAGCTCTACCAAAAGTCAGCTTGCGGCGAAGACCCGATACTATCCCACTGAAACATGCCTTCGTACAGGTAGGTTTCGTTAAAGTTTTCTGGTTTTGGTATGTCCATATCGTAGAGACATGTAATCTGATCGAAAGGTCAGTAGAAAGTCAATTCAGAGACCCAACACCCACATTGCGGTGGCCTCGAAAATGCTGCAGAAGCTTGATCTCTCGCAAAGCCCGCTTCGCTAAGATCTTCTTGCTGAACACATTGGTGACCTTTTTGATGGCCACTCCCTCACCTGTATGATTATTGGTGGCGGCACTGTCCATTGATCAGCAGTCGTCTTCAACCGATAGGCTTCAGGGGTAAACCCAGGACGAATCCGTACCATACAATGCCGTAGGCTCCCTGTCCAAGTTCTTTGGTGACATTGTAGCGCTCATCGACGATGAAGTCCTGATTGAAGACTTTGAAGACCTTGCGGCCTTGGAGATCTGCCATGTTGTAGCAGCGTCTTCGATTATTGCTGGCAGGAATGAGAAGCGCTCAGGCTTAATAATCACGCGCCTACGTCCTCGAGCTGTCGAAGCTTGCCAATGACTTGAATTCTGATGCGGACGCCTGCTGGGAAGCTCGGTGGTGGGTGCTATCGAACATTAAAAGTGCAACGAAAACAGAAATCGCTAAATAATTTGAGGTCGTTTGCGACAGGTCGTCATATACACAACCGCTTCGTGTCAGCTACGTATGAGGAGGTAAGCACTGCGCCAATGTGCTAGAATGTTATGAACAACAAGTGAGCTGTCGTCAAATCCTGGTGGGGTTTTGACTTGATCAATCGCGGGGCTCTTCAGGGTTCTGGACGTTCAGCCCAACAAGGCAGGAGTAAATCCTAGAGCTAATGCAGCTAGTGCAGCGGAGGAAGCCGCTCGAAATTGGGCCTTTGAAGCCTCAGTTTATTCCGTACAGTTCATCTCATTTGTGAAGCTACTCTAGTGATGACGATGCTCCACATGTTAGTATACACGCTTGATACACTGTCTCGGCTATTCTGTAGGACGTTCAGCTTCTGCTTGAAACCATTCGGCGACTGAGCCCTGATCTTCAAAGCTCCCAATCGTCGCTTGCTTACTTCAGATCCAAAATACGGATGATAAAACGCTTCTTCGACGCTGTCAAACCATTCTGCTCGAATCAATCCTTCTGTAGGAACTGATGCACAAAGGATCCCACGGCGGTGCCTCTCAACATACAACTCCAGTCGAATCCGATGCTCTCTGCGAAATCTCTTTCTTCCCTCCAGATCTCGTCCGTGCTTCCGCTATTCATCAGCTCCAGTGTCAATGCGTCCCAAAAGCAGAAGGACTTCTTCCACATCTCCGTCGCTATCGTCATCCAATCTTGCCCATAGCATATGAATAAGCTATGGAGGATGTAGCCCACTGCCAGCTTTGCCATCCATGGCCCCATTTCTTGCTTCTTCATCTGATGGTCAACCTTATCAGGGCCGAGATACCACCAAATCCAATCGACTGTCTGTTCGCCCATTAACGGAACGAACGTATCTTCGTCCGTCTCCTTCACAAATTGATTAAGGCACTCGAAGATCTTGAGTACCCCTCGCTCAAGGAGTGCACGCATCGCAGCTTGCGTCGCCAGCGATTGCGTTTTGAGCAGCTCAAGCCGTTCTTCCATTGGTATCACTTCCCTAGAGATCTGATACCGTGGCCCAGCTGAATCCTTAGAACCAGTCTGGCCTGTGCTCTCTTGAATTTCGATTCGCATCACCCGTCTGAACGAAAACATCGTGATGCACAGCGCCTTACGCCCCGCCACGTCGTGGGAATCCACCATCATGTTTATACAGTCGGATAGCATTTGGAGGACGCCGATGTAAGTGCGGCCAGCAAATGCGTCGTCATCCACCATCGTGAATGCCTCGATGAGCTTTATGGACTTTTCTGGGAAATACCCCGAGGCCATGCAAACTTTCAATGTCTCCTTCTGCTTTGGAGACCTTCTCGTGCTGTCACCGAAGAGCCAAGCGAATTCGGAGAATTTTTCAACCTCCATTCCTCGGAAGACAGCCTTTTCATGTGTCTCGAAGACCTCGCCAGCGGCCATTCCGCTCCTCGTGAGGTAGCCAATGTCATTGAGACGGGTATGACGCATGATGTGGATCCTTATATCGAATGGTAGGCTCCCGAATGACTGATTGAAGCGCAGACGGCACTTCTGTTGTCTCCGCTTCTCCCCGAGGGATCTTGTCGTCTCAATGGTCTTGTTCGCCTTTTTTCTGATTAAAGAACGCTTCAGACAAATCGTTCGGTGATCCATATCCCTCTCTGCTTCCTCGAACATTTCTTTCAAGAAAGAGAGGCGATCGTCGAGCGCTGACAATTTCTCTGAAATATCTCCAAGTGCAACCAAGTCGTTTGTCACCTGAGTCTCCATAGTGATCTAAGACCGTATGAGAGATTTGTTGAGAAAGATGGTAGCTTGAGGGCGTGATGGCAGAGAAGAGCTGCAGTCGATGTACAGCTTGCAAACCTGATCGAAAGGGTCTCGTTGTCGTTTGATGGATGACTGACTCCGCTTGAAAACCACTTCGCTAAGATCGAGCGGTCGAGTCAAGTGTGCAAGACTACCGCTTAAGTCGTCAGAGGTCAAGAATGATCGGGCTCTTACACAAGAAAAGATGAGACTGAGACTGACAGTGATATATATATTGTACGAAACACTCGCTGGTCCCATCAAAAGAATTCGGAATACAACAATGTGACTCAGTCAGTCTGACATTGTCATCAACGTTTCTTTGAAAATGCGATATCAATAAAAATAGCGCATGAGGAAAGTATAAAAATAATCAAAATATTTATCATGGAGTCAGGGAGTCATAACAACAATTGCAACAATCCTGAAAGTATTCATACCCACCACGATAAAACTTTCCTCATTGAAAAGATATTCATCATCGGCAAAGACTGACACAATGCAGTGGTTTGCTTCACTCTTGGGAGTCATTGATAATGATCGTGGATCAATGCGATGCATATTTGCATTATTCCCCAGAAACTTGGATAGGCCTCTGTCGAGACTGCCCAAGAATTGCGCTCAGCCTCTCTGTACAACCCTTCTTTGGCATAGACACAATAGCAATATTGAAGTACTACTCTAGAAATTGTCTGTTTCATTCGCACGCAAAAAGGACTTTAACACCATCAATCCATACAAAGCGTTGTGAATGTCTCGGCTCTGTGAAACGTAATTAGGGTTGAGATGTATTGAAGCTTCGACCATCACTTCTCTTTGGAGCATCAATTTGCATACAATGGGCCATGATACTCACGTTCTATCCGCATACCCCTATATTAAAAAACGGCGCAACTCCGGACAAATTTTGGCTTTCCGCACAAACCCCACCAAGATTTGTATGCTACAACTGCTAATTAACATATATGAACCCACATAACCTTATAATACCATCTCGTCGCCCGAATAGGTAATTATAAGGCTGCGAATTCGATTATCTTAGTGTTTTATACGTTAACTAACTTATCCTAGGTGGAAATAGCTCCGAACCTCTCGATCTAGTAGAAGCATCGTATTTAATAGTAGGTCTTTCATAATACACCTATTACGGAGATCGTACGCATTAAGCGTATATATAAAATAACTATTTATTATATCATCGATAACCTTCTCGCCTTCGGGTCGTATATAGCTCTACCGTTAATAAAGAGGGGGAGGCTACTTAGTATTCATCGGCAAATCTCAAAAGTTTATGTTAGCACGCTTTTTTGGATATTATCGGAAAAATCAGGTTTTAGCACGATTTAGCACGTTTCGCACGTTCCGCCCATGTCCAACGCTTTCAGCCATATTAGCAACCCGGGTTGCTAACACCCGAAACACCGGGAATAGCAACCCTAAAATTTTAGCCGCACGAACCCCCGAAGGCCCCCGAAGGCCTTGCGACCGTAGCCCCGAAGGCCTTACGACCGTGGCCTTGCGACCGTGGCCCCGAAGGCCTTCATGCGACCGTGGCCCCGGAGGCCTTATAACCGTGGCCCACTACTATCATCGCTATGCGCATAACCCTAGGCATATCCCCGAGCACCACCCCGGGCATCACCCCCGCGAGAGAATCGGCCGAATCGACCGAATTTGGGGTCTGATTTTAGGTGGTGTTGGTGGTTCATCCCCTATAGCCTTCCCGAGTGTTTTGGTCGATCATGAACATCAAAAAAATCAAAAAAATCGAACTTTTTAAAATCACGTGATTTACTAAAAAATCGTGATTTTGCTAAACCTGCGAAACCTGCGAAACCTGCTAAAATCGTGATATTAGCTCGCGCATTTGCTAATTGCGATAAAATCACGATTTTACCTATATTTCCGGAGTTAGCAAATCCGGATTTAACATAAACTTTTGAGATTTGCCGATGTTCTACCCGCTACTAGGATTAGTTTAAGAGGGTTTATCGAGAGTAAACTATAGGTATATTAGGATAAGATATAGGACTATCTCTTCGATATATAGGATATATTCGTCTATTAGTCTACGGTCGTAAATACTCTACGGTCTATAAAGATTAGTAGGAAGAACCTTCGTCGTATAGCCTCTAAACGGTTATAAGTCTATCGCGACTCCTACTTTCTCGAAGTTAGTAGATATACCTACGATATACTAGTATATCTAGATAAAAGCGCCGCTAATAAGTATACTATATAGAGGAAGAGGGGGTATATAGCGTACGGGATTAGGCCATCGATCTTACGACCTCTTAAACGCTCTAAGAGGTTTAGTATACTCC
>JAABUI010001225.1_pt1 | contig 15285 bp, 10 predicted proteins | sample 5559111 | NCBI WGS metagenome assembly JAABUI01 (sample SAMN10711870, study PRJNA513365) | rock metagenome | isolation source: Antarctica rocks | place: Antarctica: Victoria Land, Buttleship Promontory
CTAACCGAGTTGAATGTTCGAGTTCGAGCGCATGTCAGAGCCACAACAGGAATGCGCCACTGCATGCATCTCCCGCATTCTCACGCTCTCATGGCACAGAAGCGGTAATATTAATAAGCATGATATCTTCTCTGATGCAATCTAATCGACTATTCCCCTTTCATTCGCTTACATTTCCGCCAGATCTGAATCGCTGCGAAAGTGTCATCAGCTGGTGTGACGTGACTGCACCGACCCTCCTTAGCATGTCAATATCTGGAGCTTCGTGCTGACGTCTCGCCCCACGTATGTGCCATCTTCTTCCGTCATAGTAGAGCCCTCACTGTAGATCGTCCACCAGACCAGTGGTGAGAGTCCGTAATATACGCTGGCTGCGTCTTCATCCCCGGCCTTGACTCTCTTTTCAGCAGATGCGCTCCGAGTGGGGCGATCTGCCTGGGCAGCATTCCATCCTTCGACATAGCCGACATGAGATATGGACAACCGGCATCTGATGCATCGGATGTGCTGAGGCGATGGACAACTCTTCACCTTACATGCCTTTGTCCAGACTGTTCAGCGTTTGCGTGTTCTCGGTTGAGACCTTGTGGCGCCATTTGTAGATGTACGTTTTACGGTCCCTCGCTCGTCACCACTCTCTCCACTGTCAACACCGTTCATCCACTCTCTGCCTTCGCCTGGGCTCTTGCGCCTCATGGTGCCAGGTCCCACGGCTACAATCTCTTCCTCGCTCTCGCTATCGCCAATGTCGAGTAGAACAGGCATGCTAAACCTCTCTTCTTCAATTTCAGTCTTTGCAGGCTCAAACGTCAGAGTGTCGACAGCTTCATCCTCAAGATCTAAGCGGCGCTTGTGGATCTCCTCTATGGGGTGAATATCAAATTCATCTTCACGTTCGATATATTCCACGTTCTCCTCAACTTCAGCAAAATCAGGTGCAAGCGCCGACCAACGCTGCGGCGTAACGATTGACCAGAGGTGGATCCGCCCAGATTCAAGACCGCAAGCTGCAACAAAAGGTCGATGTGGATGCCACTAGCAAAGATTAGTCTAGACTGCTATAGTGCGGAACGTCGAAGCTGCCGACCTCTACCACTCCCAATTCTTCTCTAGGACCCTCCAAAATCTTTACCAAGCTGCCGTGACCTCTCTCCCAGACATAGATATCATGATTCATGTAGGTAGTAGCGCAGACGTATTCACCTGTAGAGCTGAAAGAAACGTGATTCCAGGATAGCCTGTTGACTACGTCCTGGAATTTGTGCTCCACTTCGATACTGATGTCATCAATGCTCATGCCAATCAGAGCTAAGTCGGGCACCGGAATAGTCCGTATGACTCTGTCGCTGGCATTACAGACCATGTCGCGCCCGGAAGGCGTGAGACGTAGAAAGATGATAACCCCAGTGCATAGTTTATGAGAATGTATTACAGAACAGGACTCTGTTTCCAGAATGTTGAGCCACCCTTTACTGGTGCCGGCGATAATGTGGTTACCCAAAGAGGTGAATATTGTGACACAAGTCGTCTGCTTAGCGTCTTGGGCTGCTTGCTTCTCATTGACCTCCTCGCCTTCCACGCGAGGTCTCCTTGGAGTGGACGGTAATTTACGTTTGACTGGGACCGAGCCAGAGATATCGACGAGCATTGGCTGGTCTTCAAATAGTGAGGCTACAAAGAGGAAACTGAGCAGAATAAGTTCAGGCTGTAATTGGTCCACATGCGTACTCACTGATTATAAGGATGCAATTCTGCAATGTACACTGGTGCTTCAAATCGGACGATCCGAGCCCTCGTACCATCCTTGAGATCCCAGAGAATGCATTTCCAATCCTGTGAAGAGCTGAGAAGATGTCTGCCATCTCTTGACCAGCTGATTTCGGTAAGTCATCATGGCGACACATGATCATATTTCATTATACCTTATTGACTGAATTTGGCGCGTGTGGCCACGGAGCTTACGGGCTACCTCACTGGTCTCGACATCGAATATCACGATAGTGCCATCTACCTGAACAAAGATATTAGGGTCAGGGCGGCAAGCATTAAGGACGTAGTATCCTACTCGACCAGAAGCAAGGAAATCCCCTCTGCGATTGAATCTGAGACATGTCGCATGGCCAGATCCTGCGCACGAGACATTCAGTATTGTATGTGTGGGCTGCAGGAGAAGCGAACCTACTCAGTTTCCCTGTAAGAGCTTCGGGATAGTCCTGCGCAAGGATGAAGGGATCGGTAAGTGCAAGATTCATGATTGAAATGAGCCCAGATAATCAGAGTCATCAAGCAGTCCGTTCAGATTTCGATAGCGTACCAGCACTGACCAATGCTCGCGGGAGCCAGCATTTCGAAAAACACAACACTACGTGAATATGAAGAGTGCATTAAAGCATCATAAAGTACATAAGCCGCTAGTACTAGCGCTAGCGAATGCGGCTCCGTCGAAAACACGCTAGCGACTGGTGCTACTGTATTCCGTAAATCTCCTCAATGACCAACCGACAAAGATCATCTCCTACAACAACCCACGTCATCCGTCTGTATCACCTGGCTATCGCAAAGCAAAGCTTGGATAGTTGCGACAACACGTCGAAAGGCTCACTTACCCTAAGACCAGTCAAAACTGAATGGGCCTGACTCAAAGAAGAGAGTGGTTGACTCACAACACAGGGAGGCCTTTGTGGCCTGCCCGAAGGTTTGTCCTGGAGTTGCGACAAGATTCGCAAGAGTTCAAACTTCTCTCAGCTTTGAGCTGAAGAGTGAACGATTGGATGGGTTTGGAATACAGTCCTTAAGCTTGAGACAGAGGTCGCCTTTAGCGACGCCTCAACTCCTGTTCTCATACCTACTCCTACTGCTGGCCTCCAACGCAACTACCTCCATCCATCATGGCGAATCTCAACTTTCAGTTCTCGAGCGCGCCGCTGCGCTCTATCCAAGAGATCCAGTTCGGACTTCTTTCACCCGAAGAGATCAAGAACATGAGTGTCGCACCGATCGAGTATCCCGAGACTATGGATGAACAAGGTCTACGGCCACGGCAAATGGGTCTGGCAGATCCGCGACTTGGTTCTATTGATAGAGCGGTCAAGTGCGCCACCTGCGATGAAAATATGTCTGAGTGCCCAGGACACTTCGGCCATATTGAGCTGGCGGTACCCGTTTTTCATGTTGGTACGTTTTGTGAATGCTAATGCCTCGCTGGGCCTGCGTATGCTTACAACATTCTAGGCTTCATGACTAAAATCAAGAAACTACTGGAAACAGTCTGCCATAATTGCGGCAAGATTCTAGTAGATGAAGTTAGTCATCCCATATGGGATGGCCGATCTTCTCTTGTATTCTGCTGACATCTTCATCATCTAGAGCAATCCAGCATTCGTGGACGCTTTGCGCTACCGAGATCCGAAGAGACGCTTTGATGCGGTCTGGCGACTTTGCAAGCCCAAAATGATCTGTGAGACTACGGTCACGCTGGACGACGACACTCCGCAAGATAAACAAAAAGGAGCAAAGCATGATCACGGTGGCTGTGGAAATATACAACCAGAGATTCGCCGAGAGGGTCTGAGACTGAACGGCACGTGGAAGCCACAGAAAGGCGACGAGGAGAACGAGGGTCAACAGCCCGAGAAGAAGCCAATAACTCCACAGATGGCCCTCAACATCTTTCGCCACATTACAACAGAAGACATAAGACGTATGGGGTTGAGTAATGATTATGCGCGCCCAGAGTGGATGGTCATCACCGTTCTTCCTGTGCCACCTCCACCGGTCAGGCCCAGCATTTCTGTTGACGGTGGAAATGGTCCACGAGGCGAAGATGATCTGACATACAAACTTGGTGATATCATTCGTGCTAATGGAAATGTTCGCCGATGCGAAACAGAAGGTTCCCCAGCCCATGTAGTGAACGAGTTCGAGCAACTACTACAATTCCATGTCGCTACCTATATGGATAACGATATTGCGGGTCAGCCACAAGCCTTGCAGAAATCAGGACGCCCAGTCAAGTCAATTCGCGCTCGTCTCAAGGGTAAGGAGGGTCGTCTGCGAGGCAATCTAATGGGAAAGCGAGTTGACTTTTCCGCGCGAACTGTCATCACAGGCGATCCCAACCTGTCTCTTGACGAAGTCGGTGTTCCAAGAAGTATCGCAAGGACACTGACATACCCAGAGACCGTAACGCCCTACAATATACAAAAGCTCCATCAGCTTGTGAAGAATGGTCCAAATGAGCACCCGGGCGCGAAGTATGTCATTCGTGATTCGGGAGAGCGAATCGATCTCCGCCATCACAAGCGCGCTGGAGAAATTTCACTGCAGTATGGTTGGAAAGTTGAGCGCCACATTGTCGATGGGGACTTCATCATCTTTAATCGTCAACCTTCGCTTCATAAAGAATCCATGATGGGACATCGCGTTCGGGTCATGCCCTACTCGACCTTTCGACTAAATCTTTCGGTCACATCCCCTTACAACGCCGACTTTGATGGCGACGAAATGAACTTGCACGTACCGCAGAGTGAGGAAACCCGTGCAGAGGTCAATCAACTGTGCATGGTTCCTTTGAACATCGTCTCACCCCAACGCAACGGTCCATTGATGGGTATCGTACAGGATACGCTATGTGGCATATATAAGATGTGTCGACGTGATGTCTTTTTGACCAAAGAAAAGGTGATGAATATCCTCTTGTGGGTGCCGGACTGGGATGGAGTAATCCCCCAGCCTGCTATCGTGAAGCCGCGCCCAATGTGGACTGGGAAGCAAATCCTCAGTCTCGTGATCCCCGCCGGACTGAATCTTCTGCGTGGTAGTGATGAAGGATTCTCGCCTCTCAACGACGATGGACTCTTGGTGTCTGGTGGCGAACTCGTGTATGGTCTTCTCAATAAGAAATCCGTTGGGGCTACTGGAGGTGGCGTAATTCACATCATCTTCAATGAAAAGGGTCCTGAGGCCGCGATGAACTTCTTCAACGGGGCGCAGACGGTCGTGAACTATTGGCTGTTGCATAACGGTTTCAGTATTGGTATTGGTGACACCATACCTGATCGTGAAACCATCAAGCGAATTCAAAACGCTGTAACGGCACAGAAGGACGAAGTCGATCGAATCACGCGCAGTGCGACCGATAATGAGCTCGAATCTCTTCCTGGCATGAACGTGCGAGAAACTTTCGAAAGCAAGGTCTCAAAAGCTTTGAACAATGCTCGTGATGAAGCTGGTAGAGTGACCGAAGACAGTCTCAAAGATCTCAACAATGCCACCCAAATGGCACGGTCTGGATCGAAAGGCTCAACGATCAACATTTCTCAAATGACTGCTGTCGTAGGCCAGCAGTCAGTTGAGGGAAAACGTATCCCCTTCGGTTTCAAGTATCGGACCCTGCCCCATTTCACGAAGGATGATTATTCTCCGGAGTCCAGGGGTTTTGTAGAGAATTCCTATTTGCGAGGCCTAACGCCGACCGAGTTCTTTTTCCATGCCATGGCTGGTCGTGAGGGTCTTATTGACACTGCGGTGAAGACTGCTGAGACTGGGTACATCCAGCGTCGTCTGGTCAAGGCTTTGGAAGACGTCATGGCCAAATATGATGGCACTGTGCGCAACTCTCTTGGAGATATTGTGCAATTTGTCTATGGTGAAGATGGTCTCGATGGTGTGCACATTGAGTCTCAACGTGTTGACATCATTACCAGCTCGAAGAAGCAGTTCGATAGGAAATTTCGGGTTGACCTCATGGGATCGAAGCCAGAGACCAGTATCTCTCCCGATTTCTTGGAGCAAGCAAATGAGCTGGTTGGAGACGTTGAGACCCAGGAAATCCTAGATCACGAGTATGAGCAGCTTGTGGCAGCACGGGACTTTTTGAGAACGAATAAGCAGGATGATAACGAACAGCTCCAGCTTCCGATCAATATTATTCGTATACTAGACACGGCAAAGACAACTTTCAAGATCAAAAATGGTGCACGAAGTAATCTGCACCCTGCGGAAGTCATCCCCCAAGTAGACGAACTTCTTGATCGGCTGGTAGTCGTTCGAGGCGATGACGAGCTATCAAAGGAGGGCCAGCACAATGCCACTCTACTCATCAAAGCTCAGCTCCGATCTCGGCTAGCGTTCAAGCGCTTGGTCATGGAGAATTCCCTTAATAAACTCGCCTTTCAACATGTATTGGGGGAGGTCGAGAGCCGCTTCTGTCGAGCTGCTGTCAATCCTGGTGAGATGGTTGGAGTCTTGGCTGCGCAATCTATTGGAGAGCCAGCTACCCAAATGACCTTGAATACTTTCCACTTTGCCGGTGTCTCTTCCAAAAATGTCACCTTGGGTGTGCCTCGTCTGAAGGAGATCTTAAACGTTGCAAAAAACATCAAGACTCCTTCAATGACAGTCTACCAAGAAGAGGGCAAGACGGCCAACCAAGACAGTGCCAAATTGCTCCGGAGCGCGGTAGAGCATACGACTCTTCGTTCTGTCACTGAAACAACGGAAGTCTACTATGACCCGGACATTCAGTCGACCGTAATCGAAGCTGATCGTGACATGGTTGAGTCATATTTCATTTTACCCGGAGGCGACGTGGAAGACCAGTTCCGTCAGTCTAGATGGCTTCTTAGAATTACGCTTGGACGTCGCGCTCTTCTTGATAAGGGTCTGACTGTTCAAGACGTTGCCGCCAAGATAAAGGAGAACTATGCCAAAGACCTCGCCGTCATTTTTAGCGATGATAACGCGGATGAGCAAGTTGTTCGTATCCGTATGATACAGGACCAGGGTAAAGGAGAAGAGGACGATGACGTTGAAGAAGACACAATGCTCAAGCGGCTAGAGAGCCACATCCTGGATACCCTGACACTGAGAGGTGTTCCTGGTATTGAGCGAGCTTTCCTGAATACGCGTACAAAGATCCGTTTGGCAGATGACGGAGCGCTAGTCATGGCCAAAGACGACGCCTTCTGCAGGGAGTGGTTCTTAGACACGAGCGGGTCTTCTCTTGGGCAAGTACTGACGATACCCGGTGTTGACACGACCCGTACATACTCGAATTCTTTCATCGAAGTTTTCGAGGTGTTTGGTATTGAGGCTACTAGGTCCGCCCTGATGCGCGAGTTGACTCAAGTATTGGCATTCGATGGTTCCTACGTCAATCATCGCCATTTGGCATTGCTCGTCGACGTTATGACATCTCGAGGCCATCTCATGGCTATCACCCGTCACGGTATTAACAGAGCCGACACGGGTGCACTGATGAGATGTTCCTTTGAGGAAACCGTGGAGATTCTTCTTGAGGCTGCGGCTTGTGGGGAGCTTGACGATTGCCGCGGTGTGTCGGAGAACGTCATGCTCGGGCAATTAGCCCCTCTGGGAACAGGCGAATTAGAAGTTTTCCTGGATCAGGTAAGTTGTCTAAACCCTCAGATTTCTGGAAAATGCGGACTAATGGCTGTGATCAAGCAAATGTTGGATACGTGCATAAGCGACAACGCCAGGCTAGGCATCATGCCTAACATTGGCATCAAAGGCAGCATCATGGCTGAGGGAGCAGCCACTCCGTATGACAGTGGCTCACCCATGCAAGACGGCGGGTATCTGGGGTCTCCGGACTACGGTGCCGCGTTCAGTCCCATTGTCCAATCGGGAGGAGCTACACCAGGCGGTTTCACCGAGTATCAGCCTCAAGGCTTTGGGGGTGGTTTATCGCCATATTCAAGCAGGTCTCCTGGGGGATACTCGGTAAGGAGTGACTTCAAAATACTGAGATCTCAAGCTAACGAGTTGCCTCGAAGCCGAGTTCTCCCTTCAATACGTCTCCAAGCAGCCCTTTCAACACATCGCCGACGAGTCCTGGATATTCGCCGAGCAGTCCTGGTGGAGGCTATGCTACTTCGCCACGCTTCTCTCCTGCAAGCCCAGCGTTCGCGGCATCACCTGCCTTTACCCCTACCTCGCCCAGTTATTCGCCTTCGTCCCCAGCCTTTGCTCTCGGCGCCAGCCCGTCGTCTCCAGGCTACAGTCCGACTTCGCCATCGTTCAGTCCGACTTCGCCTTCATACTCACCAACATCACCCTCATATTCGCCATCCTCACCAAGTTTTGGAGCCTCGTCCATTTCACCTACTTCACCTCAATACTCACCCACGTCACCCCAATACAGCCCTTCTTCACCGGCTTTCCAAAAATCCTCATCTACCATATCGCCAGCTAGTCCCCTTTATAGTCCTACTAGCCCTGCTGGAAGCTACTCTCCATCTAGTCCTCAATTTACTCCCGCTCAATCTATTTCGCCAGGGTCTGCCAAGAGCCCGCAGTGGACACCCACGTCCCCAACCTTCTCGCCCGAAAATTCTTAGCTCTGCCAGCATTGCCAAAGCAGCGTTGCAAAACTTCATGCAAAGCGGAATTCCAAGCTTTGCCGAATTCAGATACTCTAATCTTGTACTTCTACAGTTCGCTTCTCAGATTCTTCAATAGGACCTGCGCCTCGGTGTTCTTTTTGAATCATCCATCAGGCATTCCTGATCTACGTATGCAGGGCGTTCCGGATTACTGCATTGCGTGGAGAACACGCAGAAAAGTTCCGTCCCAAAGGGCCGATACAGAATGAAACATTCAAAGGGGCCTTCATTTACGATTGGCGTCTCAGAATGGATACCTGCGGTGGCACTTGCATGGCGTCGATCGTTTCCTGTAATTTACTATGATGCTTGTAGAATTTAGACGCAAGCAGATAACAAAAATTATCAAAATCGCGCTTGCCAGAGTTCAATATGACTCATAGTAGATGCTTGACCTGTACCAAGGAATATCTACCTCCAATAGTAGAATGTGGTTTGTAGTGCACTTTAATTGTCAACTTGAAGCCCAATTCCTAGACAAGTTTGCAAAACATGGCCAACTCCAAATTCGAGTATGTGAAGGCATTCGAACAGGCAACCACACTGCTTCCTAATACACATATCGTTGTCCGCATCGATGGTCGAGGCTTCCATAAGTGAGTACAACCCGCTGCTCTAATCTCCGCTCATGAGTTCATATGTTCCTAGGTTTTCAGCAGATTGTGGGTTCGAAAAACCGAACGATAGCCGTGCGCTTCATTTGATGAACGCTGTGGCGGCAGCGGTCGTGAAAGAGATTCCAGATGTTATCTTTGCTTATGGTGTTAGTGATGAATTCAGGTGAGACAGTCTTGCCGCTTCAATTGCCGATGGATGCTAAGTTTTCAGCTTCATTTTTGATCGATCGACTCGAATGTTTGATAGACGCGAAAGGTAGGATGCTTTTCTACATGTAATATTTCTACTGATCTACAATTTCTTTGTTTCAGTAAGATTCTCACCACAGTCGTGTCTACTTTCTCGTCCTACTATGTGCATTTATGGTCCCAATTCTTTTCGGAAACAGCTTTGAAACCTCCCCTGCCCTCTTTTGATGGAAGGGTCATTCTGTACCCTTCGTCTCAAAATCTAAGGGACTATATGAGTTGGAGACAGGTTGACTGTGAGATCAAATGTCATTCTATGAGGATTAGTACCATTCAGCTAACAATCAGGTCACATAAATAATCTCTATAATACGACTTTTTGGACTCTGGTACAACGGGGTGGCATGGATGCTAGACAGGCAGAAGAGAAGCTGAAGGTACGTGCGACTTGTTGTCAAGCATAGCCAAGCTGATGATCACTCTGTCAAAGGGAACATTGGCATCGGACAAGAATGAGATCTTGTTCTCGGAGTTTGGGATTAATTACAATAAAGAGCCCGATATTTTCAAAAAGGGCAGCATTGTTTATCGTGATGTTCGTGATCTAACGATCCTGTAATCGGTCTATACTGACTACTCCATAGTATGATGTCTCGGGGCCCGGTACTCCAAAGACAGATGTCCTAGCTGCCATGTCCGACACCCATAATTCGGAGATATCGAGAACCCAAAAAGATAAGGATCGAAAGAGACGGATGAAAGTCGGGATCACGACTGAGCACATTGATCTCATTAAAGAGGACTTCTGGAAACAACGGCCGTGGTTGATATGTGACGGGTGACCTCAGCTTTTTAGTCAAAAATGAAGCAGGCTATCCAAGTCAATTGTGATAGCTTCTCACATGTCTAGTCGTCGGACGACGCCTGCTTCAATGAAGCCTTCTTATGCCATTAAAATGTAACGGCTCGATGTGTCCCTTTTAGTCTCGGCAGCTCGTGCCTCTGATCACGTCACAGCCACAGCAAAACTCTTTGCCGAGCAGCACCGATTGCTCCCAGCGATGGTATCGCCTTACTTGTCCTTGCTCTGAAGCAAGATGTCTCGGTCAACAATGGACGTTCTGTCGATTTTGTACTCATTAGGTTGACCCGATGTGGCTTGTTAGCCATAGAAGCTTCATGAAATTTGCCCTACCATCGCATTTCTCAACCATCCTAAGGTGCTTTAGCCTTTCGGTCCTTGCGTCTGAAGGCCTTTGTTGTATAATCAGGCACATCATCGACTCCTCCAAGCATCGGTAAAGTTTTGCTTGGTAGCTTTTCTGTTTCCCTCTTTTTGTATCTTTCGGACTTTTGCAAAGAAGCACTTGTCACGTCCATTCCACTCTGACAAGGTGGCTCTTGCCCTGAACTACGCTTTTGCAAAGCTTTCTTCTCTCTCCTCTCTCTTCTTCTTTGCCGTCGCTCTGTCTTTGTCTCTGTTTTCGTTGGCTGATCCGAAAGGTGGCCATGTTTCCTCTCCTCGGCTGCTTGTTTGACATCTGATACAGTAGTCTCACTAGCAAGAGTTGCGAGACCCTCGGCAGCTTTTTCTCGGTCATGCCGTCCGCGTTTCCTCTTTCTGGTATCACACGGCCTTGGAGGAACGAGCTTTTTACGTTCGTCGGCCCCATCCCCCCTTTTTTGTTTATCACCCTTTAGCCTCATTTCTTCCTCAGGTGTCAGAGTCCCACTCAGAAGTTCCCCCTGGACAAAATTACTGTAGAGACCGCTCTGGCCAGCCCACTTTGCCCGAGCGGTTCCCACCATCTGCAAAGCCTGAGCGCCTGCACCCAAGCTGATGCCCTCTGTCTTTCCCGTCACACTATTCGTGGTCGCATTGATCCCCTTGAGCGTAACATCAAATGCCCTCGCCCACCATTGATCGGCGTGTGCATCGTGCTTCTTCTTGCCAATCCCGAAGACATTTGATTTTTTCGAAGTAAGGATAGGTTTTGTGATACCGCGACCTGAATGATGTAGGGCATGACCATCACCACGCCAGCCTTGATTGGCGAGGTAAGCAGCGGTGTCCATCTCTTTTTCGAGAATGAGGTCGCTCCGAAGACGTCTACATGGACAACAATCCTGATCTATTATCTAAGGCAAGGTTCTGGTGGTTCGTCGATTTCATTAATGATTAGATAAGCGTGACTCCGGCCCGTCCAAACATAACTTTCTTGGCGCCAGGCCTCACGAAAATCCATGAGGTTGTGAGAGGGCTGCATTATGCAACCCATATTCAACTTTGCAATATTCATTCCGTTTGATGCTATACTGGGATCCTACGCTATGCTACGTTGCGCTAATGGGAAATCCTTATGAATGCGTTTGAAGAATCGTAACAGCATTTCCCTATCGGCATCGAACAACAGACGGGACCGGTTTAGTGAAGGACCGGCCCAGCACGAGACAGCGGTATCATTTCAGTGCCAAACGTCGGACCGCATCAAAGTCTTAGGCGTCTTCATCGTCCCCAAACTCGCTGCCTTTTTCAGTCAAAGCCTGATCACCCTTTTTCGATTTTCTCCTGATGTTGGGCCATGACAGGCTGGAGCGACCGCTTTTTTCCTGCTGGGGCGTGCTACCAGAACTCTCGACGCTTTTCCCAAGTTGATTCTCGCTGGATGCATCTTCATCGAAGTCACCAGGTGTAGAAGGCTCCCCGGCACGCTTGGAAAATAAACCTCGCTCTTTGCCCCACGGGACGTTGAATTTGCCAGAGCTGCTTTTGCGAGTGATTTTCTGCATCAAGGTCTCCTTGGGTCCAGATGGAGTCACAGCTTCAGATGGGGTTCCAGAGGTGGATCGATCGAATGACTCGTGGGAGTCTGCGGTCGAGGCCGCCGTCGTGATCGACTGAGCATCTCGAGAGAGGCGCGGATTTTGAGGTGATAGATCCTGTGTGGAATCATAGTCGTCAGGCTCGCCCTTTTCACTGTCCCTATCCTTCGTTCTCTCGCCCCATTTGGCCCCTGGCTTCTCGCCCCTAGCTGATTTCTTTCCGTCTCCCCGCGTGAACAGAGTCTTGAAGCTTGGTGCTGCTGGATTTAGCCTAGGAGTAACTGGGCGCTGCGAGGACTGAGGCCGTGTGCCGATAGGAGCCTGTTCAGAGCTCTGTTTCGAGAATGAGCCAGGACATCCGTCCTGATCCAAAGGGGTGCTTCCAATGGAGAGATTACTTGTTGAACCGTGCTGTACTGAAGGCCGCCGCGATGGAGCACGTGACCAGGGTCCGTTGGCCCAATGTGAGTGAGTCCCCAATGGACTACTTCGATTGGGAAGAGTCTCCGGAGCTGGCCAGCCAAGGCGCTGGCTGTCACTCGAGGGTCTTGCGAGGATCTGGTCGTAGGAGTAAGTGGACGACGGGCGAGAAGAAGAGTGATGATCTGCAAATGCTGTGGAGTCTAAGCGATCGATCTTCGGTGCAAACATGCTGAGTCTGCTCGGACGACCCGTTGCGGTGCGAGCGTTGATTAGTCCAGAGCCCTCCGGGGTGCCAGTGTTCCGGTTTAGCAGCCCTGACATGGGATTGGCCCAGTTGCCGTGGCTTCCTCTCCGTCTTCGATTTCCGTTCGAGTCAAGAGTGTCCTGCTCCATATTCCTTGGAAAGGATTGACTCTGCCCCTGCTTCAGTGTACCCAACAGAGGTGGCTCTTGGGTACCCGGTTTTTCCCGTTGCCGGTTGAAGGTAGAAGAGAACAGACTGGCAAGCCTACTCGTAGCCAAGGGGTTAGCTTCTGCGGCTACAGAAGGATTGAAAGGCACGCTCGTGGAGTTTGATGAATGCTTATCCACTTCCACAAATGGATCCGGGCGAGGCTGATAACCTTGCAAATTCTGTGAGCTGTCTTGAGAACTTGCGAAGACGCTCCCAGGGCGGCTGCCCCCCGAACCCGGCGTACGGGGTCCATGAACCGAAGACTCTGAATTTGTTAATGCGTGGCCCGGAAAGTGTTCCACTGCCCCGTTGTTGCGAGTTGAATCTTGAATGATACTCTCAGGCAGGCGCTGACTTGACATGTCGTCATCTCGGAACAGGTTGGAGGGCAGGAGATTGCTAGCAGCTAGGCTCACAGGACCGGAATTCGTTAGCAGCTCAAGGTCAGTAGGTGACGTTCTCGAGCGTTCTGGTAAAGGAACCGTCGTTCCGTTACTCATGTTGAAGAAAGGCGACGCTGTTGAGAATGGGGGAGTCATGGCGGAGACGTGGCTGAAGGGTGCTGACCCGCTTTGATAGCCAGCTGAAGGGGACGATATTGTGCTTGTGCGCGAGTTCGGCTGCCGGCTTCTTCGGGACCTACTACGTTGAATCGAAGTAGTGAAATCCAGGGATGGTATTGGAGTGAACTCCTCTGGATTCCTTGCTCGCTTTGCCATCCACCAAGCTAAATGTTCCTCCGCCTGCTGCTGTTCCATTTGCGCCTGTTGCAGTGCCTGCCACAAGTTTCCTATTTGAATTTGCATCGCCTGCATTCTTGCTTCCCATGCTTGATCAGATTCCCTTTCGGGTTCCGTCTGCTCCTGCCCCTCGCTTCCCTCACTATTCAGCTTTTCATGCTCTCTTTCCATCGCTTTGATCTGGGCGCCTTTGACGCGGATTTCTTCTTCCAACAGTTTGATTGCCGCGAGGTCTTCAGCAATGCCTTTCCGGATCTCTGCGACATCTTTGTCTTTGGTAGCAATGACCTCTTGTTTTTCTCTTATCATCGCTTCCGTATCCCGCCTCATTTCAATGGTCTCAGTCTCCCATCTTGCGATATCATCCTTGAGCTTCTGTCTATCGGCCTTCTTTTGTTGCAACTGTTTCTCCTTTGCTGCTTTCCGACTTTGGGCTGTCCGATTGAGCTTGTCCAGATGATTGCCGTGCCTCCTCAGCTCTGCGCTCGCTTCTTCCTTCTCTTTACACTCCTGCTTAAGCCGGTCTCGCTCCTTGATCAATTCTTCTATATTACGCCTAGATTCTTCCTCTTCTTCAGCTGTTTCCCTGTTGACGCGCTCTGTCTCTGCTCTCAAAAAGTTCTGCCTCTCCGTCAATTTTTGGATTGCCTCTGGAGATTCGTCTTCGTCACTGCTACCTGCCTGAAGGCTCTGTGAGGCGCCTAATTCCCCAGCCGAGGTTGCTGGCGATTTCCGTCGACCAGATACTATTCGTTTGGTTTGGTGCTGTACTGCATTGAACTCCTTGCCTGTTGGGGACGGCAGGATTGTTTCAAAGGGCGCTGACGTGGAATGGACAGCTGCAGGCTCACTCTGAACGTCAGTCTCTCCAACAGCAGCAACCCCTTGTTGGTCAGCCAAGGAAGGCGGAGTCGTGCGTAAACGTATGATAGGGCCTGGAGTCGTAAAATTTGCAGAAGTTGTGGCGAGGACGCGAATATTGTAGTAGTTACCAGACTTCAGACCAGTGATTTGGATTGACGTATCACCTTTGCTGAACTCACCGACTAGTGATTGGCTGATGTCAGTATTGCCAACCAGATTTAAAGCAAGACGCAGCGAAAGGGGCGCCGACCTTTGATGCCGTTGACTTGGATAGAAAGTTTAAGAGGCGCAGAATGAATGTCTAGCGGCTTCCAGTACAGCAGTACCGAGTCAGACGTGATGCCAGCAAGAGAGACCTCAGGGACCGAGGGAATGTCAAGACCGAGGAGTTCTTCAAGCTCCTCCCTGGGCTTCATGTAGATCTGCCAGATACGATAGAGGATCCTTTGCATCAATTAGCATCCCGTTCCAAGCTGGAGGCAGGGAGCAAGATAGACCGACCAGGCGAATGCGCATACGAAGGCGGCATCTCCAAGTAGAATCAGAGCCATAGAGACCTCAGAGGCGGTGACATTAGGCATCAGTGCTATCACCTTGGACACGCGATCCACTCCAAGATGCCATGGTAGGGAGATCATGGAGCCAGCACGCCTCAAAGAGCCGTATAGCTGGTCTTTGAGGGGATCCCACAACGTTTTATCATAGATGAAGGGGCGGCTGACCTCGTTGAGGAAATAGAGGAACTTAAGTATAGTCAAAGCCAGCTGGTC
>JAABUI010001228.1_pt1 | contig 15259 bp, 18 predicted proteins | sample 5559111 | NCBI WGS metagenome assembly JAABUI01 (sample SAMN10711870, study PRJNA513365) | rock metagenome | isolation source: Antarctica rocks | place: Antarctica: Victoria Land, Buttleship Promontory
TGATCCCCAGCGCTACGCACGTGAAACCGCGGCAGTCCGACTTTGGTATAGCGACGAAGCCGAGCTGTTGCGAGCGACGGACGACGATGAGGCGATGGCCGCGCTGGTCATGGTCGGTGGCAAGCCGGGTGGCGTCGCCCATGCCTTGGACGAAAACCGGATTGTGGCGAAGGCACTGCACCGCCTCCACCAGAGCGGGCGAGCGTGCGCCAGCATCGGGGAATTCCCCAGTTCCCGGAGCTACCTCGACGACGAGGTGCTTCCCCGAATTTACGAACGCGCGGTGGCCACCCGCCTCCCAGAGCTCGTCTTACGGACGCTGCCCTGGATGGCACGCCGGCGCGAGGCAGCAGCCCGGACGACACTGCTCCATGCCGACCTCTACCGCGAGAACGTTCCGTTCTCCCTCACTGGCGGGCCGGTCTTCATCGACCCGCTGCCAATGACCGGCGACGCTTGCTTCGACTGGGCGTTCTGGACGATCTACTATCGAGTGGGCCATCTCACAGGTGATCGCTTCCGCCAGGCCGTGCGAGTGCCCGGCCTCTCGAAGGAGGCCCTGCTCCCTTGGTGCCTGTGCATAGCCCTGGACGGCCTCCTCTACTACGAAATGACCGATGACCCGCGACTTCCGGTGATGACCCACACGCTCAGCACTCTCGTACGGTATGCAGGAGGGGGCCGGAAGTGATCGGCTATCTGCTCCGACACGGCCGAACGGCCTACAGCGCCAGCTATCGAGTCAACGGTGACCCCAACATCGCGGTCCCGCTCGACGACGAGGGCCTCCTAGCCTGCCGTGCCACCCGGGAGCTTTTCCCCGTGAAGATCATCACCATGTGGGTAACGAGCTCCTTCCTACGGGCGCAGCAGACCGGAAAGCTGCTGCAAGACGGGACTGGCGGGCCCACCTGCATCGAGCCGCTGCTCGACGAGCTCGACTGCGGCCGATTCGAGGGAAGCCCGTTCCTGGACTACGCACGATGGCTGCACGAGCACGGGCCGTGCTCACGGCCCGCCGAGGCCCGTGAGTCAAAGCACGAGGGCATCCAGAGGATGCTCACCGGTGTCCGCGCCACGTTGACACTGCCGGGTCCGCTCCGCGTCGTCGCGCATGGCCTCCTGCTCTCTGTCCTACGCTGGAACTCTTCGAATCCGTCTGGCACAGCCATGCCGCTGTTCTTCCCCGAAGCCCCCTGCTTGGAGCCTTTCGCAGCCGCTGACACCGACCTGCGGGAATGGATAGAGGATCTGATCGCCGACCTGGGCACCCAGAATGGTCACAACGTGTCCCCCGCGGACGACGCCGTGGAATTGCCCGCAGGGGCGGACCCGTTCTTGCTACCTACGATCCACTAGCCCGCCTGGAGGGAAACGACCCTGATGCATGATGCCCGTGCTTTGATCGAATTGGGCGATGAAGCCGTACGCCGACTCGCTCGCCGGGGCTACTCGCTGGACCTCCCCTCTCTGGAGGATCTTCAGTTCCGACGGAACGAAAGCATCCACCGCGCTGACAAACTGCGCTCCGAGGCCAAGAAGCTCACGCAGGAGGTCCAGCAGGCGGCGAAAGCCGGCCGGGACGTCTCGCGCCTCAAGGACTCCGCCCGCAAGCTCAAGGACCAGATCCGCGAGACCGAGGCAGCCGGCGAGCAGGTCCAGGCCGAACTGCGCGACTTCCTGCTGGGCATCCCGAATTTGCCCTCCGACGAGGCTCCGAATGGGAATTCCGATGAGTTCGCGGTCGAGGTCCGGCGCGTCGGCAACCCACCCACCTTCGCCTTTCGGCCCAAAGACCACGTCGACCTCGGCGAGGGTATGGGCATCCTCGACTTCGCCCGCGCGACCAAGCTCTCCGGCCCCCGCTTCAGCGTCCTGCGCGGCGTCGGAGCCGCGCTGGAACGAGCCCTAGCCACACTGTTCCTAAACCTCCACACCCGCCGTCACGGCTACGTCGAGCACTCGGTGCCGTTCCTGGTCACCCGTAAGACCATGACCGGCACGGGCCAATTGCCGAAGTTCGAGGAGGACCTCTTCGCGACCGGCGTCGCCGACCGCGAACTTTTTTTGATCCCCACCGCCGAGGTCCCGCTCACCAACCTGTACGCAGACGAGATCATCCCCGCGAGCGAGCTGCCCCTAGCTCTCACCGCGCACACCCCCTGCTTCCGCTCTGAGGCCGGCTCCTACGGTCGTGACACCAGGGGCCTGATCCGCCAGCACCAATTCGCCAAGGTCGAGATGGTGCGCATCTGTGCCGCCAACCAGGCACGGTCCGAGCTGGAGAAGACCGTCGGCCATGCCGAGGCGTGCTTGAAAGAGCTTGACCTCTCCTACCGGGTGGTCATGCTCGCGGCCGGAGACACGGGCTTCTCCGCCCAGCTCACATACGACCTCGAGGTCTGGCTGCCAAGCCAGCAGACCTACCGCGAGATCTCCTCGGTCTCCGACTTCGGGACCTTCCAGGGACGCCGCGCTGGAATCCGCACCCGTGGCGCGGACGGCAAGACTCAGCCCGTTGCCACGATCAACGGCTCCGGGCTGCCCATCGGCCGCACCTTGGCCGCATTGCTCGAACAGCACCAACAGCAGGACGGCTCAGTCGTTTTGCCCGAAGCGCTCGTTCCGCATCTCGGCTTCCGCCGTATCAAGGCGGACGGATCACCGGAGGCATAAGTGTTGGTTGGCGTCTGCGACTTCCCCAGCAACTACAGCTTTCCCCCCGCCGCCTACGGTGGCATCGAGCGGTGGCTGTGGGCCGTGGCGCTGGGTGCCCGAAGCGCAGACGCCGACGTACACCTCTTGGGGCCCGGTTGGCTCTCCTCCCTGGAATCGGACTGGGTACGCAGGCCCATCCGCTTGGAGGACACCACGCCGGGCACTCTGGCTGCCAAAGAACTGACCTCCGCCGGGTACGACCTCTTGATCGTCGGCCATGAGTACCCGACCCTGCCCGCATGGTGCCGCACCAGGGAACTGCTGGACTGCGATGTGGCCACCTTTCAGCACAACCCCTCCTTTCAGCACGCGCCAACCGCCTTTGACGCCCAGCGGACCCGGCTGTACTGCTACTCGCCGGAAATGGTCGAGCGGTACGCGGCCCACCAGCCGATCCCCGAACTGGCCGTCCACAGTGGCTTGGACGAAGTCGAACCATCGGCAGTCCCCGGCCGCGACCTCATCTGGCTCGGGCGGGTCGACGAGGACAAAGCCCCGCACCTAGCCGTGCGGGCAGCCCAACTCATGGGCCGCCGCATCCGAATCGTGGGGCCTGTCTTCGACAGCTCATACGTCGAGCGCTACGCGAGCCTATTCTCAGCGGAGCATGTCGAATGGGTGGGCGAGCTCGGCGGCTCGGCAAAGACCGCCGCCCTCCGCGACGCCTCGATCTTCGTCTACACCTACGCCCGCAACTACATCGAGGCCGGCGCCGCCGTGTTCGGCGAGACACTTCGTGCGGGAACCCCGGTCGCTGCCTTGACTTGGCGCGACGGAACGTGCGCTCAAGCCGCCCTCTGCGAGAAAACAGGGGTCACCGTCATCGTCCCCCCAGAAACAGACGACGAGAACGCCTCGCGGGCTCTAGTCGCTGCAATCGAGCGAGCCTCGGACCTGAAGCATCGGGAGGTTCAGGACCTGGGGCTTCTCCGCTTCGATCCGCGACGCCACTTCGAAGCACTTTCCGCACGATAGTGACCGGCGCACCTGAAGCGGGTCTTGTCCTCCGCCAGCTCCGTAAAGTCCTGGGCCCACGTTGGGAATTCACGTGCGACGACGAGTTCGTGGAGATACATCACTCGGATTGGGGTGCACCTTTTACGCCGGCCCGTCGCCAACCGTCCTGGGCTGAACTCCTCGATCGACTTGAAGAAGCATTCGCTGAGCAGGGTGTCCCACGTGCTCAGGTTCTACCGCTGCGCTGGGGCAGGGAAACTGAGGTGACCATCTCCGCCATTCAGGCACTTGATCCCCTCCTGAAGGAGGGCCGCCTCGGTGTTTACCGGCAGGGGTTCCTGCCCCAACCGGTCGTCCGCCTCACCGCCAAACGGAACGCCGACGGCACCTTGCGGGATGGATTCTTGACGTCATTCGCCAACGCCTCGCGCATCCAGCCGGTCAAGGACGAGAGCGCTTATGCCCTGATTTTAGACGAATGGCTCACTGTCCTCTCCCGCCTCGGCCTGCACGCTCGCCACATAAGCCTGCATGGCCAACTGACGGTATGGCGACGGCGCCTAGTCGAGGGCATCACCTTGCACTTTCGCCATGCCCAGCTCCCGATCGGTGACATCGTGCTGCTGTGGAACGCCAGTAGACCCGAATGCATGGCCGTCGACCTAGGCACTTCCCTGGAACGGCTCGCCTGGGCACGGACACGTGCTGGCTGGCCCGATCTCATATTCGGCAGCTCAGCCAGGACAGTTCCGGCGTCCGTGCTTGACGCACTTCGCACCGCGACCTTGCTCTTGGGCAACGGCATCCTCCCAGCGGGCCGAGGCGCGGGAAGCATCACGCGTCGCGTGCTGGCTGCCGTCCCACAATCGATCGCCAGCGTGGGGGTGAGCACGGTAGTCCGCCAGAACTACGCCTACTGGAACTTGTTCGCGCCGCTCCAGAACTCGTGGGCCGAGGTCGTCCGCATGGTGGAGGACGAAATCATCGTTGTACGCCCCTCCCCCTTCTCTGTCGGAGGCGGCGCAGCGGCAGTGAGCAGTGGTGATGGGCTGCCTCCGTGTACTGGTCATGGTCGTCGCGACTGTGGTGCTGGTGGATGAGGGGCTGGATGTTGCATGTCATGAGGTTGTGACCAGCTTCGCGGCCGCCGCTGTGCTGATCAGCCGGGTCCGCACACGCGCGACCCCGCCACCCGCGCACCCGGCGCGGGCGACCGGACCGGTGCGGCCCACGACCCTGCCCCGGCCGGCCCGGGGCCGGGCCGACGGCTGGGCCGCCCGGGGCTGGGCTGACGGCTGGGCCGGCCGGGGTTGGGCCGACGGGTGGGCCGAGATCCGGCGGGTCCCGCTGCTCGGCCGCCTGCTGGGGGTGGTGGTCCTGACCGGGATCGGCGAGGGCTGCGTGTCCGCGCTGCTCGCCCCGTACACGGCCGAGGTCTTCGGCAGCAGCACCGCTTCTGGGGCTGCTCCTCACCTGCCAGGCCCTCGGCGGCCTGACCGGAGCGCTCGCCATCAGCCGACACCCGATCACCGACCGACTCCCCCAGACCCTGGGCGCGGCCGCCATCGCCTGCGCAGCCCTGCTGGCCGTGATGACCGGCTACCCGCTGCTCTACCCGCCGCTGTGGCCGGCGCTGCTCCTCATCGCCGTCGCCGGCCTCCCCTTCGCCGCCGTCGCCACCGCCCAGACGACACTGCTCCAGACCCCCCCCGGCCCGCCCTACGCGGCCGCGTCTACGGCGTCACCGCCGCCGCGGCCGGAGCAGCCCAGCTGATCGGCATCCTCGTCTCCGGCTACGCCGCCGACCGCACCAACGTCTACGTCCTCCTCACCGACGCCCCCTGCTACCTCATCGCCGGACTGCTCGTCCTCCGACGACCACGACACGACCCCGCCCCGACCGACACCCACCGGTGACCACGGCGACGGACGCGAACGGCCACCGAGGTCGACGTGCCGCCGCACGGTGGCACCGATTGCTCCCGTCCTGTCGGTACGGTCGCGGCCGTGGTGCAGGTGCCGGACGCGTTCGCCGACACAACCGTCCGGCGCGAGGGCGCGGCCGGCCGCCGGTGGCTCGACGGGCTCCCCGAGCTGGTCGACGGGCTGCTCGCACGGTGGGACTGCCGGGTCGACGGTCCGCCGCGGCACGGGGAGGTCGCCCTCGTCGTCCCGGTCACCTGCCCGGCCGGCCCGGCCGTGGTCAAAGTCTCCTTCCCGCACCCCGGGAACCGGAGCGAACCCGGAGCACTGCGCCAGTTCGCCGGGCGCGGCGCCGTCCGCCGGCTCGACGCCGCCGACGACGCGTTCGCGCTGCTGCTCGAGCGGGCCGGGGACGCGACCCTGGCCACCGAACCCTGCGCCGAACACGCGATCGAGATCGCCGGGGCCCTCGCCCGCCGCCTCGCCCTCCCGGCCGCGCCCGGCACCCCAAGCCTCGCCGACACCACCGCCGGCTGGGCCGAGCAGCTCGACCAGCAGGTCGCCGCCAGCGACGACCCGCCGCCCGCCCGTGCGCTCGACCGGGCGCGGGAGACCATCGCCGCGCTCCGCGGCGACCGCACCACCACCCTGCTGCACGGCGACCTCCACGACGGGAACGTCCTGGCCGCAGACCGCGAGCCCTGGCTGGCCATCGACCCGAAGGGCTGGCGCGGCACCGCCGCCTACGACGCGTTCACCGTCGTCGCCGGCCGACAGGACCAGCTGCGCCCCGACCAGGACCTGGACCGGCAGCTCCAAGACCGGGTCCGCCAGTTCGCGGTCGCCGCCGGCGTCGACCCGGAGCTCGCGGCCGACTGCTGCCAGGCCCGCGCCACCAGCTCCCTGCTGTCCCAACAGGCCCACCCCGGGGACTGGTTCGACATGGAGATGCTGCGCCGACTGGTGCTCGCCGAGACCTAGCCGGTTGCGGCCAGCCGCCGTCAGGCCGGCGTCCTCACCTGATCGCTACGGTCCCCGTCCGTCCCATCGCACAGGAGGTGCGTCATGCTGCTCGCCCACCTCAGCGACCCCCACCTGGCCACCGGCCCACTCATGGCCGGCCCGGCCGCAGCCCTGCACGCGGCTCTTGGCCGGCTGCTCGGGCTCCCGACCCGCCCCGACGCTGTCGTCATCACCGGTGACCTCACCGACCGGGGGAACCCCGAGAGCTACGACCAGCTCACCCAGCTGCTGGCCGACATCCCCGTCCCAGTGTACCTGACCACCGGCAACCACGACCACCGCGGCGCCTTCCTCAGCGCCTTCGCGGGCACCGCCCACCTCGCCGGGCAGGACAAAAGCCACTACGTCGCGGAGCTCCCCGGCGCCCTCCTGGTCGTCCTGGACTCCCTCATCGAGGGAAGCGGCGCCGGTCGCCTCGGCGGTGAACAGCTGGCCTGGCTCGACGACCAGCTCAACGGCCGGCCGGACACCCCGACCCTGCTCGCCCTGCACCACCCACCCGTCAAGGTCGGAATCCCGTTCCTCGACGGCATGCGCCTGCTCGACTCCGACGCCCTCGCCGAGGTCGTCACCGCCCACCCCCAGGTAGTGCGGGTGATGTGCGGACACGTGCACCGCACCATCACCGCGCCCTTCGCCACCACCCTCGTGACCGCAGCGGCCAGCACCCATCGCCAGAGCGCCCTGGACATGACCTCACCCGGCACCATGGGCTACCTCGACGAGCCGACCAGCTTCCTGCTGCACCAGCTCACCGCCGCCACCGGGAGCACCTGCGTGACGCACAGCGTGCCGGTCAGCGGAGCCGCCGCCGTCCAGTTCGCCATTATCCCCAGCTGACGATCCACCCCTCCCTCGCGCACGAACACCAGGCCTGCTTCGGATCTCGGCGCGGCGCAGCCCACCGATCTCGATCCCCACGGGAGTTATGAGTGCTCCACCCGGGCAGGACGGTCACGCCGGCGGCTCAGCCGGCCGAGGACGGCGCCCCGAAAGGCCGGTTCACGCGACGACCGCGTCGGCCTCGATCTCGACGAGCAGTGCCGGGTCGATCAGCGCGCTGACCTCGACCATCGAGGTGGCGGGTCGGATGTCGGCGAACACCTCACCGTGCACGCGCCCGACCTGCTCCCACCGGGTGATGTCGGTGACGAACACCCGGGTGCGGACCACGTCATGCAACCCGGCCCCGAGCTCGTCGAGTACGACCGCGATCCGACGCAACGCCTCGCGTGTCTGCACGGCGATGTCGTCGCCACCGACCGCGCCGCCACCTGCCATGGCGGCGGTGGTCCCGGCCACCGCGACCCAGGCGCCGACACGCACAGCCCGGGAGTACCCGACGACCGGCTCCCACAGGGCACCGGAGGACACGGTCCGTCGCTGCGTCACCCGACCACCGTCCCGTCACCAGTCCCGAACCCCGTCACTGACGTCCGAACCCCGTCACTGTGCCCCACAGCCCGGCCATCAATCCCACCCGCAGCGCCGGCCGGTGCAGCCGCACCGGTCACCGCCCGCGCTCTGGCATCGTGCGGGTCAGAGCTGCCCGAGCCGTCCGATCCAAGGAGCCCGCCGTGGCCGTGTCCGCCGACCTGTCCGCCTACCTCGACAGCGCCTACGAGGGCAAGACGCTGCAGGAGGTCCTTGCGGCCCCGGTCAGCGCCCTGGCCGGGGTCACCGACGCCGACGCCGAGCTCCTGCAGAAGGCGTTCAACATCAAGACCGTCAAGGACCTGGGCACGAGCAAGTACTTCATCTGGGCCAACGCCATGGTCGCCCTGGGCAGCTGAAGCCCTCAGCTCGCCGGCCCACGCCCGGCGCGATAGAGCTGGGCGCTGGGTCCAGGCACGGCTACCCGCGCTGCGACAGCCGGCGGGACACAACTGCGAGAACCAGAAGGAACGCACCGAGCGCCACGACCGCCCAGTCGGTCCGGTTCGACCCGTCCGCGAGCACCTCATCGACCGCAGCCACAACGACACCTAAGGCCGCCAGGACCGCAGCGACGATCTGCGCTGCAGCACCGACGCGCCCGACCGGCGCCCGCCCGTCATCTCCATTCACCCGCTCAGGATCGCCCGGCCACCGTCCCGGACGACAGCCGTCCGGCGTCCCGAAAACGCCCGGCCGGCACACTGACGGCCGACCGGGTTTCGGAACCGCTTTCGGTACGCCCACCGGCGGCGTGTCGCCGTACCGGTCCAGCTGTCCCGTTAACGATCGGTATCAGCCCGGCCTCCTGGGACCTACCCGACGTCGATCGCAGCGAGGATCGCTGCAGCGATGCTGTCGGCACTCCTGCCGTCGGAGTTGAAGGTTTGGTCCGCCGGGATCCCTGGAAGAAGATCGCGGAACCGCTGGTGGCGCTCAGTGTGGAAGGCGCGGTCGCGCGACAGCCCCCGGGTGGGGTCGGCGATCGCCCGAGCGAAGGTCACCGCCACCGGCGCGTCGACGACCACCCAGTGCACGACTTGGCCCGCCGGCAGCGGGTCGAGGAACGCGGCCTGCTCGTCCATCGAGTAGATCGGGCCTACCGCGATCACGACGTTGACGGCTGACCGTAGCCACTCGGCCACGAGCACCCCGTGGGCCCGGTGCGCGGCGAACCACAGCCCGGACGAGGCAGCGCCACGGCCGGTGACCATCGCGGCCACGTCGTCGACGTCAGCGACCACCGCCGTCCGACCGAACGAGCTGACACGATCCGCGAGCGCTGACGCAACGGTGTTCTTCCCGGCCGCGATCGGGCCGGTGATCATCACCAGGGAAGTCACGCACCGAGGGTCTCAGCGGACAGCCTCGGCTGAGCATCGTTTCGATCCCGCTCCGCCGCCACGGGGCGAGCGCGACCAGGTCGGTGGGTCGTGTGTCCCACGTAAGGCATCCCAATTGAGAGACAGGTCCTCACCGCCTGAACGCCCGCCGGTCCCGGTTGGCCATCGTCCACTGACGACAGTCAGCTGGGGCTGGTTGCGGCGGATCTCGGCGGGTCCGCTGGACGGGAGATCCACCAAGCGGCGCATGCCCGTGACGCGGCTGGACAAGCGAAGGCGTATGCCGATTGCATACCCGCAGGGGTATGACCTGGAGGATGAACGCAGAGCTGGAGGTGAGGGAACTGAAGGAGGCCGAGGCGTGCACTGCGTACGACTTCTATCGCGAGGCGGAGAAGCTGCTGACTCAGCGGGACGCCGTCGCGGCGGCGCCGCTGCTGCGGCAGGCAGCTGGACAGCTGCCGGGTGAGCGCGGCATCGAACGGCTGCTGGCGCTGGCGCTGTACGGCTCGTCGTTGTTCGGCGAGGCGGAGCCGGTACTGCGACGCCTGGTCGAGGCGAGCCCACTGGACGCCGACGTGCGCCACTTGCTCGCCCAGACCCTCGTGGAGCTGGACCGCGCCGAAGAGGCCCAGGCGCACTTCGCGCTGGCCGGTCGCCTCGAGCCTGCCTATGGGGTGAGCTGCCGCACATGGGGCGGGGGTCGAGCGGGCCCGCCGGACAGAAACGGCGTGGGCTAGTCTGCTAGTACCCCCTGGGGTACCACGCGAGTGAGGAGGGATCGTGGAGGTCGACATGACGGCGCTCGGCGACGTGGTGGCGCGGCTCAAGCGCGCGCAGGGCCAGGTCGCCGGGATCATCAAGATGATCGAGGAAGGTCGCGATTGCGCCGAGGTCGTCACCCAGCTCGCCGCGGTCTCCCGGGCGCTCGACAAAGCCGGCTTCAAGATCATCGCCACCGGCATGCGCCAGTGCCTGACCGCCGAGGCCGAGGGCCAGGACCGCCGCGTCGACGAGGCCCAGCTCGAGCGCCTCTTTCTCTCCCTCGCCTGAGCCCCCAGCATCGTTCCACTCCGCACAGCGACGAAGAGGACCACCCATGGACCCGAACACCGCTTACGTCCGCCGCCAGGATCTGCAGATCGTCGATGTCCGCGAGGACGATGAATGGATCGCCGGCCGCATCGAAGGCGCCGTCCACATCCCACTGGGCCAGCTGCCCGCCCACCTGGGCGAACTCGACCCCGCCCGCCTCATCGCCGCGATCTGCCGCAGCGGCGGCCGCAGCAGCAAGGCCGTCGGCGTTCTGGCCGCTGCTGGCCTGCACGTGGAGAACATCGAGGGCGGCATGACCCGCTGGGCTCAGGACGGCCTGCCTTACACCACCCCCGACGGTCACCCCGGCCGAGTCGCCTGACCGGCGCCCGTCCTCTCATTTTTCGCCGACAGGTACCCTACGGGGTAGGGAAGCGAGCACCAGTGAGCATCGAGATCGTCACCATCGAGACGTCCAGTCTGGGAGACCGCAGCTACCTGGCGCACGACGGTCGCACCGCCGTGGTGATCGACCCTCAGCGCGACATCGACCGCGTGCTGGACCTGACCGAACGGCTCGGCGTCGGGGTGACCCTCGTGGTCGAAACGCATGTGCACAACGACTACGTGACCGGCGGACTGGAGCTCGCGACCCGTACCGGCGCCTCGTACGTGGTGCCCGCGGCCAGCGGCGTGGAGTACGACCACGTCCCCGCGGGCGACGGTGACGTCTTCACCGCCGGCGGGATGAGCGTTCGCGTCCTGCACACCCCCGGGCACACCCATCACCACGTCAGCTACGTCCTCGAGGACGCCTCGGCGGGCCATGGAGGAGTCGTACGCGCCGTGTTCACCGGTGGGTCGATGCTCTACGGCTCCACCGGGCGCACCGACCTGATGGGTCCTGCCGACACCGACGCCCTGACCCACGCCCAGTACCGCTCGGTGCGCCGCTTGGCCACCGAGCTACCGGCGGAGACCGAGGTGTTCCCCACCCACGGGTTCGGCAGCTTCTGCTCGGCGACCCCGACGTCGGGCACCGCATCGACCATCGGCGAGCAGGTCCGGGTCAACCCCGCCCTGACCCAGGCCGAGCAGGACTACGTCGACACCCTCCTGGCCGGTCTGGACGCCTTCCCTGCCTACTACGCGCACATGGCGCCGTTGAACCGCCGCGGCCCGGCGCCGGTGGACCTGTCCCTGCCCGCCCCGGTCGACGCCGACGAGCTGCGCCGCCGCATCGAGGACGGGGAATGGGTGGTGGACCTGCGCGAGCGGACAGCCTTCGCCGCCGGACACCTGGCTGGGTCACTCGGCTTCGAGCTGTCTGGGAACTTCGTCACCTACCTCGGTTGGCTCTACCACTACGGCACCCCGCTGACCCTGATCGGGCAGACCGAGGAGCAGGTCGCCCGAGCGCGCCGCGAGCTCGTGCGCATCGGCATCGACGCCCTCGCCGGCATGGCTGTCGGGGACGTCCAGACCCTCGCCGGCGGCCGGCCGCTGCGCTCCTACCGCACCAGCGACTTCGCCGGCCTGGCCGAGGCCATGGCCGCAGCGCCGGTGGACCACCCGGTGCAGGTCCTCGACACCCGCCGCAACGACGAGCGGGCCGCGGGCGGCGTGCGCGGTTCCCTGCACATCCCCCTGCACCAGCTGACCGACCGACTGGACGAGGTACCCACCGGTGAGGTCTGGATCTACTGCGGCTCCGGTTACCGCGCCTCCGTCGCCGCCTCGGTCCTGGACGGTCCCGGCCGCAATGTCGTCCTGGTCAACGACTCCTACGGCAACGCTGCCGAGGCGGGTCTGGAGAGCGAGGTCGCGGCCGGGCCCGCTGGACGATGGACCGACAGGTCCGCTTGACCGCCAGTTCCATCGTCCTGGCCAGCATCGTGGCCAGCTTGCGTGCCTGCGGCGCGATTTCTTGCCGGGGGCATCGGCGCGGGTCTGACCGTCGCGGCGCTGAGCAACACCTGCACCATGAGCCGCGCCCTGAGTCTGCTGCCCTACAACCGCGGTCCCGCCGCGCCGAGCATCGAGCAGGCTCTCGAGCAGCTGCCGCAGCAGCGCTCGTGACCGCCGCAGCAGTCCTGGGCTTGCTCATCGGGCTGCTGTTGGGACTCCTCGGCGGGGGCGGCTCGATCCTGGCCGTCCCCGCCCTGGTCTACGGCGCGGGGCTGCCCCTGGCGTCCGCGGTTCTCACGTCGCTGGCGGTGGTCGGGATCTGTTCTGCCACGGCAGTCCTGCTCCGCCTACGACAGGTGCGCTGGCGCATCGCTGCCCTGTTCGGAGGTTCCGGAGCGGCCTCGGCGTTTGCCGGCGCAGCGGTCAACCGGCTGCTCGACCCCCGACTGGTGCTGTTCGGCTTCGCCGCCGTGATGGTCGGCGCCGGCGTTCGGATGCTCCGGCGCCAGGGCGAAGTCAACGGGCCCTGCGCGCCGCCCGGCGGTGGCGTGGTCTGGCGCCGGTGCGTGCCCCGTACGGTGGCCGCCGGTCTGGTCGTGGGCTTCCTCACCGGCCTGTTCGGCGTCGGCGGCGGATTCGTGATCATCCCCGCTCTCGTGATGCTTTTGGGCCTCCCGATGACTGTGGCGGTGCCCACCTCACTGGTGATCGTCGTCCTCAACTCCGCCGCCGGCTTCCTCGCCCACGCGGGCGACACCGAACTCGACTACCGCATCGCGGGAATCTTCACCCTTGCAGCGATCAGCGGCTCACTGGTCGCCGCGCACTTGGCCCCACGTGTGCCGGCGGACCGGCTCCGTCGCTGGTTCGCCTGGTTCGTCTTCGCTGTTGCTGCCTTCGTCGTGGTCCGGACCGTGTCCGACTTCACCTGGATTGCGTCCCCTGGGGTGGTGTAGGTGGAGCGGTGCTCGCGGTGGCTCTGTGGGTTGTCACTGTGGCGTGGTGGGTGTGGGGGCGTCCAGTGCTGGTTGGGCTGGGTTGGTCGGGGTCGTGTCCGGGGCGGTGAGTCCGGCCATGCTGGTCTCGGACAGGTAGCGGCGGTTGGTGGCCTGCCATTCGTCATGGGCTTCGAGCAGCACCGCCCCGGACAACCGGTGCAGGGCAGCTGGATTGGGAAAGATCCCAACGACGTCGGTGCGCCGTTTGATCTCCTTGTTCAGCCGTTCCCGGGGGGTTCGTCGACCAGATTTTGCGCCAATGGGCCTCGGGGAAGTCCGCGAAGGCGGTCACGTCGGTCTTCGCGGCGTGGAGCATCCCGGCGAGGACGGGGAACCGGTCGGTGAGCGTGGCGGCGACCTGGTCGAGCTGGTCGCGGACCGCGGTCGCGGTGGGCTGGGCGAACACAGTCCGGACGGCGGCGGCGACCATCTCCGCGTCGCCCTTGCCGACCTTCGCCAAGACGTTGCGCATGAAATGGACCCGGCAGCGTTGCCACGCGGCTCCCTGCACGACCTGGGTGATCGCCGCGGTCAGTCCTCGATGGGCGTCGCTGATGACCAGCTGGACTCCGGTGAGGCCGCGGTCGCGCAGCCCACGCAGGAACTCGGCCCAGAACTGCTCGGTCTCGCTGTCCCCGACGGCGTGGCCCAGGACCTCCCGGCGGCCGTCTCCGCTGACCCCAGTCGCGACGACCACGGCCTGGGACACCACCCGGCCATTGACCCGGACCTTGCAGTAGGTCGCGTCAGCGAACACGTAGGGGAGCTCAGCGACCAGCGGGCGGGTGGTGAACGCGGCGACCTCGGCGTCCAGGCCGGCGCAGATCCGGCTGACCTCACTCTTGCTGACCCCGGCCAGCCCGCCCATCGCCGTGACCAGGTCATCGACCTTGCGGGTGCTCACCCCGTGGACATAGGCCTCGCAGATCACCGCGTGCAGCGCCCGGTCGATCCGCCGCCGGGGTTCCAACAGAGACGGGAAGAAGCTCCCCGGTCCGTGTCTTCGCCGATCCGCAACCCCAGATCCCCAGCGGCCGTGGTCAGGGTCCGGGGCCGGTAGCCGTTGCGCTGGGCCGTCCGGGCCCCGGTGCGCTCATGCGGCGCGGCGCCGATCACCCCCGAGGCCTCGGCCTCGATCAATGCCTGCAACCCGTGCTCGAGCAGCCGGCGCATCACCGACCCTCCATCCGCGGCGCGCAGCGTGTCGAGCAGGTCCAACAAGGCACACTGATCGTGGGTCATCGCGGTCCAGCTCCTCCGTGAGTGCTTGGCGGTTCTCACAGAGCCTTCCGCGGTGACCCCTCAACGTCCGGCACCGACACCGGCACCCCGGGACCTACACCACGCCCAGGGACTCTCCCGTTCGGTGTCCGCGATGACGCTGTCCCAGTCGTAGGCGGCGACCACGACGCCGTCGGCAAAGCGGAGATTCCTGGCGTACCAGTCGCTGTGCCCGAGCACGGTCGGTCCGGCGACGCTGCCGGCCCGGTCGGCTGCGGCAGCGGCGAGCTCGTCGAGCCAGCCGTACCCGCCGGGGTGGACGTGACGTCGAGAATGGTGTCGCGCGGGACCGGCCACGGCCCGCCCCGATACCTGGCCCAGGCCGGCGGATCGGTCAGCGCGACCGCCGTCGTCAGGTGACGCCGAACGCGCCGCGGCAGCCACGTTGGTCCGTGTCCGGGGACGGCCGAGCCGTCGGCGGCTCCCGCATGGTCGTCCCGGCAAAGGATCGGAAGTCCCCGGTCGAGCGTCTCACCCGGGGGCACCTCCGGTCCGTTTCATCGTTGCGAACGGGACCAGGCGCCCGTCGGTACGACGGCGGAGCGCTGGTAGGGGAACAGGTCCCAGGCCGGCGTGTGCAGGCCGGCCTCGAACTCCTCGCGGAAGTACTGGATGCCACTGGTGATCGGCGTGGCCGCC
>JAABUI010001233.1_pt1 | contig 15229 bp, 14 predicted proteins | sample 5559111 | NCBI WGS metagenome assembly JAABUI01 (sample SAMN10711870, study PRJNA513365) | rock metagenome | isolation source: Antarctica rocks | place: Antarctica: Victoria Land, Buttleship Promontory
TTAGGCCAGCTGTATGCAGGGTAGACAGACTCTCAGCAATAATCTTGAAAGGCGCGACGCCTTTGCGAAGAGACTGTGCCGTCACAATATCCTGACCAAGCTCAGACCTGAGGAAGCTCAAGCATACAGGGTTGGGGCCGAGTTCCACAAAAATGGTCTGATCGTTGATGAGACCAAGTTGCTGAGCTGCAGCTAAACCTCCTGCAAAGTCCACGGTCTGCCTGGCATGTCTAGCCAGATAGCTCTCATCAATGCTATCGGCCTCACTCAGTACGGTCGCTAGGAGTGGCGAGATGACGGGAATCCGAGGCTTCTGGAAAGTGACTGATTTTGAAAGCTTCTCAAAGTCGGCTAGAATAGGGTCTACTTGCGAGGAGTGGAATGCAAATTGTACATTGAGCTTCGTGCACTTGGTGCCTTGTGTCGTCAACTTCTCCGCGACTTGGTCGATGTCGTTTACAGTACCACCGAGAACAGTTTCGCGTGTTCCATTAACGCAGGCAACCTCGACTTCAGGGAATTCCGAGACCGAGTCTTTGAGCATGCCGGTCGAAGACTTTGTCGCAAGCATGGCATGTGAATTCACAGCACATCTTGCTTCCAGAAGAGTAGCTCGTTCACCAACAAGAAAGATTGTCTCCGAGACTGATATTACGCCGGCAGCATTTAGTGCAGCATACTCGCCAAGGCTGTGACCAACTACGATATCAGGCTTAACTCCCCAAGAGACCCATAAGCGGGTCAACGCCATCTGAATGCATGTCAGTCCGAGCTGGACTATGGTTGATGGCAGGTCTTTGGCCTCCACGTTACCCTCGAGCAGAGGTAGAAAGGAGGAGAAGCCCAGTCCACATGCAATAGCATTGAAGCTCTCTATATCAGAGCGGAAGTGCTGCGACAGGTCGTAGAGCTGCTTTCCTAGGGCTGTATAATGTGACCCTTGCCCCGTGTACGCAAACGCAACTTTTGGAGAAACACTTGGTACAGGCTCGATGTCAGCCTCCATTCTGGAAGTAAGAATTTCCGTGACTTTAGCCAAGCTATCGCAGCTGAAAGCAATCCGATAGTTGTGTGGGATACGGCGAGCAGTCGTAGTATATGATAGATCCGGCAGTCTAACCTCGGGATTTTCCTTGATGTGGTTTATGAGATTCTTGGCATTTGCGCGCAGGGCTGATTTCGATTTTGCTGATACTGCAACGACCCAGTCACCGCGATGATCAGATTTGGGCGCTGGTCGGTCTGGCGCGTCTTCGAGGAGAAGGGCCGTATTGCCACCAGCAGCACTAAAATTGTTGATGAAAATGCGTCTCGGACCACCATCTTGGGACATTAGAGGTGTGGGCTTGAATGCGATGTGTACATTGCGCGCATTCAGATCTTGAGGGAAGCTCTGATTGATGGTTTTCTTGATACCACAATGAGGTGGGATGGCATTTTTTTGCATCATCAGGAGACACTTGATCATAGCAGTCACGCCTGAGACTGCCTCACCATGCCCGACGTTCGCTTTGACGGAACCAAGGTGAAGAGACTTCTGTCTTGTACCTGTGCGAGACGCTGGCGCAAAAACATTGGTAACAGAGCTCATTTCCGTTCCATCGCCAGCCTGAGTACCGGTCCCATGCATTTCGACGTAATTCACTTCGTGAGGATCGACTCCAGCATTGTACATGACTTTCTTGAATAATGCTTCCTGGGTTGGAGCATGAGGATGTGTGATTGATATCGCGTTCGATGAGTGATTGGTCGCTGTCTCGAGCACGACGCCGAGAATGCGGTCATTGTCTGCTAAAGCGTCATCGAGGCGTTTGATGACGAGACTGCCAATGCCATCACCGCGACAATAACCGTCTGCGTCGTTGTCGAATGTCTGGCAGTTTCCAGTCTTGGATAGGAACTGTCCGCGACTGAGTCCAGAGAAAATATCCGAATTTGTCATGACGTTGAGGCCGCCGGTCACGGCTGTATCGCAGTCACCGGCCCATAGAGATGTGCAGGCTAGTTGCAGAGCTGCTGCGCTCGAGGAACAGGCAGTATCGACACTGAAGCTGGGGCCACTGAATTTGAAATAATAATTGATCCTCCCCTTGTATTTCGATTAGCCCAATCCCAGGAGTGTAAGTGTAATTAGACTTACGGGAGCAAATGCTCTCACACCAGCGGTTATAAAGTAAGTGTCGATGTCTTGAGCCTCGTTGATCTCTCTCCAGTCATCGCTTGTCTGACCATAGAAGGTCCCGATCCGTTCTAACTTGGTTGATGGTGATCTATTCGGCACATAGCCTGCCATTTCTAATGCCTCGTAGGCACTTGCGAGGCCTAATCGATGCATGGGATCGGTCTGCGTGGCTTCACGAGGCGACATGTTAAAGAATCGAGGGTCAAAAAGGCCTGGCTCATCGATGAAGCAGCCATACGGGGTGTGACTTGTATTTCGAATCTTTCCATTTGGATCGTAGTGGGTATCAATATTGAACCGGTCTTTAGGGACCTTCCTCGAATTGTCAGCGTGTAGTCATTGTATTCATAGACCGCCGTACCTTTCGATGGACATCCAAGCCAGCTTCTAGCAAATCCCAGAACTTCTGATGGTCAGCCGCATTGGGAAACCTACCAGCCATGCCAACGATAGCCAGCTTAGGCTTCTTCGATGTTCGTGGTGCATCTCCGAAAGGGTTGAGGCTTTTGGCAACGTTAGCGTGCGAGTGCTCGGTAACCTTGAAATCAGTCTTTGAGATCAAAGCTTTCGAGATGACATCCTCCGCATTCTTAGGGCCAAAGGATACGATGTTGCATTTCGAAGTCGTCAGATCACCCAGATTGCGTGTGCATCCGTCAATGACTTTCCCGAAATAGAGAGAGTGCTTCAGAATGTCGTCTACGACAGCTACAAGAAGGTCTAGTGTTTGTAGCCTTTCGTCGAACAATTGGCCACTGCTTGTTGATAGTAGTGGCAGGGCCAGGCTGTAATTCGATAGGGTCTGGGGACTTCGGGGGCTAGTGGCTCGGATCAGCCGCTTCGCATCGATTTGTCCGTACAGATGAGGTGCATGATATAGACCGCGAACCGGTGACTGGGAGCAATTTTCCGCAAAATCGGTGTATCTCTCCAAAAATGTATTCAGTGCAGCTGGCGGACCACTGATTGTGACGGTATCCAAGCCGTAGGCACTAATATACGCATGATTGTATTTCAAGGTAGCCTTGTGGTAAGTGTCAGTCATCAAGCTTTGCACAGGACGCATATCACTCACTCTTTCGCGATGGAATTCATCAAGAGCAGCTTGGGTCTCATCTGGTGTCTTTTCGGAAACGATATAGGACGAGCAAGCAGCATCAGTCGTAGTACCGATTTCCAGATTTCTTATGGTCCTCTCAACGTGAAGACCAACTCGGAAAGCGATAAGCACTATTTCGACCGCCAGAGGAGTCAAAGCAGAGACTCCAGGAGATAAAGCCACAGCCGCGGCAGCAAGCAGACCTATAGAGAGTCCTGCAATGCATGGTATAGGATACTGATGGGCAGGCCCTCGAAGGTCGCTTACGTACCTGCAACAGTCAGGAAGTCTGATTGAGGTACAAGAAGTTGAACCTACTCAATGTAATGGGCCAATTGAGATAAACAAAGTAGAGCAGCTTGTACTCCTGCATGAGTAGGACGACTCTTTACCCCCTCATTCAACTCGTCAATAGAATTGAATGATACAATGCTTCTCCGCTCTTGTGGAGAGAGTTGAGCAATCTCATGTCGAAGAGCATCGCTGGCTCGTTGGAAAAGAATACTGAGAAAGGGGTTACCTCTACTCTCAAGGAGCTGTCTTTGAAGATGGACATGGCTGAACAGCGTTCCGTCCCCGAATAGAAGCAGGCGCATCTCACTCATCTTTGCAAAGAGCGAAATGGTTTGAAAGATGGCTGCGATATTGCTAACGAAGCATTCCGACTATACCATCACATCTATAACAACCCGGAAAAAGGGGATGACTGCTGCCTTAGTCCCACCAATAATTCAGGATTCGCTCATCGCGTGGCATAGCATTGAGCCTCGACAGAAATTGGCGCTATCAACAGCCACCATGAATGACTACGTAGATAGGCCTGAGGGTCTATCGACATTGGAATGACCCCCTAGACCAAATTCGGTGACCCAAGTAACTTCTCACTCGATCTACAGCTGAAAGAATCTCACCGGATGTGGAGTGACCGAGCCATCTCCTTGACCGTGACTGATTCATATTCCTAGTGGCTCAATCAGATTTCCTCGCCATCCCAGTGGATCGCGAGTAGGCAAGGAGGCGACCGAGAGAGTTCGGCAACGGCGTCACAGGACAATGAGGAGTTGCAGTGAAGTGGAGCGGTGATAGACGTTTGGCTCTGCCATTTGCCGCTGTAAGCTACTAGCCTCGCGGGGAGGTCGTCAGAGCTCGTGTAGAGCGTTGAGACTGTACGAGTCGCGAGATATCATCGTTTTCCCAAGTTGACCGAAACGTGCTTCAAGGATTGCACAAGCTTTTGTAGGGTCTGAGGAAACTTGTCGCCCAATCAGGAGGGTCAAGATACGCGACATGGACTAAATCGGTCTCACATGCAGTATAAGGCTGGGCCGGCATGATCAGGAATCAATGATCGTGACAGCGAAGGGTGTGGTGGCATGCTGCAGGTCCCAACGAGCGTCCACACATCAGACGGGCCGTGGAGAAATGAGATCCGCAGCAGCTATCCGTATCAGAGTGAGCAACGGAAGAAGCCAGCCATTGCAATCGACTCACAGGGAGGATGGCAGCGATGGCGGACGGTCAATAGTGCACACCAAGTGTGATGGCCTGCGAGTTGCGAGTGACGAGGTGCAATATGCAGCCGGCATCATGACTTGCAGTGGTCGAGGCTCTAAAACAGGGTCGGTCTGCTGACTAAGGATCCCGCTTATATTCACCTTTTCAGCCGGGCAAGGGCAAGTCTGGCCCCCACTCCCGCGACGCGCATTCCGCATCATGCACGACCGTCCCTTTCGTCTGGTCTCCGTCTCTCCACTCAGTCTGCATTCGCGCATCTACGAGAATGTCAATATTGGTTGACTTTGACGGTAGGTGGCCCCCGTTCCGAGGGTCCGCGGGCGATGATGTCGACATCTGTAGTGCTTTTTCTCATCCTTTAGGTCTTTTCATCTTTTCTCTCGAAAAAGGCCTGTTTGTTCTTTGATGCGACGCACGGGTCCTGTGGCTGATCCTCCGTGCAGCTGCAGCCGCCATGAGCTCCACCCTCCTGCAGGTGCGAAATACGTGGGATAGATGCAGCTGGCCACATCGACCCGGCCCTCGACCGCCCCCCAATGAAGTCATCTGCCCTCTTGACAGCAGCAGATAGGCGCGCTTTTCATGCCTTCTCTGGATGCTTACACCACGCGACTGGGAGATCGGGCACTTCTCCTTGAGATCGCCAGTTCCACCTGCTTCTGCTGAGACTCGTTTCGACCTAGCCTCATGCGGCCTCCCTTGACCAGCACGCTGTCTTCCTTTTCCATCTTCGAGTTCCTTGTACATTCTTCCGATTATGTATTGTCCAGTGAGACATGCTTCACTGAACGGTCTCGAACGTCGGAGAAGAAGTAGCAATTCTAGAGCTTCTATTGTTGTCGATGATGAGGTGGACCGTTGCTATTTTGTTGGCTCTGGGAGTAGCAGACTCAAGCGTGTTCCATCCTCTATTCAGCGCCGCCTAAAGTTTCGCCAATTCTAACAGATCCGAGCCCTGAATATCATCTGTCTCTAAAAGACTCCACGTTCGCCAGCTTGACTGGGATCCCTTCTGGAACCTCTGATTCATCGGAGAAGCCTCCGCGAAGAAGCAATCTTCGCAAAATGCCAGACCAACCTGATACTGCTACCAAACCCGTCAAGCTCAGAGAGTCCTGCGACAGCTGCTTGATTGCTAAGGTCAAATGCAGCAAGACAAGGCCTTTGTGTGGGCGATGCCTGGCGAATGGCGCGCCGTGTGCTTACAGTCCATCCTCGAGATCTGGAAAGAGAAATCAGCATACCAACGGTGTCAGCAAGTCGATCAATACTTCATCACCCCATACGAGCAGACACACCAAGGGCTCAGATAGCCCAAGAAGCAATGCCCCCCCTTCAGCTTCATATCTTACTCGACTGATGTACCCACTGCTCGATGAACCTGATCGCTCTCTTCTCGACCCCAATAGTGGACCGCTTGGTGGTACCGCGTTACCTCTACTCCAAGAGACTGCTTTTGTCCCTGCTTCATTGCTGGAGCAAGGAGGAAGCTCGTCTGCCGATGACGGCGTCTTCGACACTTCTGATTTTCTCCCCACCCCTCCTTTTCAGCAAGACGACTTCATGGACTTCATGCAAACTTCCGGACCAAATCCTTTCTTCTCTGCGGCTCCACTCTCTCCCGCCCCTACAATGGATAAATCTTCCATCAGTCCTTCTTGGACCATGAAAGACAACCCTTATCCCAGCCGTCCCTCGTTTCAGAGCCCCCTCGATATGATACCTACGGGTCGTGCTTCCTCCTCCCAAACGACGCCCCGTCCCTCTGCACCACCGGCGCCCCAGGCTTCACAAGATCAGAATGGTAACAATCAGAAGCTTACCAGTGTCACCCAGTCGCAACCTTGCGATTGCTTCGCCGCTTGCCTTCACGTCCTTCAATCTTTACATAATCACTCGGCGTTACTTTCGTCCACCCAGCAAGGCGGTCCGCCCTTTGACATAGTCCTTGCCATCAATAGAGAAGCGATGGAGAGTTGTTCGACAATGCTCGAATGCTCGAAATGCGTGTCAAAGAGTGGCAGGAGTATCTCAACGATGATGCTTGCTACCATCTTTGGAAAGGTGATGTCACTATACAGGGCGGCTTGCTTCCTTAGGTTTGGGCCAACAAATAGTATGCATGCTACGGCACAGTTGGCTTTTGGAGCATATACCGTGACGGGAGAGAATAGACAACTCCTTGAGATAGAAATCCTTCTTTTAGAGTTGAAGAAAGTGGAAAGTATCCTTGCCATCTACACGGAAAGATTTCGCGACAGCCAGGGTGAAAAAGATGACGAGACAAATGTCTACAATGCATTGACAAGCTATTTGGACAAGAATCTCCATTACATCATCGACTACCTACGAATGCGCAAAAGCGGATCCTCAAAATGAATATGCGAGCATAACGAATGTCACGACGCTGGGAGCTCGACAGCCATACACTGCATCTGGGATTGTAATACACACGACCTCAGAAATTGTTTGGTGAAAATTAGATTAGTTTAATGTATCATGGAGAACATTCAGATCAGGATGTCCCGCCATCACTGAAATGTCACCCATACCATCTCCTCTGCAGCACTGGTCTACTGACCAGATCCACCCGAAATAGTTATGATTTGACCTACTAATGTCAGTATAGATTCTAATGTCGAGATAGCGGAGACTGCTTTACCATTCACCCAGCCACCATCCTCACTCGACAGAAACGCGACAACCCTTGCCACATCAATCGGAAGCGCGCATCTCCCCAGCGGGCAGTGATTGGCCATTGCATTCTCGATTTCTTCAGCAGACCATTCCCCGGTGGCACCAGGAATGTACTTCCAAGCAACTTGGGTGAACATGTCGGATTTGACCCCACCCGGTGCGATCGCGTTGACTGTAATACCTTTCTTCCCAAAGTCCTTGGCAAAAGATTTAGTGATCCCATTGACAGCGGACTTGCTGCCTGAGTACAATGCGTGGTCGCCGACACCAATTAGGCCAGCTGCAATTGATGACATCAAAATCAAGCGCCCACCAGGTTCGCAATATTTGTACGCATGCTGACCAACGAAGAATTGGGCGCGTATATTGAGACCAAAAACAAGGTCAAATCTCTCTTCCGTTATGTCCTCGGTTTTGTCAAAACTTTCCATTCCAGAGTTAGAGCAAACGATGTCGATCTTGCCAAAGCAAGTTTTGGCCTCTTCAAAAAGTCTTGTAATTTCCGGGACTTTGGAGACATCTGCTTGTATAGCCACAGCTTTACTTCCGAGGGCCGTGATCTGGTGAACAATGCCGTCGGCGGCATCTTTGCCCTTGACGTAGTTGACGATAATGGACGCCTTACGTGCTGCGAGTTCCAGAGCGATCCCAGCGCCAATTCCACGGCTTGCCCCAGTGACGAGCGCTACCTTGCCCTCTAGGTTCTTGGGAACGATGGAGGCGTGCCCATCAACAATCTGGCCCTCTGTGCCATTTTCTCCCATGTCGACCATTTTCAGATCTGACTGTATGCGTAACTGTCAATGGATGAATGAGGGCGGATAACAAATTGAAGGACTCTGCTTTGGAATTCCAACGTGAAACAAAGAAACAGCAGATTCCGATCCTTCATCAGATATATCCATTTTGCCAATAGTAGGACGGGACCTGTATATACATTGTAGAGCTCCACTAGATCGGCTTCAGCGACGCGGCCACCTAGCTAATTGCTTCTGCGCCTGAGGACGGCCCGCCCGAACAACATGAAACGTGCTGTTCGGCCGGCATATGTGTTACCGTTGGTCAAGCATGTTTTGAACGAGACAGCCACATCCTGTCAAACGCATAATTCGATGACCGAACCGGTGAAAGTCTGACTTCGGTATTCCAATGTTTGGAACTTTGGAAACATTGGAATTGTTTGACCGCGCGTCAGCACACACGCATCAAACGTGAGGATTGTTACTAGGTAAGCCGAATAAAACAATTCGGAAATTAGGGGTTTAAGCCTTTACTTTCGGGACAGATAAACGCACGCGAACAGAGGCCTCAAGTCTTGGCGCAGCTGCTCGCGTGTTAACAAATCAGACATGTGGCTATGAAGGCAGAGGACTCTGTCCTTATATACTGAGCTACAATTCAATCTAACATACAAGCCCAGCCGCCAACATCGCTATGTTTGACGTTAATTTTCCCAGGGACATGGTTCTCTCTGAACAAAGCAAGGGCCCTGACGAGCTAGTGGCAGGAGGAAATAGGCAAATGAAGCACGAGGTAGCAGCATCGACAATAGGGGCTCCAATATCAGAGACATCTCCTACAGTGCCGCCTCCCTTGCCTATGCCGGCACCGGAAGCCTTTGCCTCAGAGCATCTGGCAATGGATAGGAACCCAGTGACTACAGCGCAGGCTTCTTGGGTCGATCCTAGCACTTCACTTAAAAGGTCCTCATCAACCGCATTCACGACACCAGCCCCACCAGTATCCACACCAGCCCAGGAAAAGAATACAGGATCAGGCCAATCATCTGAAAGCTCTACTGCAGGCGGGGCCGCGGCCCAAGTAACAAAATCGACCTCGAGAATTACGTTTGACGGTACGCCTCTTTGTGTCCTGATAGCACATTCTGTTAGAACCCTAATACATGCTATCAAAGCGGGTCATTGAGGCATTGCTTGGTCATGTTGATATCCTCACCTTTCTGATATTTTAGGGGTCAGATTATCTCTCACTCTCAGAGATCACCTTCGAATGGGGAGACAGCTATGATGACAAGGATTGGAAGAGACTACGGGCGATATTGGCTCCTACTTTGATGGTATGTCTCGGTCATCTACCGTCCCCTCCATGCCATCTCAGTCCTTCGCTTTAACATCTTCATATATAGGTAGACTACACCGAAGTCAATGGCCACAAATGGGACTCTATGCCTGCCTCCGACTTCGTGGGTATCATGTCACATATCGGCTTCGTTGGCGACCCTCTGGTCCACACCCAGCACCACATCGGCGCCTCGAAATGGCAGAAGATCTCGGATGAAGAAGTCATCGGGCATCATCAGCTCAGGGCCGCACATCAACGCTACACGAGCCTTGATCTGAAGGTGGTTGAAAACAAGGGACATGGGCATGCGATGGTTCAGCATCTGTACAGAAAGGTGGGCGGGGAGTGGAAGCTGGCAGGTCTGAGACCGACAATCCGATGGAATGAGTTTGAGTTCGAGAAGATCTTCAAGGGATTTTGAGGGTGAGGTTCAACCAAAGCATAGGAACTTTTGGTAAGGAATCATCAACACTTCGGCTGCAATTGCCTCATCTTGATTAAAGTGTTATATTTCAGCCGAATAATAATCTCTCTGGACTTTCAATTCCTCGTCGTTTGAAACTTCACTTGTCTTAGTCCGACGGCTATGACTAGCTCCAACGGCGGTGGAAGTACCCTGGATTTTAGATTGAACGCTCGGACCGGCATCAAGGCTAGAAAGAAGACTGCCGAGGCTAGATGGTCCAGCCGGTCACCTGATTGGGCTGAGCGCTAGTGGCGGCCGCTATATCAAGTGCTTACTCTAATCAAGTACTTCCTTCCCGTCGCTCCCTTTCCTTCTTTTCAGACCACCGCCTTGCCACATACCATTCCACAGGACTAGATTTGTGTCGCCGAAGCCTGCATAAGAAGCGCTCGAACCAATTCTCCACGCTTCATCTGCATCTCCTACTGGATCTTGCCTGACAGGACTCCACTTGATGCCAGATCATGACGATCATGATATTGCGGCTTGTCGTTTTGGGGACTTTATTTCCAGGGTCCTGGCTGTCAGTGGCAGTCCAGCTTTGAAGGATGTTGATGGCATTGCGTGTGAATTGATCGTCATCTCAGGTGATGTAGAACCTTTACCCAATCCTGTCTTTTGGCCCAAGATAAGAGGCTCTACAGAAATCTGGCACTTTGTGTATGGCGAGGATTGCGTGAACAATCCGAGACTGCCGATTTTGCTCGTATGGTCCGATGTCATCAATATTTTTTGGTTTATTTACCATATCATGCAATTGACATTCTACATTCTTAGTACAGTCATTTCACTTTTCCGTGGTCAAATCTTGTGCGCTCATCAATTACATGTAGCGGCATGTATCTTTATGCTTTGCGTACATACCTGCATGCGCCATACCGGTCCCTGCTTTCTTTCCCTCGAATCAGTCTCGTTTCCATAGTGATCCAATGACTGACCCAAACCCATACCCCAAGGCCGATTATGGCCGGAATATCAATTCCCCCGACGTGCTCATTATTGGCGCGGGAATCGCTGGTAGGATACTCCTGGAGTGAACAACGATAGACTTGACCTGGTTTGTAATTCTACGAAGGCTGACATTTATCATCCAGGGCTATGCAGTGCTATCGACATGATCACGAGCGGCCAAGGACGCAACTTTGTCATCATTGAGAAAGGTAGCCAGGTAGGTGGAACATGGAATGATAATGTCTATCCAGGCTGCTGCTGTGATGGTACGAGTGATGCTTCCCTCTGAAGTCAAACCATTCTTCAATTCGTCGAGTCTACTGCTGAAGCTCCTTAGTACTCAGTCACCTTTACTCCTATTCTTTTGAGCCCAATTCCGATTGGACCTGTGAATATCCAGGCCAGGAAGAGATTCGAGACCACCTGATTGCCGTTGCTCATAAGTACCAACTGTACAAACATATCCGATTCAATTCTTCCGTGGTGGAAGCCTGTTGGGATGACAATAACAACAAATGGCGGACGCTGATCAAGCGCTTCGGTCAAGAAAAGGAAATGGGAGAAGACTATACTGTGACGTCAGACTTCCTTGTCTCTGCGGTTGGGCAGCTCAATACACCAAAGTATCCGCAAATAACAGGCTTAGAAGCTTTCGAAGGCAAGACCATGCATTCGGCGCGGTGGGATTGGGATTACAACATACAGGGCAAAAGAGTAGGTATCATAGGTACAGGAGCCACTGCAGCACAGATAATTCCCGAGATTGCTCAGCACACTTCTCAGCTCACGGTGTTCCAACGCACTCCTGCTTGGGTCATGCCTCGCCACGACAAACCCATAAGTAAAACCCGGCAAGCAATGTATAGATATGTGCCTTTTGCACGACGCCGTTATCGGGCCAAACTCATGGACTTCCGAGAATCCGTCTTCGAAGCTTCAGTCCTCCCTCAGAGCGCCAGACATTCTCATATCGCTAATGTATCTCGCTCACACATGCTTACCCAGCTTCCCTCCTGTGCTTCTACTAAGCTGCGGGCAGCACTTACCCCGAAATATCCTTTCAGCTGCAAACGTATCATTGTGAGCGATGACTTCTACCCCACCCTCCTCCACGACAATGTGAAACTCGAAACTTCTCCTATTTCCGAGGTCACGCCCACGGGGATCAAGATGGCTGATGGTACCCACCATGACCTCGATCTTCTTATCCTCGCTACCGGTTTTCGAGCAACTGAATTCCTCAATACCATTCGCTTATACGGCACCGGAGGACAATCGCTCTCGGACACATGGGCGAAAGGCGCTTCCGCGTACTTGGGCATGACGGTCGAAAACTTCCCAAACTTCGGCATACTTTACGGTCCCAACACGAACCTCGCATACAACAGTGAGATCCTACAGATCGAAGCCCAATCCCTCTACGTCACCCGCCTCATCAGTGCCGTCCTCACCCAAAAGCGTCAAGGCAACACCCTCAGAATACAACCAAAGCCCGAGGTAGTAGCGAACTATAACGACGAAATCCAAAGTCGACTGAGCCAAAGCACTTTCGCGGATCCAGGCTGTACGTCTTGGTTCAAAGACGAGCATGGTCGTATCACGACAAATTGGTGCGGTAGCGCGGTTGAATATCAAAAACGGACATGCTATTTGGATTGGAGCGATTATGTGATTCTGGGCAGTGGGGCGAAGGAGGTGGAGAAGAGGGGCGTTGAGAGATGGAGGAGGAGGGTTGAGGAGACGTGGGTTAGTGATCGGATGTTGGGGATTTGTGCGGCTGCTGCGGTGATGGCTGCGATTACTGGATGGGTTGCTTGGGCTCACTGAGTAGTGAGAACCGTGAGGCCCTACTCTCATTCTTTCGGTATTTCTATTTTGTCGCTGTTAGAGGTGTGATTTGTTCTTGGACATTCCACATGTTCATGGATTGCTGTATCCGGAGACTGTTAGACTGCACTTGTACGTGCATATGGACGGATGGTGAATTGAATGGACTCGGCTGCGAGGGAGAGTCGGGGTGGTTGATGGGATATTAGACATAGATTGTTGAGAAGGAGCAAAATAGAAGAATCCGATTTTCCATTCTCTGCTACAAAGGTTTGCCTGGCTGCTTATTTATATGCGTTGGTCTCGCACTCAACCACATTGCGCTCATATCTCAGATCCCATGAAATCCACATTGTGACTTTTGTGCGTTCCTACAACTCCGCATACAGATTCGGCTACATCATAATTACGATGTGACGATTAGAAGCTCGCAGAAATCATTCAGCATAGTTCGAATCAAATCTAAAGTTTCATTGAAGAGAAAGAGGGTTGTTTCACATGAAGTACATTTTATTGCATGTCTACGTACGTAAATATTATCAACACAAATCTCCCCACTCTTATGTACTCCACTTCTTCCACGGCTTTATTCCCTAATTATTCCAAGTCCTAAGCAGACCCTACAAAAAGCGATCTTCACTCGCCCAACCATTCCCTCTTCCTAAACCCTTGAACCCAAAAGAACATCTTTATCAGACCTCCAGTCAGACCCGAGATCCACTCACGGCCTCCAAGGCCTCCCGGATGCCTCTGAGCGGTAACATTCGGCTCCACTCACCATCCCGGGCTCAGCCAAGCTAGGCGGTACGCCAAAACCGCTCTGATTGTAAGCACTGCAAGTAGCGTTCGGAAACGCCCACACCGCACACGTTCCCTTGTCCCCACACATATCTTGGAGTTCTGCTGGCTGGTACGGCGCGATCTTCTGCGCGGGCGAGCACCGCTTGTTGAAGATGTTGTCCAGTGCGATCCCAATGGATATAGCGTCGCCGACATGCGTGACGAGATCTGGGCCCGCGACGCCGAGCGAGACGGCGGCGTCGTAGATGTTGTGGATGAAGTAGTGCATGGCGGGCGCGGGGAGGTCCATGAAGCGGTGGACTTGGGCTTGGGATGCGGAGCCGCTGTATTGAGGGAAGGAGGCGTCGGTGCAGCCGAGTATGATGCCGAAGTATTCGTAGAGATGCGTGAAGAGTTTGTATTGGTTTGAGGACGTTGACCAGGCTGGTACGTTGCTTAGGAGGGCGGGCGTGGAGCCGCCGTCCAGGAAAGTTATGGCGGTGGGGTGGGAGGCGCGGTTGGAGCTGGCGTAGGTGCCGTTGAAGTAGGGGACGAGGTTTATGGGCGTGACGGTGAAGCAGGGGTCGCGGTAGATGGCGTTGGGGTCGAGGATGCCGCTGGATTGGTAGGTGCCGTTTGGGTTGGCGGGCCAGAGGTCGGGGAGGGGGGTGTAGGCGCCTGTGAAGGCGAGGTTTACGAGTTGGGTTATCCAGGCATGTTGGGTGGTGTTGGCGGGGGTGTATTTTTCGCAGATTGTGAGGGTGGTGCGGTTTAGGGTGTGCGGGATTAGCGAGTAGAGGGGGAGAGAGACGATTTGGACGGGGAGGAGGTTGCATTGGTCTTGGGCGTGGGTGAGGGTGAGGAGGAGGAGAGGGAGGAGGCTGGTGAGTTGCATTTTGCGTTGATGAGGTTGAGTGATGTTTGGGTATTAGGAAGAGGAGGTTGCAGACCAAACGAGTGGTATGAATGATAAAAATGAGAGAAGTCCTCGACAAGAGAAGCAGAAACCGCTTCACACCCTAGGGGGAACGCCATCGCTGCCGTTGGTGACGGTAGACTCGGCTCGTGAAGCTTTGGAATCGCACAAGATCAATGGCGTAGAGTCAAAGACTCTGAGAAAGAAATCAAAGGCAACAGACACCGCTTACCTCGACGCTACTATTGTCAGGGATCTAGATCTTACCTTCTGCTCTCCACCTCACAGGGCTAGATCGCGCATGCATCTTCGGAGATATGTCCATGTTTTTCGTAGATTCATTCTCGGTCACTTCTGCAAGCCACTTTCCAGCGACCTCACGGTCGGTAACTCCCTCTGTATATCGTACTCGGCTCAGCCGGCAACAATCACCACTGCATGTAAACGGTACATACATTGACCGATTTGCATCGTATTCGTAGCTGTACCGGGAGTACCGACAGCTGCGACCTGCAGGAACTGCTTGAATAAATTGAGTACGTGCATGATGACTTCGTTAATCTGCGACCTTGTCGTATGCGCGATCCGGTCAACGAGGCTTGTAAATTCTCCGAGCTGCATTGGTGGCATCTTCCGGACACCAGTCTATTTCGGTCGACGATGTTATAGCGGCAATGCGTCTGGAAGTCCAATCTACGTTGACCGATTCACAGC
>JAABUI010001239.1_pt1 | contig 15199 bp, 28 predicted proteins | sample 5559111 | NCBI WGS metagenome assembly JAABUI01 (sample SAMN10711870, study PRJNA513365) | rock metagenome | isolation source: Antarctica rocks | place: Antarctica: Victoria Land, Buttleship Promontory
TTATGCTAGACTCAACGTGCTGTTGAAGGAGGGGTTGACGAAGGAGCGCAAGTTGGAGATCAAATTCAAGAAGGAGTTGGGGAAGGTACGGAGTGCGGGAATGGTCAGGGAGGACGGGAAGTTGAGGCGGAAGGTGATCAGTGACTGGACGTGGTAGGCGGCTACGAGAAGCAACTATACGTCGGTCTGCACACATCAGAAGCATGGTATGGCATGACGGTCATCTAACATTCGTTTTGGCTAATCTCTGAAGCGTCATTTCGTCTTGACCTTGCAAATGTCGATGAACTCCGGCTTCAACGAAGCGCCACCGACAAGGAAGCCATCGATATCCGGGGCGGTTGCTAAGAATCAATCAGCCTGTGTCCGGAGCCGGCATTCTCGCTAAGTTGGACTTACCCAGCTCTGAGCAATTTTTCCCATTTACACTCCCGCCGTAAATGATCCTCGTGCTCTCAGCGACCTCGGAGGAGATGCTGCTGGAGAGCCAATTGCGGATATCCGCGTGGACCTCCTGCGCCTGAGCCACTGATGCTACTTTGCCGGTCCCAATCGCCCACACAGGCTCGTCTAGCAGAAGTCAGTAACGCTCACAGAAGCTGAGACAAGACACACAAGCCAGAACAATGTCCCTGATAGTTTCCCGTCAGTCCGGGGCCATTATGGTGATAGTGAGGACCCACCTCCAAGCCGCTTCATCAACTTCCCCCACAATAGCCTTCAACTGCCTCTCCACCGTCTCCATCGTAACCCCCTTCTCCCTCTCCTCCAGCGTCTCCCCAACACAAGCAATGACACTCAACCCCACTCCGATCGCCGCCTTGACCTTATCCGCGACAAGCTTATCGGTATCCCCAAACATGGACCGACGTTCCGAATGCCCCAGGATGACCCAGTGGACGTTTGCGTCTTTCAGTTGAGAAGGGGAGATCTCCCCGGTGAAGGCGCCGGATGACTCGGAGAAGCAGTTTTGGGCGGATACTTGGAGAGGAGAGTGGAGGATCTGTTGGACGGAGAGGAGGTAGAGGGCGGGTGGGGCGACGATGACCTCTGCGGAACGAGCGAAGCGAGTCGTTTCCGAATTTCCGAGCGAGATGGGCGTGAAGGCAATAGCGTTAAGAAGTTAGGGTCAGAGAGTGCACGGTCCAAAGTGACCTCACACACCAGTCGAGCCATTAAGCCTCGCGTCATTCAAGCTATCCACGATAGATTTGATACTGCTAAGCGACCCATTCATCTTGAAGTTGCCCCTTTGTCCGGAGTCAGCTCGAGCTCATCCTACTGGAAATCCAGTCTGACATACCCGACAAAGAATTTGCGTTGTCTTGCCATCTTGTCTGAACCTCCGAGTGCTTTTGCGAGTATTTGAGTTGCAAAACAGGCGAAATTTAGGGTGTGTCGGGTGGAAGAGGTGCCCGCTAGAAACCCACGACGCCGCTGCATTCCGCTGGACCGACGGAGCCCGGGGTCCCCAAGAAAGTCGACTGCCCGCTTAAACCCGACGTGGCACCGAATACAAGATCGCCCCCTAGATCACCCAAGGCGTCACCGACCCCTTCTCGCATCATTGCGTCTTTCTTCCTGATCTGTGAACCTCGTATCATCCACCATGTCCGAAGTCACTGCCGCGGAACTGCACACCCCCGCAAACGATCCCGCCTCTATCAACATCTCTCCCGGGGTCTCACTTTCTGATGCCCAGCGTAGACAGGTGGCCGTCGTGCTCGACCTCTTTCAAGCAACAGGAACCATGGCGAAGATCGAGGATAACTTGACCGAGAACGCAGTGTACGAGGACCTCTTCGCGAGCTGTAAGGATCGGAAAGAAGTCGGTGATTCCCCTCCCACCGTTCGCACTTCTCAGTAATAGCTGATCAAGCGCGGGGCGCAGCTGGACAACTGATGCACCTGCCCACAATCTGTCGATCCGCCACTACCCTCTCCCACGAAGTCATCTCCTTATCACCTACCACCACGACCGATGGTACCGGCGCATCGATGAAGGCAGACGAGATAGCCGTCAAGTTCAAGCATGTCTTCGAGTTCAAATTGCCCCTCCCGAAAGGTGGACGGCAGGTTGAGATGAATACTACGCTGTTAATCTTCTCGAGTGAGGAGAAGGGGAAGATCGTGAGGTTGCAGGATCGACCGGATGATCAGATCCCGGATAATGCAGTGCTCTCGGTGAGTCAACTGTCCATCTTTAAGTAGTGTAGGAGTTGATTATGGTCAGTGGGTGAGGAGGATGAACGCGGTTGGAGCGCCCGTAGTTGCTCCCTTACCGAAGGACGAGAAGGAGGACGCGGAGAAGGTGATGAAGCAGCAACGATGAAGGTGACCAATCGATGCATGGTATACTCAAGGACCGAAGCGCATGCGTCAAGAAGCCTTTAGGCTAACACCGCTCGAAGATCCGGAACAAGTCTGGCAGATTCGCTACCTGGCTTATTTCCCTCCCTAGCAGGTCCTTGGGCCAAGAAGTATACCGCCTGAAGCTGGGAAACAAGACGTATTGGAGCTGCCATGCCTGATGGGACGCTTCCTCGTCCGTTTCTTCCGTGGAGAATGGTCGAGGCGAGTAGAAGAATGCGAGCTCGCGAAGGAAGGTGTCGAAACATCGCTGCTCGTCAGCCCAGTCGACCTGTCTCTATCAGTCCACAATACGTGATGTGGTGGGGGGAGCTCACCTGGGTCCCGAGGCAGAGAAGGAAATGCGGTAGTCGATCGAGATTAGGTGTGTACCCCTTGAGGAGCATGGGTAGAGTCTCGATCTGGCCCTCTTCGGAGAGCTTGAGCGAGAAGTACTCGTCAAGCATTTCCCGCTTGTCGAGCAGCAAGCTGGCTATGCTCTAACCTCGGCTGCTAAGCGAGACGACCGGTCGAGGAGGAGGCGGGACCCACCTCCACGACCTCTATCACGCTAGGCCCGTTCTCTCCGATTCCCGGCTCATCCTCCGCTGCCAGTTGCAACAACTCCTTTAGGTCCGGTGGAGGCTCAAGACGTAATCGATTGAAAGCGCCAAACTGCCGCAAGCCAAGCTGATAGAAATGCTCATCCCTGCATGCATCAGCCAATGGTCAACGTACAGTGAGCGCGAACACACCCAAGAGAAGCATGATTCATGAGATAGAGCTTGGTAGTATGTTGGACAAGGGAGAGGCAAAGCTGCCGGTCCACGATGCCGACGAATGCGTGTTTTTGCATGATCTCGGTGACGTCTGGTATCAATCAGCTTCATCTCTTCTTTCGACGTATAGCTCACCAAGATTGCCCTTCTTCCTCGCGAGTCGACGGAGATCCAGGATACTCGAAAAATCGCACAAGCTCTCGGAAATCTCGCGTCCCATCTTATCCATCGTCGTCGGTACCGCCGCAAGAGCATCCTCCTCTTCGTCTTCTACCCCATGCTCGTCCTCGTCAAGCTCGAGTATGACACCATCATCCTCAGCAGCGTTCCGACGCTTTGGTGGCCGCTCGTCCAGTGCGTGAGACGTAGCAAACGCGGAAAGTTGAGACGGGTCGGAAACAGCGAACATCGAGTTGAGCGTGCGGTTTGTCGGATCCATCCGGACTTTGTAGTTCGGAGCGGATTTGCTGCGAACGATCGAGGACTCGCCTGCCTTATCGCTGGGATCCGGAGCGCCAGGCAACAGAATCTGCACATTGAACGAGCGCGAGGTGTTCGCGCTGACAAGAGCGGTCTGAACAGCTCCCACTATCGCTTCGACCATCTCATCCTCGTTCAGGAAGTGTACGTCGGATTTGGTGGGATGGACATTCACGTCTACCTTTGCCGGATCGATTTCGAGACTGAGGTAGACCCAAGGAGAGGCGCCCTTGGGAAGGTACGCGGTGTACAGCGAATCGATAGCTTTCTTGATCTTGCTCGAGTCCACCAGCCGGTCTATGACGTCAATCAGCAATCATACGTGTGAGAGAACCAGTACGCAAGGTTGATGAAGAACAGCCACCCCCCCTTCCTCGCCCAATTCGTGTTTGCATTACTGACCCAGCCCTTGATCCGCGACCCAAGCTTCTCCTCAGGCTTAAGCACAGTGACCGGGACCTTGAGCAGGTCAGCCGCCAGCGAGGCGGTATACAAGAGGCCAATGTTAGCTCTGGCGGTCGAGTCGGCCGGAGTCGAGATATCGGCTAGTGCCGTCCCAGCTTTCTTGCACACCCAAGCAGCATGTGGATTGTGGACAGCGTACTTCATGGTCACGTCGAGGATCCGGTTGTACTCGTCCGAAGGGGATTTGAAGGCACGTTTCCGAAGTGGCATGTGGTAGAACAGGTCCTCTGCGCTGATGACGGTACCATCATTTGCAGCGGCTGGTTTGGGGTCGGCCGTCGTTCCCGGCTTCGGTGCGACTAGCTCTCCGTCCGCATACTGCGCTTTCCACCCACACCCGTCCGCCTTCGTCTTGGTGACCACCTCGACATGCGCGCAATAGCTGATACTCGCCAGTGCTTCCCCTCGGAACCCGTATGTGGTCAAGCTCTGTAGGTCGCTGAACTTGGCGAGCTTCGAGGTGGCGAAGCGGGTGCACAGGAGAGGGAGGTCCGAGCGGTTGATACCGTGTCCGTTATCGGTGATCTGGATGAGCTTGAGTCCGCCATCTTTGATGGTGAGCTTGATGGAGGTCGACCCGGCGTCCAGCGAATTCTCGATCAGCTCCTTGATCGCGTTGGAAGGCCGGTGGATGATCTGGAGTGATCCAGGGATGGTCAGATGGGGAATTCTACCCATTCTAGAAACCCACCTCGGCCGCAGCGATTTGGTTCACCACATCCTTTGAGAGCTTCTTGATCGGCCTCGGACCAGCAGGCTCGTACCCCTCGCTCGGTCCTACGTCCACCTCCATCCCCTCGACCATCGCATACTCGTGGCCCTCTCCAAACGCTGACGCGGCTCCTCTGACCCTTCAAGCCTGACACACCGGGTCTTTGAGCGGTTACGGCAAAAGGGAAAATGATAAAAGGAAATGACATCATGCTGAATGTTCCCAAGTTTCATCCTTTCAACCTCCGGGTTTTTTCCTGGCGACATATGTCTCTGGTCGAGACTCGGTCTATTCTTGCCTCACTATACCACATTCTTACCACTCAAAATCACATCATCACAGCCAATCCACAACATTCCAATATCAGGATTGCGAACGACGCCCACCAGCACCCTGCGAAACGACGGTACAAAGCATACGATGCGAAAGTCTCCTTACCTTGTCTCGCTCATCTTCTTGCTGGCGGCGACGACCTTGACCATACTCAACATATACGTGAGTTTTCTCGCGGCCGGCAAGAGGAGGCTCGATGTATAGCCATCCTGACGTGGGCGGAGAGCTCATGCTTGAGGTGCTAGATACCCGACCTCTTACATGTCATCGTGAGGGGCCCGGGTCCACTGGAGTTTGAGACCAAGTGAGTGATCTGCTCCTCGCTTCAGCAGATCTCTACTCGAGAGTTTGGAGACCAGATGCTCACTCTTTTCCTCTACTAGATACGGTCTCTATCGACGGTTTGTCCCTTCCGCAATGATCGCCTCCTCTCCTGACTAAGTCTTCTGGACAGGTGTACCCGTAAGACCCCCATCACCAACTCCACCTTCCTCGCGCCCTCTCACCCTCTTCCCAATGCGTTCATCACAACGCTCAATCGAATGCCCGATATAGGTCCAGTGCTCGACCCGATCGACGGCGAAGGCTCCGGCTGGGTTTGCCAAGAATTTCCCACTCGGTCCGTCCCACCTCTTGCCGCTTCTTCTGACCATTCCTGATTAAGCGAGTAGATCTGAGTGCGCCGAGTTTGGCGAGAAGTTCTGCGTTCTCTGGTCGACCGCTGGATATGCTGCGCAACTCTCCCTCGTACCTTGCTTGGCGAGTCTCATTAGCTTGCTCTTCATCTTCCTCCATCGCGGTTGGTCACTTCATCTTTCGAGCCAAGAGAGCCATGACTGACAGTGAGACAGGACAACGGACGGCTCGGGCGAGAGCAAGAAGACAGCAGTGGAAGCTCGTCTCTGGGACGATGCTCATCCACTGCCTCCTCCAGATCTTGACAATCGCTTTGATCCTGCATGTCTTCAGGACGGATGAGAGGTTCGAAGCGAAGGGCACTCATCTTGGTGCGTCAGCTGCGGAACACATAGCTCTCCACGTGCCCCAGGGCCTTGTGGTAGCGTGCACACAGAGCTGATGAATGGTTTTAGACAAGTCATTCACGTTCGGCGTCATATCCGCAGTCGTATCAGGTAGCATGGTCGGCCTCCTCACTTTCACCGGAATGGCTGCTCGTGAGTCTCCTTCTCCTTTGAGGCGATTGTCTGCACTCGCTAATCCCCGCGAAATCTAGGTGCTGGCAAACCCTGGGCAGCCGGCAAGTCCGCTCGCCGAGCATCACGGCACCGCAGAACCCGATCAGGACGAGTCGTGGCTGTTCCCGAGGGCGTGCCGATCCCACCTGATCAGATTCTTACCGTTGGCGAAGTCGAGGCGGCGGTCGGGGTGGAGTCGCCGACGGAACGGACGGGATTGTTGGCAGGGCAGGAGGGGAGTGTGGCGGGAGCTGGGACGGTAAGAGGCAACGGATAGTACCGCATGAGATCGATGGGAGGGAGCAAAGACGGAGCTCACGGCACTGAGAATTGAGCAGGTAGACCATGTAGCATTGGATGTTGGATAGAAGGAGCATGCAGCATGCGGAATGGGAAAGATAGAGTGCTTTGGTGTCAGGCGTACACTCGGACATGCGTACGAGCAATGCATGATGTGTGATCTTGAGGCTTATATGCAGTTATGTATATGCAGTAATAGGATGCAGGGGTCTCTCCAGCAGGTAGGTATCTCCACGCAGTCACATGTCTTCACACTTTGCTCAAGAAGTCCGAAAGCGATAATCCGGCATACTCGTCCTCGGGTGGCAGATCTTCCAGTCTGTCCCGATATCAGCTTGCGGTGCCTGAATACCAAGCGGACACTTACCCTTCGAGGACCTTGCTCGCCGACACCGGTCCGCTCCCCGTCTTCCCCACCTTCGCCGGCTCCCCATCGGCCGAGACTTTGAACAGGTCGAGCACTTCTCCCGTATTCATCGATCCCAGCCCCGCATTCTGCTGCGTCACCACCGAGCTCGCGATATCCAATTTGAACCGCTGCAACCTGTTCCCTCATCAGCCTTTTCCCCTTCCCCTTCCGGGCAACGGGAGTGCCTCACCCCATGATCTTCTCTTCGAGTGTCCCTCGCATGATCAGTCTATATACGTTCACGACCTTCTTCTGCCCCAATCGATGCGCCCTGTCCATCGCTTGCAGATCCTTCATGGGGTTCCAATCGTGATCCACGAAGATCACCGTGTCCGCTCCTGTCAGATTCAGTCCCAGACCGCCGACACTGGTTGTGAGGAGCAGGACATCGATGCGCGGGTCGTTGTTGAACCTTTGGACGACAGCATGGCGCTTTCGAGGATCGGTGGAACCGTCCATCCGCATGTAGGACACGGTCGGCATGAGCTGGGCGAACAAATCCCGCTCGATCAGGTCGAGCATCGGACGCAGCTGGCAGAAAATAAGGGCGCGATGTTGGGTATACTCCTCGATATTCCCTTCGTGCTTATCGGATGCACCGATACCGCAGTCAGTAAGAAGTTGGCTGTGGAGGATCAGCCTACAGCGAAATACTGCTGAACAAGACTTACTGAAGTGCTTCGAGCTTAGGGGCATGGCTGATATCCCGAAGGGAAAGGTTCGAACCGATCTTCGTCTGAATCGATTTGAACCGCTGCGGCTCCTGATCGAGCACCAGCGCTGGATGATTGCACAGTTTCCGGAGATACTGCAAGCTCTGGAAGACATGCTGTTGACCCGGTCCTCCTTCTTGCACTGCCTCACCCGCTTCCTCCGCCGCGCGAGATTTCGCGAACTCGTCGTACAGCTGCTTCTGAACATCGGAAAGCTCGCAGTAATAATCCTGAATGATCTTCGGTGGTAGATCATCCAGGACATCCTCCTTGAGACGGCGAAGAAGGAAGGGCAGAACCTGCTTGTGAAGCGCCTCGAGCGCTGCAGTCGCAATTTCGCGATCCTTCGGTGTAGCTCTTCCATCCCGATCCGCCAAGATCGGCTTGGAGAACCGATCGTTGAAGACCCGCTCGTTGCCGAGGAATCCAGGCATCAGGAAATCGAACAGACTCCAGAGCTCAAGCACGTTGTTCTGTATGGGAGTGCCCGATAAAAGCAAACGGTGCTGAGCTCGGATCTGCTTGACCGCCGCCGACAGCTTCGTTTTCGCGTTCTTGATGATGTGACCTTCATCTAGGACGCAGTACAGCCAATCGACGGCGCCGAGCTCGGCGATGTCGCCGCGGACAGACTCGTAAGATGCGATGATGACGTCGTGCTTGGGTATTTGAGCTCGCAGGGCGGCGCGCTGGGTGGCATTACCGGTGTATTGAAGTGGCCGGAGGTAGTCGGTGAATTTGAAGATCTCGTAATACCAGTGACCAGTCAGGGTTGGGGGACAAACAATGAGGGATGGAAGGTGGGCGGTGTCGACAGAGTTGGTCGAGGCGTGCTTTTGAGCCCGCTCGAAGTGCTTGCTACCGATGATACAGATAGACTGCAGACTCTTGCCAAGACCCATATCTGCCTGTCAGCTCGAGCTTAGAGGGGCAAATCTCACCGTCACACAGAATTCCATGAAGCTGGTATTTGGCAAGGAAGGCAAGCCAGCTGACCCCATCGCGCTGATACTGCCGAAGTTCCGCCTTGATGGGAATGGGAATTTGGTATTGCTCAGCTCCGCTCCCATCGAGTAGCTGCTTGAGGAATGCGCGCTCCTCGTCGCGTTTGGCGAGAAGTCCTAGCGAGAAGCCAGGAGGATCAGGAATGCCAGCCTGCGAATGATCAGTCTTCCCCATTTGGTTTGAGAGGGAAGAACCCTACCTCAAGGGGGACCATCTTGACGAGGGAGGCGAAAGTGCTTGTTGCGAGTAGACGGACAGGCTCATCGGGATCGCTCATCCGCCCCAGGATGGGGACGATCAAGAACGGGACGTAAGGCAACGCCTTGATGTCCAACGTCATGATGATATCTATATTGTCAGCGATTTCTGAATTCGCCTTGACTTACGATGTATGGCCTCAACGGATCCCTGACGAGATGCCGCCCGCTTCGCGTCTCCCACAAGCGGCACTACATCATCAAGCACACGTTTCATCCCTTCATCTGTCATAACGTCGCATAGAGCTGCGAGGCACCTAGCGGCAGTGTTTCGCACGACCGCGTAGGTGCTCTGCATGGCAAGAAGGAGTGGCGAAAAGAGGCTGACAAGCTGAGCATGCAAGGCTGGATTGAGCTCGGGGGCAACCAGGCGAAGACTGGTGAGGCAATCGACAAGATCTTGGCCGGCAGTACTACCGTTGCTGAGACGAGCATCTGCGATATCGATTGACCCTAAAGATCAGCTACAGACAGTACGTCTTGCTTACCTTCACCGCACATGGCGATCAGAGCCGCACTGATGCCGTCCCAGAATTTCGGCACTGCCTCAAACAGGTCGGGTCCAAACTTCTTCGCCATCGCTTTGAATGCTTCAAGTGCACCCCGCCTGGTTACCCTCGCCGCCATCTGCTGTTCGCTTTCTTCCGGCAAGTCTTTGACGCTACCCTTCCTTTGTAGAGGCGAGTTCTCCTCGAGCAAGGTGATGATGCCATCTGTAGATGCCGAGAAGACCGGTGTCACCGCTACATCCTGGCATAAGAAGGTGTAGAGATTCTTGATCACCTTGTCGCACGGATTGACCGGGTTCGTGAAAAGCGGGGAGTTGCAGTACTGTACGAGAGAGGCGACCGAAGATGCCGCTCGTGATTGGAGGATCTCAGACTCTTCCTTCTGCAGCTTGTCAGCGAAGCGATTAAGAGGGTTTCCGCAACGCACCTTGACGGCATCCATGACACCCTTGATGACCAGTCCGAGCTTTGGCGGCATGACTCGTATTGCGATAAGAGCACCAGCTACGCCAGCCGAGACTTGGACGTCGTATCGCTCCTTCATCACGGAGAAGTAGCCAATGGTTGACGTGACCTTTCTCCGCCGGACCTGGAGGGACGGGAGAACTGTTTTCGTAGCGGATTTCGGCAAGAGGGTGGCAAGCTTGTCGAACTGCTCTCCGATCGCATTCTGAGCTGTCGAAAGAGAAAAGTGACCTCCTCCCTTGCTGAGCGGGTCCATCTGACTAGGCAGCGCAGGTATCTTGCCCTTTGCGACATTGCCCTCGACGTTGAAGGCGGTGAACAATGCTTGACATTCGCCTTGAATACGCTTGAGATAGAGATCCATCTCACTGTACGTCCCGCGCGGTGTTGTGAGGATCGTAATGAGGCTCTTAGCCAGTTCCGCACCCTCCTCGTGGTCCAGGCCAAGGACACGATCAGGCATTCGAGCAGACTCGGCCATGGCCCATTCCTGTAGGATCACGGAGGCAACGAATATTTGATGAGCGCTAGTCGATGTCAGAGATTGCAGCAGTCGATCTACATCGGCCGCCTGGACGTCAGCCTGACCCTGAGATACTCTGACTCACGCCTCCGCCCTGTTCCATATGTAATCTAATCCCAGAGAGCGCTTTCGCAGCGGCGATTCTCGTGTTCAGAATCATACTTGTCGAGATGAGCGACATATCCCCTGCCAACATAGGCTTATCGACGTTGTGTCCCATGGCCGATGTGCCGATGACAACCTTCGTTTGCAGTGGCGAGCCAATGGGGGTCATGACCATGTCGTACCAGTCTTCGACGGATTTTCGAAGGAAATCACCGATGAAACCGCCCGCGTAAAGTAGGTCACAACCTTCCTCTAGGTACTCCAGTTCCTTCGAGAAAGCGGTCAACGATATCTCCCGTATGTCGGACCTTTCTTCAAGCATGAGGTTTTGTAAGAGAAGGGACAAATGGTCGGTCCGCATCCAGTCGTCACGGTCGATACAATCGGACGTGGTACTAGCGAAAAGAAGCAAGGCTTTGATGACGGCGAGGCGGACAGAGGAGATTGGGTGGCGGACGAAGGCGTAGATCCGGGATATCAGGGCAGAGCGGGAACCACTAGGGGTTATTTGAGTTGGTTTTACGAAACGACCCAACTCCTCCGAATCAATAGGATCTTCAGCCATGATCGCGATGATCTCGGGATGGCTGATCATCTCGCCTGATTCCTCCTCAGTTGTATCCAGACCACCACCGAGCTGCTCACCTAAAAGATCCATCACAGCGCCGGTGCTGCTCCCCAGCTCGTCCCCGCCCTCTTTGAGACAATCCCACAGGGCATGCACGACCTTGGCCAGCTGGTCCTGCGGCAAGCGAGTGGCCATTTGAGGGGCGATCGGCATGAGAGCGGATGCGGCTACAGTCCGCACATCGTCGTCGACATCTCCAAGCCTAACAGCGATAAGCAGGATGGCAATCAGAGAGACTGGACACACGCAAGGATAGCAGCATCCGCAAGATCGCCTAGTAGATCCAAACCATCCATGTCTATATCCGGCTTGACGTCTTGGTCACCCGGTTGAAGTCCGCCTAGTAGATCGGGTCTCACCGCTACCTCGTACTTGAGACCCAAGAGCCCCGCATGTCTGAGTTCCCATGCGAACCTCTCTACACTTTCCTTTGCTCCTCCTCTCTTCGCCCATGACTGCCGCACCATACCCATGAAAGTCTCATGCACCTCTCGAATGGACTGCGCATCCAGGTACTTGAGCAGAACGCCGAGAGCTTGTGCTGCGGTCTCTCGGACAGGGGCGATCATCGTGTCACCTACGAAATCGCCGAACCGGTCCATTGCTAGAAGGCTGAGCAGATTTCGAGCGAGAGGAAGGAGGGAAGGTGATGCGAAAGAAGAGCCTGTGTAACGTATAATTTCCATGATCGCCAGTGCCGAGCCGTGTCGGGTCTGCCAGGCTGGGTCCGTCAGGTTTGGCGCGAGTATCTCGAAAACAGCTGCCCAAGCCGCTTGGCCGGGCTTCAGGGGGATTATCGGAGCAGCGGGAGCTTGAGATTCGGTTGGCTCGATCTGTCCACCAGCTGCCGCAGTCGCCCGGGCCTTTGCACCAGGATCGACGACGACAGTGTTGGTCGTTTGGGGAGCAGAATCATCCAGCTTGTCGGGCGACGCGGCGGGAGTCGATGATGAGGAAGCGGGTGTCCCGGTTGCTTGTGCGTTTAACTTCCTCATCCTACCAGTCAGTCTCAGCTCAGGGGGATTATGGCTTACTTGTTCGCCTCTTGCACGATGTTGCCTTTCTTCCGCTTGAGCATGGTGATCTGCCTAGCGCTCAGACCCTCAAAGATATCCTGAGGTGGGGCTGTCGGCTCAGACTGCTTCTCGGTTGCACCGGCATCGACGGCCATCTCTTCCTCATCTCCGATGACGTTATTAAGATCGTCCCCCCAGCCGACACCGTCGCTGAGCCCGAGCGAGCCCATCATCGCTTTCCGCCGTTTGGCTTTGTCGCCTGGAGCGGGTTTCGCGACATACTCCCGCCCAGCCGAGGCGAGTAGGGTCTGTCCGGATTTAGCCAAGCTTGGCAAATCGATCGGTTCCGAAGCTAGCTCGAGAACGGAGTTTGGTTTATTGGGCAGGACAGAAGCCAAGAGTCCAAGGGCGTTGGCAGCGGCGTGTCTCGTTTCGCTCGACCTGGACTTGAGTAGTGGAAGGATTTTGGCTATGGTCTCGAGAACCTCGATCCATCCTTCCTCCTTAGATCCACTAGGTAGAGTCAATCTATCATCCGAAACGTCAGGCTTGGCTTCGCCTTTCTCAGGGTTGACTTCGCCTTCCTCATGCTTGACCGAGGGACCATAAGCTCGGAAAATCTTTAGTGCGAGATCGGCGAGCTGCTTTGCAGCTGTTCGTCGGACTCGAGGGCAAGTACCGAAGTCGAGGAGGAGTATGAGCTTGTCTTGACTGGAAGATATCAGCCGTATCAACAGAGTGCCTGTCCAGACTCACCGAAAAGGCATTGGACCACCTCCACCCCGGTTGGATGGTCTAAGCCTTACGTAATATCGCTTGTCTTTGGCGAAATTTCCGGGACGGGGGAGAACATTCGCGCCGCCAATGGCTATATGTGGAGGCGGACGCCCTTAAATCCCTTTTTCTTTCGGCTGTCGACGGCATCGGCGTTTCGGCGTGTGGCATCCAGGGCTCGAACATTGTCTTCCTTTGTCCTGCTATGCTCATGGTCTGATCATCTAGATGAAAGACATAATCCTCATCCGGAGCGCAGTGGAAAGGGCCACGACCAAACTGCTTTCTGACGGACATTTGAGGATCCGAAAACATTCCCCTCGGCCCTGCAACGTGGATTCAAATATGAAATGGTCAAAACGCGGGCATGCGTCAATCATCGATATTTCATTTGTATACTGAAACTCAATCGAGTCGAACGATATGCGACTTGACTCGTCAGAGTCCCAGCGCTTTACCTTCACATCCTGATGGGAAGGATGCGCAAGCAGAGGTGATGAACGCCTCTTATGCAACGGAAGACTAAACCCAACAATCCGACGCGTCGCGTTTCGGAATGAAATGACGCCTCGACACCCCCGCGTTCCCGGCTGTGTCGTATCCCGTTCCGAAGGAGGGTCCGGGAGAGTCTCCGAGCTCGGGCCTGACGTTCACCCCTTCAAGGCACGTCACTCACCTCTGGTTGTTTGGTCCGAGCCTCAGTCCCGCTCGCGATGTACTCGCAAAATCTATAAACACCTTCTCACCCTGATTCTTCTCCCATCTCAGCAACGTTTCTTTTGACTTCACCTAAACTCGTCCAGCAACTCACACTCTTTCGTTACGATATATAATTCAATCACGATGGCTCCCAAGACCCTCTTCATCGCCGCTGCTGCCGCGTTCGGCGCCGCGCTCGTCAAAGCCCAGGCCGCACCCAATTGGCAATACGTGAGACCCTCATTTCGTAGCAGATCCAGGAGACTCATGCTGACGGGTCGAGCAGGTTCCCGCAGCTTGCTCGAGCGATTGCTCCCAGACTGTAGAGACCGCCTACCTCTGCGAGGTGAGATATACCGAGTCGAGGAGACCTGACGCGTAGCTAATTAATTCTCTCCTGTCAGACCCAATTCAAAACCAGCACGGAGACCTACGGATGTTTCTGCGCGTCTTTCCCGTCGGACGCATCGACCTGCGTGACCTGCCTGAACAACAACAACGCCGCCGCCCTCTCCACCCTCTTGACCTCGATACAGTCCGCTTGCCCCTCCGCCGAGAAGACCTGTTTCTTCGAGTGCAGCTTCGACACCTGTGCATCCACAGACGTCGCTTGCCAATGTACGTTGTGTCGCAGTGATCCGAGTGACATCAGCTGATCATGGAGTACTACAGGTGACACAGTCTACCTCCAGAACATCTATAACTGTGGCGCGTGCAACACCGCTAACGGCAATGCGGGCACGACCCAGCTCAGTGACTGGCAAGCCCTCGACAGCTCGTGCGTGGCCCAGAACTTCACCGCCGCTGCCGCCTCCTTCTCCAGTCAAGCTCCAGCCAGCCCGACCGGTCAAGGTGCGCTCCTCTCACGTTCCTTGTCGTCCGAGACTAATGATGACCGTCGATCAGACGCCTACGTCGCTCCCACTCTCACTGCGACCGGTGGTGGCCTTGCCGCGACCGGTGACCTGACCGCCTCGGTCACCGACGGCAACGTCGCGACCACCATGGCCTCTGCGACCGCAGTTGCACCTACCACCAAAGCCGCCACCACCGCCGCTCTCGCCATCAAAGCTTCCGGTAACGTCGCTGCTTCCGGTGAAGTCGCTGCTTCCGGTGAAGTCGCTGCTTCCGGTAAAGTCGCTGCTTCCGGTAAAGTCGCTGCCGTCTCCGGCTCATCCACCAGCGGTTCCGGAGCGACCGTTACCGTCACTTCCACACCCACCGGCGGTGCCGCTGGTCTCGGCCCTCCCGCTCTCGGTGGTGTCCTCGCCCTCGCCGGAGCCATCGTCGCTCTCTTCTAAGCGCTAGTCGCGTATCTATGTACACTGCCTATCTGCATCACGATTTACATCGACCCATTCGAATCTACCGCTCTCTTGTTCTACGGTTTTACGGATAGTCATCTTCAGCCCTTCGTTTCGCTAGTCTTTCTTAGGCTCGAGCCTCGCGCATGCACAGGTGTCCTCGAGCACTGCTGGTTTC
>JAABUI010001241.1_pt1 | contig 15198 bp, 19 predicted proteins | sample 5559111 | NCBI WGS metagenome assembly JAABUI01 (sample SAMN10711870, study PRJNA513365) | rock metagenome | isolation source: Antarctica rocks | place: Antarctica: Victoria Land, Buttleship Promontory
CGACCGTCTCGTCGCCCTCGGCTACGCCGAGTTGCTGTACGGCCGGCTGCACTTCGGGGGACCGCATGGCACACCAACATCGGTCGAAATCCGCTCTGGCAGTACCTCGACCTAGAGGCTGGTTGTCCTAAGTAGAGCTATCAGCGACCGGGTACACGCCGGGGGAGGCGGACTTACGCGGGTAGCGGGCAGGCGGGCTGCGCGCCCGACCATGCGAGGAGGCGGCGTTGTATGCGACCGCTGGCGAGAGGCTAGGCGGCTACATGCTTCTGTGTCAGGAAAGAGGACGACGTCTCTCGCCGTCCGCCGGAGTCCATCATCGCAGGTCACAGGGTTGCGAGTACCGTGCGCATCCGTACGCATCCGCGCTCGAGCGGGCGCTGTGGCTACCAGTGTGGTTCCTGTGGTCCTGAAGGAAGTCTTGGCCCCGCTGCCGTAGGGGCTGCTGACGGCGGTCAGGATCGACCTGGTCATCGACGGCCTGCTCGTCGGGCTCGGCGCGACGCTGGGCGCGATCACAGTCCGCACCGGTAGTGACGTCGAGGCGGTCCGCGTCCCGTTCTCTAAAACCGCAAACAGAGACATCCCGCTGAGAGAGCGAGTGTCCGTTTGGTCGCGCAGGCACGGGCCATCGACGCGGACGGCCCGTCACCTCTCTCGAGCAGCAGATCAGCGCGAAGCCAACAGGGCTGTACGACCGCCTATCAGCCCGGCACCGTCAGCAGCCGCGACCGGATAGATGAAGCGGCGCAGAGGCCGCTTCCCGGCGCCATCAGGTCAGCTAGATCCGACCGGAGCGGACCGCCCCCCTCCCCGGGCCGCCAAGCCCGTCACGCCAGCAGCCGCCCGCTGACGAGGGCGGTCACAGGACCAGCGAGGATCCCGACGATCGTGAGCCCGGTGCCGGCGCCTGCGACTGCCACCGCGGTCCAGGGCCCGGCGACCTGTTGCACCCTGAGGGTCGCGAGCGGCTCCTCGCGCCGTTGAAAGACCGGCAGGATCCAGCGCAGATAGTAGACGAGGCTGACGACCGTGTTCACTGCGGCGACGGCGACGAGCCAGCCGAAGCCAGCGTGCAACGCGGCCGTGAACACCAGGAGCTTGCCGACGAAGACACCGATCGGTGGCGTCCCGACGAGCCCGAGCAGCGCGAGGAGCAGGACCGCGGCAAGGCCTGGTCGGCGACTACCCAGCCCGCGGTAGTCGGCCAATGTCAGCGCGTGCGGCAGTCGGCAGACCACGGCGAAGGCGGCCAGGTTGGTGACGGCGTAGGCGACGAGGTAGAGCAGCAGCGCTCGCAGGGCCTGCGAGGAGCGAGCGCCGGCGGCTACGGCCATGAGCAGGTACCCGACCTGGCTGACGCTGGACCAGCCGAGCAGGCGTCGGACGTCGTTCTGCCGGAGCGCGGCGAGGTTGCCCAGCGACATGGTTCCTGCGGCGATCACCGCCACGACCAGCGGCCAGCGCACGACGTCTGGCGGGACCGCCATCACGAGGAATCGGTACGCAGCGACGAGCGCGCCGATCTTGGGCACGGTGGTGAGAAAGCCGGCGACCGCCGGGCGGCTGCCTTGCGCGACGTCGGGCACCCAGAAGTGCGCAGGGACGGCACCGGCCTTGAACAACAATCCCATCAGCAGGCAGAGCACGCCTACGGCGGCGACGGCGTGCGGTCCTGCGGCCAGCCCGGCGCGCAGCCCGCGATAGGTGGTGGCTGCGCCCGACGCGTACAGCAGCAGGACACCGAGCAGCAGCACGACTCCGAACAGCGCGCCGAGCAGGTAGTACTTCAGCGCGCCTTCGCTGCCGCCGAAGTCGCGCTGCCAGCCGGCGAGGGCGTACGAGGGGACGCTGGTGAGCAGGAAGGCGACCGCCAGCACCAGGATGTCGGTGGTGCCGGCCATCATGATCGTGCCGAGCCCGGCGAGGAGCAGCAGGACGTACAGCTCGGTCTCGCGGCGGGCTCCGCGGACGTCGTCGATGCTCATGCACAGCACCAGCAGGGTGGCGGCGCAGACGATGACGCGGACCGTGGCGGTGGTCCGGTCGGCGGCGAAGCTGTAGGCGTAGATCGAGTGGTCGGGGACCGCCGCCGCCTGCGTGACCGCGACGGCCAGTGCCACGAGCAGTCCTAGCGCTGCCACCACACGCGGCACGTCCCGGCTGCGCGGCAGGAACGACCCGAGCAGCAGCGACGCGACGGCCGACAGGAGCACAGCAAGTTCGGGGAGCAACGCGAGCGGCTCCTCCTTCACCGAGCCACCAGCTGCACGAGATGGCGAGCCGTCGGCTCGACGCTGTCGAGGAAGAACCGGGGGAAGAGCCCGAGCAGCACCGAGACGCCGAGCAGGGGGACGATCGCGGCGGCCTCGGACCGGGTCAGGTCGGGGGTGCCGGTCCAGCGGTTGTACGGCTCGCCGAGGAACATCCGCTGCAGCGCCCACAGGAACAGCCCCGCGGTGATCAGGATTCCGAGCAAGGCGATCGCGACGGCGACGGGCGCGGGGCGCAGGCTGCCGGTGAAGATCTGGAACTCGGCGACGAAGCCGCTGAAGCCGGGCAGCCCCAAACTGGCGAATGCCGCGACGGCGGTCGCGCCGGCGAACCGGGGGGTTTGGCGGGCGAGCCCGCCGTACTCGTCCATCTCGTAGCTGCCGCCGCGCCGGTACAGCACCCCGGCCAGCAGGAACAACGCCCCGGTGATGAGGGTAGTGGGTCAGTTTGAGGATGCAGCGGCAGGCTCTTGGTGCGCCGGGTGTTGCGCGTGACCTTCGCAATACCACTTGCCGCAGGATTCGCAACGCTGGTCAGCGCCGCCGGAGATGCAGTCGGGGTTTGAGCAACCAGCGGGCTCGGAATCAGGCATGACTGTTGTCCTCTCAGGTAGACCAACACGGTAGTCACGTGGCACTCTCACTGTATGCCTGAGCGGTCACGCAAGCGCCCCGTAGACCTCAACAGCCTTGCCGCGTCCATCGTCGCGGACGCCACCGACGAGGACAAGGCCGAACCCGAGGACACCCGCGACCCGGCCGCCGTTGCCCTCGGGCGCAAGGGAGGACTCAAGGGCGGCCGGGCGCGAGCGGACAAGCTCACTGCTGAGCAGCGGTCACAGATTGCTCGAAAAGCGTCCCGGGCTCGCTGGGGACTGGAGTCGACTGAGCCGGAGGCCGAGTAGGTGGAAGCGGTGCCAGACGCTGTCTCGGCTGTACGGGAGTGACCGCATGGAGAAGGTCCGAGATGGGGCTGATGATGGCGTCGGCCTCAGCCTTGCTTAGGCAATTTCCCGACCACTCTGCTGCCATAGCTTGCCACAGGGTGTCGCTGTCCAACGTCAACGTCGAGCCGGCACTCGTTATCCACTCGTGATGGTCCGCCATCGTCATGACGCGGGACAGTGCATCCGCGACATCGGCGTACTTCCGCCCGACTCGCATGTGGATCTCGCCCCATGCGAGAGTCGAGAGACCTTCAAAGACGACCCGTTCGGGTGCATCGTCGCCAGGCAGTAGGTGACAGCCGGGCGACGATGCACGGTCCGCGTCAAGGAACACGCACGAAGGCCTGGGGAAGCGGTCGGCGGCGGCCATCTGCCCAAGTGCTTGTCCCACGGACGCGGCGCCGTAGGGAATCATTTGACATCGGGAAACAAGTTCCGGCGAATGCGCAGCGAGGATTTCGACTACAAGCCTCTCAGCGCGCCCATCCTCCACGTAGACCTCGACCTCTGGATGGGGACTCTCATCCATTCGGGTCATGGCGAATTCCGGGCTGACACCGTAGACGATCTCGCGGTCAGTCGCCTCTCTTCCTCCTACGATGTATGCACGAGCCTCCAAGGGCAATTCCTCAAGGACGTACGGGGAGTGCGTCGTCAGGATAATCTGCAGCTCCTGGTCACGGCATTTGTCGGCCAGGTCGCGGATCAGTCGACGTTGCGCTCGGGGGTGCAGCGAACTCTCGATTTCGTCGATCAAGACTAACGCGCCCTGGTGAATGTCGGCTTGCAGGAGTTCTGTCACGGTTGTCTCGCCTGCGCCCTGGTGGAAGCCCGAGTAGGCAGAGCCGCGATGTTCGAGCACGGGCACCAGCCGTGTGGGTGATCCTTCGATCGTTGACATGCGGGCAGAATCGTAGGGTCTCCCCATGATCTCGCAAACCCGGGCCAATCGGTCCGCAGGAAAGGCGGCAGTCGAAGACTCGCTCAGCATGGGATTGGCGAGTTTCACGTAGCCCAATCGGGCCGACACCGGCTGAATGCGACTTAGGTCGATATATTCGACGCGACGCTTAGGTCGCTCGGGATTGCCCCGCCAACGGTCTGTTGGCTTCCTAATCGAGCCTAACGTTCGGCTGTTCCCCTCGCGGACCGAGTATGCAATGCGTGCGTTACGGATATGGTCCCAGGGGGTATCGGGGAAGAAGTCGGAGGCATACCTTTCCGGCTCCGAGCCGGCGTTCCCGTAAACGGAGGCCGCAGCCTGGAGGATGGTGCTCTTCCCTGCGCCGTTTTCGCCCACGATAGCCATGATCGGGAACCGCATCTCGAAACGCTGGCCGCTCCAGCCGCGGAGATTGGCAATCTCAAGCCACTCCAACCGCTTGGGCCAGCGATCCGCCGTCTGCCACTTGGCGCTCAGCCGCCTTACCTCCTTGCTCAACGGAACGGTCATACGTGGGTCCTCCTGCCGGGTAGCTACGGCGCTGGACGCACCTGCTACCGGCACCTTACCGTATTAGTAGGAGTGGTGGCGGCACTAATGCGGTAGTCTCCCGGCACGAATCCGCAAGTTGTGCCGGGAGGCCTTGACCAACCCTAACCACTCAAGCATAATGGTCAGTATGAGCAACAGGTTGAGCACAGAGCAGCGGGCACGCGTCATCGGGTGTCTGTGCGAGGGCATGAGCATCCGCGCCACCGTGCGTGTGACCGGTGCGGCCAAGAACACCGTGACGAAGCTGCTCGTGGACCTGGGCCAGGCGTGCGCCGACTACCAAGACACCGCGCTCGTGGACCTGCCGTGTGTGCGGGTGGAGTGCGACGAGATCTGGTCGTTCTGCTACGCCAAGGCCAAGAATGTCCCGGCCGAGCACGAGGGCGAGTACGGCTACGGCGACGTGTGGACGTGGACTGCGATCTGCGCCGACACGAAGCTCGTCCCGTCCTGGTACGTCGGACGGCGCAACACCGAAGATGCCCTCTACTTCATCTCCGACCTCAAGAACCGGCTGGCGAACCGGGTCCAACTCACCACGGACGGCCACAAGCCCTACCTACACGCCGTGGAGGCGGTGTTCGGGGCAGACGTGGACTACGCCATGATCCACAAGATCTACGGTGCGGCCACAGGTGTAGGTGACGAGCGGCGCTACAGCCCGGCCGTCTGCACCGGGATTGACAAGCGCGTCATCACCGGCAACCCGGACGAGGCGAAGGTGTCCACGAGCTACGTGGAGCGCCAGAACCTCACCATGCGGATGGGGATGCGGCGCTTCACCCGCCTGACCAACGGCTTCTCCAAGAAGGTTGAGAACCTGGCGCACGCCGTATCCATGCACTACATGCACTACAACTTCGCACGGCCACACAAGACGCTGACCAAGGCCAACAACGGCTACCCAACTACGCCCGCCATGGCGGCTGGCGTCGCTGACCACGTGTGGACACTGGTCGAGATCGCTGGTCTGCTCGATCAGCCCGCTGAGTCAAACTGACCCACTACCCTGCAGCGCGTACCAGCCGTGCTGCTGCGCCTGGACGACATCGCCGATGCGCAGGCTGCCAGCCGCCACCGCCGGGGCGGTGAGCGCGAACATCAGCGGCAACTCATACGACAGGGCCTGGGCCAGCAGCCGGTAGCCCCCCACCAGCGGGTGCACCGCGTTGGCACCCCAACCCGCCAACCACCAGGCCGCCCACAGCCAGACGTCGAAGGCGTTGACCCACACGATGCTTACCGGCGGGTCCGCGAGCAGCCACCGACCGAACGGCGCCATCACCAGCAGCAGGGCAGCGAGCACCAGCGGCGATGCCGTGCCGATCCGCCACAGCAGGGGGTCGGCGGCGACGGTCGTACGGCGTGCCTGCCCGACCAGCACAAGAGACCGGCGCAGCGGCGCGGACGCCCCAGCCCCACGGAGGGCAGCCGCACCGCAAGCGGCCAACAGAGCCAGCGCCAGCAGCAGCGGTGGGACGGCGAGCCCGAGCTGCCAGGGCAGCCGCTGCAGATCAGACACCGGCCGGCGTCCTTGCCATGTCGGTCGGGGCAGTGCTGGCCACCGCCAGCCGCACCTCGGCAATCTCACTGCCCTCGACCAACGCGGCCAGATACGCCGGGGACGGCGGCGCGGCCGGAGGACGCCCCGACTCGGCAGCCGCGAGACGGAGCAGGAGCCGGTCCCAGGCGTCGCTAGCCGCCGGAACGTCAGCCCCGCCGCCAGTCTGCGCGACGCCCACGCCGACAAGCTGCCAACGCAGCGGACGGGAACGCCGAACCATCCGCAGCAGGGCCTGCACCTGCCCGGTCACGTCCCTGCCGCCGAGCGCGTCCTGAAGGACCCGTTCGGTGTGCGCAGCGCGTCGCGCATCGCCAGCTAGCCGCAGCACGGTCGCCGCGACGTCCAGGTGCGAGGGAATCGGGAAGGGCGCGGTCGAGATCGCGCGTGACGTCTCGTCCGGCGCGTGCACCCAGCCCTCGCAGCGCTGCACCACGTCGCCCTGAAGCGCCAAGCGCAGCACGAGCCCCGCCGGCCAATCCACCAGAGCCGGCCCCAGCTGCAGCGTCAGGACATCCAGCCGCAGGCCGTCGCGGTCATCTGCCCGCGACGCCTCCGGCAGACCCCCCGGCATCGGCATGTTCATGCCGCCGCCGTCGTCCGTGCCGCCGACCGCCGCCGTCGTCCATGCCGCCGCTGTCGTCCATGCCGCCGCCGGCAGATGGCGGCATCCGTGCGCGCTCATCGTCCTTCGGCCGCCTCCGGTCGAGCAACGCGGTCAGGGCGCCGTCGAGCGCCCCCTCCAGTGCCTCCGACGCGAGCACGTCGATGCGAGCTCTCGGCTCCGGCAGCTGGTCCCACACCCGCGCCACCGCCGTGCGCCATCGATCATCGCCGCGCCCGGTCACCGCCAGCACGTCCGCGGCCGCCGGTGACGCCACCTGCTGCCAGCTGCGGCGATGCAGTGACTGGTCCAGCTCCCACCGCAGCGACACCGAACCTGGCGCAGACACGACGAAGACGGCTGGGCGCGCGGCCGCGTACCGCCACCACCGATGCGTCACGACCAACGCAGCACGCCCTCCCGCCAGGCGTACAGCACGCCGGCTAGAAGCACGAGCAGGAAACCGAACATCTCGACGATGGCCGACATCCCCACCTTGGCCACGACCAGAGTCCACGGGTACATGAAGAGCATCTCGACGTCGAAGGTGAGGAACAGCAGCGACAGGGTGTACCAGCAAACGTGATATCGCGACATCGCGTGCTCCGTGAGCTCGCCGCCGGACAGGAACGGCCGGGCTGTCAGCGGTAGCCGCCGGAAGGCCAGCAACGCGCTCGCCCCGTAACTCAGTGCGACGAGCAGGCAGGTCGACAGCAGCACCACCAGCAACGGGAGGTAGGACCTCACGACCCGTCTCCCTTCACGTGCCCGGACAGTTCCGCCAGCACGCGTGCCAGCGCGCCCGACGACTACGGCAAGCCGCTGGCCGCGTCTGGCGTGGTCGTTCCCGGCGACCGACCCGCCCAGGCAAGGACCTTACTCACACCGCCCCGCAACGAGCTGACCCGGGCGCCCGCCGCCCGTCAGCGCAAACTGCTTGTCTTGTTCCCGAGTCTCAACAATGGGACAGGTGGCCCCACTCGCTGAGTTCATTCGGCTGCTCGGTGCTGGCCTAACCGTGACGACCACGACGTTGTTGACGGCGTGGTGGCTCGAGCGGGTGCTGACCCGGCCGCCGCGGAGACGGTGCGGGTCGCGGACACTGCAAACCCAGGCATGGGATACTCTCCTGGGGTATAGTTGCGATGAGGGCCGAGCTGACGCCCGCCAAGGAGGAACGCATGACGAACCCTGACGTTTGCGCCGTCCCGCGTTCTCAGGAGGTGGCAGCTGCCTCGCCGGGGGAGGTCTGGCTGGTGCGCGCGGTCCCGGCAGCCTCGACCGACCGTGGCCGGTTGCTGCCGTGACGTCGCTGCTGCCCGCCGGCCTGCTGGCGCGGGCGCAGTCCGCGGTGCAGAACAACCGAGCTGTGCCGGAGCTGGCCAATCGGGCCTTCGGCCGCTTCTCCACTGTCAGCACCGAGCCGTTCCTGGATGCGCACGGCATGCCCTGGACAGCCCTGCTCGAGCGGCACTACCCGGCGATCCGGGCTGAGGCTGACCGGGTGCTGGCGGTCCGAGAGGCGCTGCCGAACTTCCAGGACATCGGACCGGACCAGATTCGGCTCAGCGACGACGACCGCTGGAAGGCGTTCTGGTTCGTCGGGTACGGCGTCTGGGACGACCCGAACTGCCTGCGCTGTCCGGCCACCGCCGCGGTGCTGCGGGCTATCCCGGGCCTGACGACAGGCTTCCTGTCGATCCTGGGCCCAGGCAAGCGGCTGCCGCCGCACTACGGGCCTTATCGCGGGGTGCTGCGGCACCACCTCGCGCTGGTGGTTCCCGAGCCTGCGGACGCCTGCGGGATTCGCGTCGGCGGCCAGGTCCGGCACTGGGCCGAGGGGCAGTCGCTGGTGTTCGACGACACCTACGAGCACGATGCCTGGAACGACACCGACGGCGAACGCGTCGTACTCTTCCTCGACATCCGCCGGCCGCTGCAACGGCTGGTCAGCTGGATCAACGGCGCGATCATCGCCGTCGTCGGACTGTCTCCCTTCGTGACGGCTGCGCGCGCGCAGCACGTCGAGCGGGAGCAAAGGTTCACTGCGGCCTGGGATGCCGTGCACGGGCAGCAGCCGTCCGCCGACCCTCACCGACCGCACTCCTGAACTGACTGGGGCGGGGCACTCTTTACGAAGCGGCGGCCAGTGACAGCGGACACTGACCGGCTTACGCGCGACGCTGAGGCCACGGCGTGACACTCCACCGCACTCAGCGGTCGAGCGGGGTTTGCGCCGAGGCGCAAACCTATACTCCCGGGGGGTATACTGCTCTCATGAGCGCGCACGCTTGGCCCGAGCACGTCGTCCATGTCGAGCTGGTCAGCGACGACCCGGACGTTACGTCTGAGACGCTGCGGTTCCTGGAGCAGCGGTTCGCCGACCGTGAGCCCGACGCTCTTGCCGAGCCCGGCGGGGTACGGCTGCACAGCGAGCCGGACCGGCCGGTGACGGCGGCCGACGTGGCCGGTGCGCTCGCTGAGGCCGGGGTGCGGGCCCACGCCGTTCACGAGCGGCAGGAGTGGAGCGTCGTGGACGTCCGCCCGGCCCTGTCACTGCCGAGCGCCTCCAGTCCGGACCAGGGTGCCCGATGAGCCAGCTGCTGTACGACCTGCTTGGACTCGCGTACTGGGCAGCGATCGTCGGCGGGGTCCTGTGGTGGATCTTGAGCATGCGCAGGAATAGCCGTCCGCGCGTACGCACGCCGCAGGAACAGGCTGAGCTAGCCGAGTTGCGGGCCGCGATAGATCGCACTCGCCGCGAGCCGGCGGGCCGCCTCGGCCGTTAGGGCCGGCCCCCACGGCGGGCGTCGAGCAAGTCTTGCGCGCGCCAAAGCAGCGTCCGAGGTGGATACAGGAACGGGCAGCCGCTGCCCCGGCTCGCAAGGTGCTCCACTCCCTCAGTGAGGCCGGCTGCCTGCAGCAGGCCGTCCTGGAAGGACCGGCAGGTGTCGTGCTCCGCCCAGTGGGTCCACGCCCACCGCCAGCGGCCCGAGTAGCCCTGCGCGTAGCGGCGGAGTTGGGCCGCGACGATGTCGTCCGGGACCGGGTCGATCAGGACCGGATGGAAGGCGTGCGCCGCCGGTTGGCCGTGCTGGGCGTCGCGGGACCAGGTCCCGGTCCGGCCGATGAGCCCGACGCCGTTCAGGACGCCGTCGGTGCCGCGGGCCAGCTGCCGCATGCCGACGGGGACCGCGCGCGGCCACCATCCCCAGCTCTCCTGGCCGGCCTCGACCCACCAGTGGCCGTAGAAGTCGCGCAGGGTGGGGTTGTCACGCTTCACGGTGACCCAGAGCAGCGTCCGCGGCGCCCCCCAGGTGGTCTCGACATCCAGCGCCGGGGGAGCGGCTGCCGCGGACGGCTGTTCGGCGATCCACCGTCGCAGCGCGGCCCCGGTACGGCGGAGGTTCGCCGCGCGCAGGCGGGACCGGGCGCGGAGTCTGCGTGCGCGACGGCGCAGTCTGTTGAGCGGAGCCGGACGGCGACGAGCGGCGCGCAGGCTGGTCACGGTTTGCGCTTGCCCTTGCCCTTCATGCCCTTCATGCCGCCGCCCTTGCCGGACGTGCTCTTGTTCTGCACTTCATGGGCTTGCCGCCGGGCGTCGCGGAGTTGCTTGCTCGTCGGGGTGTCCGGGGTCTGCTTGGGCTGGTTGTCGTTCATGCGGCCTGTCCTCTGCTGTCAGCGCGTTCCTGGCGGTCCGGTCGGGTACGGGGGACGGGTTTAGGCCCCACGCCGGGCTAGTCACATGCCACCGGCCGGCGATTGGGCGCAGGCACTATCGCGGGCCTGCTCGGCCATGATGCGGCGAACTGCCTTGCGGGCGTCCCGGTCGACGCCGTCGATGATCCCGCTGTTGAGGCGGGTCTGCCACGGCAGCCCCACCCAGTGCAGCCCCGGCACGGGGGAGCGCCCGGCGCCGTGGACGGGCCGGCCCTGCTCGTCGAGAGCGCCGGGGACGCGGAGCCAGGCGTGGTCAGGCCGGTAATCGGTGCACCACAGGACGGCATTGGTCCGGACCTCCGTCCCGTCGGCAAGCACGACGGCACGGCCCCGGGCACCGCAGACGCGCTCCTTGCGCATCCGCACGGTGCCGGCGGCGACGAGCGCCTGCAGGTCCCGGCCGATGACGCCGTCGCCCCGGGCCCGCACCATGCGGGAAACCCGGTTGCCGCTCGGGCCGTTCAGGATGCCGGTGAGCCAGAGCCACCAGTAGAGGCTGACGCCGAGGACCCGGGCGGGCAGGAACCACATGCCACCGGGCGCGGCGACGGTGACCCGGCGACTGGCGGCGAGCTCGACGGCGAGCTGGGCGGCGCTGTTGCCTGCGCCGACGACCAGAACGTCTTGGCCGGGCAGGTCGCCGGGGCGGCGGTAGGCCGAGGAGTGCAGCTGTGCGACGGACGGGTCGAGGCCGTCGGCGGCCTCTGGGACGAACGGGGTGTTGTACGGGCCGCTCGCGACGACGACGTGCCGCGCCCGGATGCACCCGGTCGTCGTGTCGGCGACGAAGCCACCCAGGCCGTCCTGCTCGAGTGTGAGGACGCGGGTGCGCGGTCGTATGGGAAGGCCCTGGTTGTCGGCGAAGGCAGCCAGGTAGTCGGCGGTCTCGTCCTTGCTCGGGTACTCGCCTCTGCCGCGCGGCATCGCCGTGCCGGGCAGCGAGCTGAACCGGCGGGGAGTAAACAGCTCTAGGCTGTCCCACCGCTGGCGCCAGCTGTCGCCGATCCGGTCGGTCCCGTCGACGACCAGGAACGACAGCCTGGTCCGCCGGCCGAGCCAGTACCCGGTCCCGAGTCCTGCCTGTCCCGCCCCAACGACCAGGACGTCGACATCCGTGATGCCGTCCAGGCTGTCCGGAGCGGCGCTCACTGCACCCCCGTCGCCGCAGGCGGGCGGGCAGCGGGCCAGGCCGAGGAGGCCAGGACGGGCGGGATCAAACGGCTCAGGCGGGCGCTGCTCAGCACGACCCGCGCACCGCCCTGCTCGGGCGAGGCGACCGCGGTCTGCCCCTGCTGGGCCGCACCGCCCAGACCAGGTGCCTGGGCGACCAGCGTCCCGTGCAGCCTGTTCATGCCCCACCCCCAGGAGTACTCGACCGGCTCGATGATCTCGAGGTCGAGCGTGCTCGTCCCGACCGCCAGCGGCATGCGCTCTTGCGCCGCTCCGGGCAGACCCGGGAGGTGCGGTCGCTGTTGTCCTGCCGACCGGAGCGCAGCCGTACCGGAGTGCCGGCTTCGACCCGGATCAGGCTCGGGGAGTACCCGCCCTTGACGGTCACGTCCACGACCTGCCGGCCGCCCTTCACCTTCGCCCGCTGCGCGGTGCTGGGCGCGAAGAAGTACCAGGGCGCACAGCGACGAACACGAGCCCGGTCAGGACGACGGCGATGTCGACGGCGCTCACATGCGCTCCGGTCAGGGTCCGGTGGGGCAGGAAGGCAGGCCGTCGCCGGCAGCAGGCTCAGCGCGGGCCGTCCGTCATTACCTGGTCCATCCGGGCCATGCCGGGGTTTCCTGCGGTCATCAGCTGGTGCATCCGGGCCATGCCGGGGTTTTGAGCGGTCATCTGCTGGTGCATCGCGGCCATGCCGGGGACAGGCCGGGGAGCGCGGTGGCGGGCATCCTGCGCGGAGGCCGTCCCGGCAGACGTGAGCAGGACGCCAGCTGCGGCGAGCGCGGCCAGCAGGGCGGCGGTGGCCGTGGTGCGTCGGACCTTCATGGTGCCTCCTTTAGGCTGATACTCGGGGGGAGTGTACTACAACGCGCTCGACGCCGGTGCGTTCCCGTGGAGCAGGATGGCTCGGGCGACCCCGGCGGGACGTTCCAGCGGCAGGCCGTGTGTCCCAGGTATCCGGACCACCTCGACGCGGGGACCGAGCATGGCTCCGAGGCCGTGGGCAGGCACGGTCCGGTCGTCCTCGGCGATGACCACGGTCGTCGGCAGCGACGGGTCCGCGAGCCACGCCGGCAGCGGGCTGTCATCCAGCAGGCATGTCAGGGCGTCGCGGTAGGCCGGCCAGACGTAGCGGACCGCGTCGCGGGCGACATCAGGGCTGATGTCGGGCGAGATATGGGCCGCGATCCGCGGGGCCAGCGACGTCAGGGGCCGTCGCAGCAGGCACATCGTCCCGCAGGCCACGCCCGCGACGGGCGAGCCGTCCATCGCCTTGCGGGCGATCCACGACCGGCCGCCGATCCTCGCGCGGGCCTGCGCCGCGTCGGCGAACGCGGCGGGCGCGACCAGCACCAGCCGGCGGACCAAGTCGGGCCGGTCGCGCGCGAGGGTGACGGCAACGGCCGCGCCGTAGGAGTGCCCCGCGAGGACAACCGGTCCTTCGCCATGCCGTTCAATCAGCCGGATGACGGCGGCGGCCTGGTCGTCGAGGTGGAAGTGCGTCCCGAGCCGGATCGACGCGCCGAAGCCGAGCAGGTCCGGGACCATCATGTGGGCGCCCGCGGCGTTCAGTTCGGCGGCGACGGGCCGCCAGAACGCAGATGACGCCCCGAGGCCGTGGAGCAGGACCAACGCGGGGCCGCCGGTCGCCGGGCGGTTCTGGTCGTGGAAAAGGGTGGCGCAACGCTGGTCGGCCTGCGGGCGCAGGACGGCCATTCCAGTTAGACCGATGCCTGGAGGCATTCCCGCGCTGGCCTCGGCATGCCGGGCCCTAAGCCACGCCGTGAGCGCGGCGACGAACAGACCGAGGAAGGTCAGGGCGACAACAAGCCAGCTGCCGTCGCCTCCCGGCATGTCGTGGACGATGATGTGCCCGAGGAACACATTCATCCAGCGCTGATGCGGGATGCCTTCCCGGAACAAGATGTCGGGGGTCATCGCGAACAGATGGAAGCCCAGCACCACAGCCAGGAGCAGGCGCGGGCCGGGTGCGCCCGTGATTAGGAGCCGGACGAGTAGGACGAGCGAGGCGAACGCGAGCCCGACCAGGAAGTGCGTCGCCCAATGGAACCGCGCGTCGTGGACGTCGTAGCTCGCGTACAGCGCGCTCTCCGCGACGACGAGCAGGAGCAGCTGGATGGCGAGGGAGCGGGGCCGCAGCGGCCGGTAGGCCTTGCTCCAGCGGTCGGGGGTTACGGTCACGAGACGGCACCGGTGATGACATCGACCTCGAAGGCGTTCTTCTCGTAGGCGGGGTCGAGTGTGGCGTATCGGACGGTCCGGGAGGCGTCGACCACGGCGTATCCGACGGGGCGCTTCCCGTCGACGGGCGCCGGCATGCCGACCAGACGGGCCAGCGCGTCGCCGGCCGGACCGACCCGGACCACGAGTTCGGCGTCGTTCGTGACAGCCGCCTGCCAGGCTTGGAATGCCGGACCGGCCGGCTTGTGTCGCTCGAACAGGACAAGGACCGGGTGGCCCCCGAACCGGACGCCGTCCGCCTCCGGCGGCAGTGCCGGGCCGTTGAGCAGGAGGCCGTCACGCTGATGGGCGGGATGGGGGTCGTCGAGCGGCCCGGGCGGGCGGACGACCAGGGTGATGACCAGCGTCAGGACGAGCGCGACCGCGGCGGCGACGGCCGCCGGGATCCAGGTCGCTAGCGGGGGCGCGGCACCGGGCAGACGCCCCCAGGCGGTGTCCTGTGGGTCATCGCAGCATGCGGCGCGGTCCTTCGCCGTCGTCATCCCCTCCGCTCTAGCGGTACCGGGCGAGGACCGTCATCAGCTCGTCATAGATGAGTGGGTCCCCACCCTCGATCGCAGTGGTGACGCACCGCTCCAGGTAGTTGCGCATCACGATGTTCCCGACCGCGTCGAGGGCCTTCTGCACAGCGGCGATCTGCTGCAGCACGTCGGTGCAATGCCGGCCGTCGTCGATCATCCGGCTGATCCCCGCCACCTGCCCGGACGCACGCGCCAGACGTTTGACCGCCTCGTCGCGCTTGTCCACCGGCATCATCTCGCGGTCGCCACCCGCTCTGGCGGTCGCCCCAGCGGCCGTAGCGGCGCGCGGCGCTGTGGCCGCCTTGGGCTTGGACGTCAACGTGTCCTCCGTTTAGCAGCTGAAGCATGCTCCAGCAGGGTATCCCAGCGCCCCGGTGGATACTCCCACGGAGTCACATCGACGTCGTTGCTCTTACGCCTCGCAAGGAAGAGCGACGTGACGACCACCCTGCTGCGGGAGCTCGCCGATCAGACGGGCCTGACCCAGGGCCGGACGGCGGCGCTGATCGACACCTACAAGGGCCCGCTGGCGCACCTGCCGGGCCGGGTGCTGGACCGGGTCGGGACTGCCCAGCTCGAGCTGCTCCGGGCTGCCCGTGCCGATGCTCGTGCTCGGGTGTGGGTCGCTGGCGGCGGACCTGA
>JAABUI010001244.1_pt1 | contig 15190 bp, 23 predicted proteins | sample 5559111 | NCBI WGS metagenome assembly JAABUI01 (sample SAMN10711870, study PRJNA513365) | rock metagenome | isolation source: Antarctica rocks | place: Antarctica: Victoria Land, Buttleship Promontory
CAGTCATAGCATGGCAGCAGCCCCCGCTCCTTTCCGAATGAAGATCGAAACATGCAGGGGGTCGTGAGAGATGCAGCGGGTTACCTCTGACTGTTCACAGCGTTGTATAAACATAATCTGTTCGTGTCTTTCAGACAGCACTGCGCAGCGAATCACCTCATCGGATCGGCTGAGGTCCTTCTGGTCACACACGGTTTCGAAGATCGGAGACGCCTGCCTTCCTGATCACATACATCGCATACATTCCAGATACGCAAACCTTCTTCTCACCGCTTTTGGACTCTCTCCGCAGATGTTCCTCTACTCCTCCCTCTCGAACCGTGCTTCGCGACCACTCCTCATTCATCTGAATCAATCGTCAGCATCGTCTCCAAAACCCACATCTACGGAGCTACCTTTCGTATCATACGATCTGCATGCCAATCATCAATGTCAGCAGCACATCTGAAGTGTAGGATCCAAAAAACGCACGAATCAATCGGACCCCTGAAACGCTCGTCAGCGGCATTCTCTCATGACTCCTCGTTAAAGAAAAGCTTACATGAGCAGCTTGACCTGTAGCGTCACCACAGCCGTCAGCGCTTTCGTCAAGTAGCTTAGCATCAAGGACGTACGAGCCACATCTCGGGCGTAAGATCAATCCCAGACTTGCGTGACATCTCCGCCTGTTCCGTCTCGAAGTTGGACGTACAGTCGATGAGCGCCCCGATCTGCGGGTGATTGTCGAGGTCTTCGAGGAACTTGGTCGCCTTCATATCGTTCCCGACCTGAGCGAATTCTGAGGCGGGATCAGTAGTGCATCAAGGTCATGGCGGGGAAAGAAGCGAGATTTGGTGAGTGCATGGACGGTGAGAGACGATACTGACGGTACGAAATCGCATCCCCGCCGTACCGAGTCCTCTTGAGCTCCTGGTCGGTCCGTAAAATGACATTGAAGATCTCATCCTTGTTCTCCCCAGCGGGTGTACCATCGGTGATGCCTGTACATCCTCAGCAATACCCACCAGAACGACTCGTCACGCACAGATCACAAGCACCGGTTTCTGGAGCGCGTTCGACTTGGCTGGACCAAGGACAAGGGGTTGGATGATCTTCTGCCAGAGCGAGGTCGCGAGAGGTGTCAAGCCTGTTGAATGGGTCAGATATGCAAAGCTCCAGTCAAGTTATCGGACTCACCAGAAAACTTAACCTGCTGGACGAGCTGAAGTGCAGCGGGCTCCGAAGCAATGTTGTTCCCCTCGATCCGGTTGTTCATGAAGCGGACTTGGATGCCGTCTTGATCGAACAGCGAGGTAGCATAGGCGACGCGGGACATGATTCTGCGGTGGATCAGCATCACATCCGCAAGAACCGGGTCGTACGCACAGCTTGAGATCATCGATCCGTTCTCCGCCCTCCTCGAACGCCATCGACCCGGAGTCGTCGATATAAAGGACCACGTCGAACAATGACAGCTTGACCTACATTCATCCGCATCAGTCTCGCCTCGATTCTTCCGTTGATTGGGCACTCACAAGGTCACCAGCGAGCTCCTTTGGCATCCTCCACTCCTGCGCGATCTTGTCGAGCGCGCCGGACGTGGCGACCTTGGTAGCGATAATATCCAGCGATCCAGGGGGGTAGAAGGCTTGGATGTTTTGCTAACCCGCCGGACTCCTCAGCCGCGGCCCTTTGGAAGTCAAGAAGTACTCACATCCTGCACACATTGCTGAAGCACAGACAGCAGATACTGCGGGCTCGATGCTTGGCCTCCACCACCTTGAGGCGGAGGAGCACCCTGCGGTGCACGGTATTGCGGGGGTTGGTTCCCATACTGCTGCGAAGGCAGGGCGCCGCCGAGATTGGCGTTCTGCTGTTGGCCTTGTTGACCGGGTTGCTGTTGACCGTACTGTCCAGGCTGTTGCTGGCCATATTCACCAGGCTGTTGCTGGCCGCATTGACCGGACTGCTGTTGCCCGTACTGACCGGGTTGGTGACCGTACTGCCCTGATTGGCCTTGCTGTCCATACTGCTGTGACTGCGGTGGAGGACCAGGAGGCGGGGCATACTGGCCGGATTGCGGCCTGATATCGTCCCGGATCAGTACTCATACCCGCTTCGTCACCAATGCGCTCACCTTCCGCCCGGAACGGATGGAGCACCTTGCCCAGCTCCTACACCGGCATAGCCACCTTGAGATGGAGGTTGGCCATAGGATTGCTGTTGCGGCTGGCCGTAGGATTGCTGTTGCGGCTGGCCGTATGACTGCTGCGGAGGCGGAGGTTGGCCGTAAGACTGTGGGGTGGAATGTTGAGCTCCGCCATAAGGTGCGGCCCCTCCTCCTCCTCCTCCTCCTCCTCCTCCTTGAGCTGCTGCAAGCTTCGATGCGAGTCCCATGGTGTGATTTGACTTGGTGCTATTCCTGTTACGAAGATCTTGGTGGCCAAAGCGTAGTGTACACAGACGGATCTTACCCCACAGCTCTAGCCCACGCGCCAAGCGAAGACGGTGAACCACGTGGTTCTCGGACAAACTCTATCAAAATAATACACAAAACCCTGATGTTGTGAATCGGAGCAATAACTCTATCTCATATCCGTCTCATCTCCTTCTTCTTTGTCTTGTCACCACTCACAAGTGACGACACGGACTAGACATACCAATTCTCTTGTTCTTGAAAATACACATAAAGGAATCTCGGGATCGTATCTTGCTGAATCAGGATACCGTCGCCCGCCCCGTCCAGCCTCCACCTACCCTGTTTTCGAAACGTCACGATTCCCTCTCCATGATGAACCCGTATCCACACCCCCGATCCCCTCCACTCCCTAATCTTCATCAACTCTCTATATCCCAATACCAGGCACCATCGCCATCTCACGATTATCGATATAACGGCGTGTTTGGTCCGCCGGCAGGATCACATCCACATACCCAGGGTGGGGGCAGCCCCACGAAGCGCGGTTCACGATCTGGTATCCCGAATGTATGTCAAACAGTTTAGACGGTGCTGATAGCTGCAGAACTGGTACGACCTACCCTCACGCGAGTCTCCGATCCTCCAGTTTGAACCATATCGACGTGACAATTCTCCACCTGCATTATCCCCTTCCTCATCTACCACTTCCGGTCCTACTACCTTCTCATCACATCCATACCACCCATTTCAGCCTCACGCGTTCGTCGACCCGAACGCTTACGCATCGATGGCGGTCACACCTTCCCCGCCCCCGATAGGGTTTGGCATGAACACAGCCGGGTCCGCGCCAAACCTCAATCACCTGGCAGGATACACGCCTAACGGGATGCCTACCCTTGGTTCGCAATCACTCGCGTCGCTGCTACCCAGACAGAGCGTGGCGTGGCGTATGCCGGACGACGATGTCATCCCCACTGCGATCGTCATCAAGAATATCCCATTCGCCGTCGGCCGAGAGTCACTACTCGGCGTCATCGAATCACTCGGCGCGCCAGTCCCTTACGCCTTTAACTATCACCACGATAACGGCATTTTCCGCGGACTAGCATTCGCCAACTTCCGCGCGCCAGAAGAGGCGGCGAGCGTCGTCGCAGCGCTGAACGGGTACGACGTGCAAGGCCGGAAGCTGAGGGTGGAGTATAAGAAGGTGCTTCAACCCGGGGAGAAGGACAAGATTGAGCGCGAGAAGGCCCTCAAGCGGATGAGGAGTGTCCAATGCGACGCAAAGGATTCGATATCTATCCCGCCACCGCTTCAAGTACCTTCGCGTAACGGGAACGGCGATTCAGACCACAGTCCACCGCATTCGGCTTCTTCCGCCAACTCCGACTCTCTCCCAGTCTCCCTTGACCTCAATGATCCCACCGCTCTCGACATCTACTCTCGCGTGCTGGTGTTCAAGGAGGACCGGATGCGCGATGAGCTCGCCTTTTCGCGCAGTCTTACTCCGACTGAACGGCGGATCGTCCACCTCGTCGCTCAGAAGCTCGGACTGGTCAGCATCACCCAGGGTGGGGGAGAGGCCAAATACGCAGTCGTCACGCGGGACCCACCTACTCGACCTACTCTCATCTCCTCGGCATCAGCATCGCTCTCGTCTACCTACCTCTCCCCCTATTCCACTACGCCAATGGACCTCTCCCCATCCCTGAGGATCAAGAAGTCCATGCCCGATCTTCGCGGCTTCAACGGTCCAGTAGTAGCTCGAGACCCAGCTCGATCACTCACACCTCAGCGCTCCTCCGGCAATCTCCGCGACAATGGGCGGGAGTACGTCTCGATGGGAGCGGTACAAGGTCGGCGCACGGGTACCGGCTCAGGGGGATTCAATACCTTCTTCAGTTCACCCTTCGGCGACATCCCACCCGTTCCACCTCTCCCTTCCGGTCTAGGACTCCACTCCTCGCGCAACGGCAATGTCAACGGGACTTCCCCGGATGGGTTAGGCTCGGACCCGGTCAGCGCGCCCTTGAGGAACCCACGAGGTCCGGCTGGCGAATCGAGGGGCTTCTCACGGGCTCGCGGGATAATTGGCCGGAGAGTGAGTGAGGAGGACGAGGAGGAGCAGGTAGACAACCTCAGGACGACGGATAGCCTGGAGCTGTAAGGAGGAGATTGAGGGTTAGAATGGAGGGGGTCTGACGTGTGACGACTTTGGTGCAACGGCGACATGCCCTGTTACGATATTGTTGGACGAATCTTCATGTACGAGATGTTTGGCCGGTCCGTCGCATGCATGGGTTGGGTCAGACGGCAACGTGGCCGAAACGATACTGATCGACCGCTGAGTGCGATCGAGTTGAAGGCGATATTTCAGATGGGTCGAAATGCTGAGGAGCTGATCTTTCCCTAGACAAATTACGATGCGATCAACGAGGTTGAGCATGGATCATCGAGTCAAAGGACGCTGCGAGGTCTGTGGGACGACATCACGCGAATCCGAATATCTCGGCCTCGCTTTGTTCGCGCACGGCCTTGATGATTGACGGTGCGCATCATATTGTTCGGCCATCGCGATGCTCTGAAACAGATCACGCACCTAGTCCATTGCTTTTGCTGACGATACGATGCTGATCCTCAAACCATCTTATTCCTCTTCATCCAGTCGCGTGAGCCTCAATTAGACTTATTGGTTCCTCGCCGAACGAGATGAGCGGTACTGGTACGATCAGAGCGGCAGATGACGGTCATGAGATCTTGACGTTGGCGCTTGGAGAAGGAGTCTTGAAACGGACGAGCTGGGAGGCCGATCTGAGGATGATCAACGAGGTCGAGGTGGAGTACGAGATGCAGGATATCACTGTGAGCATTGTCACTTCCATATATCCCCAAAGAGCTGATCACGGAAGCTGCAAACGCCGTCAAAGCTCGTCGTTGCGCTCGGTGCGTTGATTTCGAGGTACCAACCTGATCCGCAGAGGAAATCTTCACCCGCCTCTCTGCTGCACACCCGCTAAGCAAAGTACTAGCCATCGGCGAAACCGTCCCGGACCCTTCGCTTCAATCAGGATCACCGTATCCAGATACGGGCTCGCGCGACCATCCCACTCCCCATCATCTCGTCGATCTCGTCAGCACCATTCTCATTCACGGTCCTGATCCTTACGGGCAGGCAGTCACGGACGATCATCAGACCCGCAATGGCGTCCTGAACAGATACTGGCAACACCGTTTCGGTATGCCATCATGCCAAGTCATCCCATGTAAGGCCTACCACCCTTCGCTCGGCTGACATCAGTCAACCCACACCCGCTGGCGGTGTATATGTCGGCATCACTCAAGCTAGGGGATATCGTCTTCCATCTTTCGGAGGACGTCGACTCGCTCATCATACCCGTCCCGTCGAGTCGCACCTCCGCCGATATCGTCTCTCAACCTGGCGGGACCATAGTCCCAGGTGCGGATGGGATGCTCGCGGTGTCCGAGGATCGCCGTGCGCCAGTCGCGAGGAGGACGATGCGGGATCGGTATTGCACTTCCAGGTGAGAGTTTTGATGCCTTCGTTTGGGAGAAGTTACTGATCAAGGCAATGCAGCTGGAAACAATTCGATCAGCTCGTCCAAATCATCCCACCAGGAGGAAGTATCGAGTCGGACGATAAACTCTTCTCATGCCCATCGTGAGTCTCTTCCCATCCGTCAACAGCATTACAAAATCATATCTTCCCGGTTGCAGTGGAAAGGGAACATGGGTTCGCGATCCTCTCGTACGGTTCGAGAGTGGTCTTCCGGTCCATGAGTTCCGGGACCTTCGAGCGAATGCACGGTATCTCACCCGTATTCTTCTGCCTGGCTTTACTGACAATAGTACTTCCAGGTGCGTCATCGAGTCGGAATCTTTGGGATTCAAACAGCTTCTTCTGTCGCTCAAGCCCGAGATCGTTCCAAACAGAATCATACTCGTCGGCACGGGCCATGCCGCGTCTTCGTGAGTCGATTTCCTGGACCTAGGCTGATAAGCAGCTCGTCGATTGCGACTGTCGCATCCCGAATCTTCGGGCTACCAGTCTACGCCGATACCGACTCGAGCGATCCTGCCAGCTCTGGCGCGGCGCTCCTCGCCCAGCGAGTCCTGACTCTACATGCGTCTCTTCCCCCTTACCCGCGCGAGGGACCGACACCACCCGTCTCATATGCGGAAGACCACGAACCCCCGACGCCGCCGTTTTCGCCGTCATGGGCAACCGATGAAGCACGAAGACTTCACCATGCTGCGTACAGACTGCTCGCGAACGAAGGGTCCGGCTGGGAGAGCGCGACATACGAAAGCATGATGGCCGAGTACACTCGACTCCAGTAAGTCTCTCCGCGTCATTTGATCAAGGCTCAAATGACGCAGGCGACTTGTCCGGAAGAACCTCCTCTCGTCAGCGCCAATCTCGCTACGTATCGGTGCGCAAGTGAGGCGGAGGAGCTCGACGTTGCAGTCGCCTTTGCGGGTCGAGGTGGCGGTGAGCAGCGGAGAGGAGTACGGCTCGCAAACAAGGAGTGGGGTCACCAGCTTCAAGAGTGGCGAATTCGACAGGATTTGGGAGGGGAAGCGTTGCCGAGGGATTTCTCGACTTTGGAGGGGCACGGTGTATGATGATTCCGGTACGCGGACCTCTTCAACCTGACAGACTGGTCAGTCTGACCGCTCGTCAGAGAGTTCCGAGGCCACCGCCAAGAAGAATCGAGCTCGCAATATCTATCGGTAGATCAAAGTATCACCTTGCCACATGCACACCATGCCTTGCCTAGTGAGAAGCTATGCATGTACATGATCCCACCTACACTAGCCTCCTTATGATGCAATACCAAAGATACCCGTCCTGCGTGTGATGCAGAATCCGACGAGGTCCCTATTCCCAAGATCTACTCACTCCGATGCCCCCTCTCCGTATCATCGCTCGCGATCGTCTCCAACGCCGGTCGCCCAGCCCGTTCTGTCCCAGATCCCGGTCCAGCTCCCATTGATTCCCTCCTCTCCACCTCTCCTGTCAAAGCCTTACCCGCACTCGCCCATGGATCGCTAAAGCCTGGTCCCCCCACGCTTCCTCCCGAGCCGAAGGAGCTTGGCGTAGGCCGAGGATCCACCTCGTCATCTTCCTCGTTGGACTCCTCGGACGAGCTGAGGCTTGACGAGAATGTTGAGGATTGTCGCGTACGCCGCTCTGCGAATCGGGCGCTTGGAGAAGGTGGGTGAGGTGGCTCGGTGAATGGGAGTGAGGAGCGTCGGGCGTAGGATGGGCTATCTGGATTTCGAAGAGACGATCGTCGGGTGTTCTCCTCGGTATATGTGTAGTTGGAAATCGTCCGGGAGGAATGGGAACTACCCCCTGATTCAGAGAGGATTGACTCTCTCCGGTGGTATAATGCGGGCGTGGAGGTGGTGAACCCGGCTGCTGAGGGAGCTGCGAGAGAAGAACGTGCCGAGGCGAGCCGCGGGAGGTCGGAGGTTGGTAGTCCGAATAATTGGGCGGCTGGGAGTGAACCGCGTCGAGCGAGGAGGGAAGGTGGGATTGATATGGGAAGGGCTTTGGGTGGGAACATGAGACTCGGACGTCGGGAGGTCGAGGGGGAGGCCGAGACGGGGAGTAGAGGGGGATTGGTGGAGCTGTGAAGGATGGAAGGTCGTCGGCCGGCGGAGGGGAGGGTGTGGATGGTGGACGTGGTTGTGGAACGGCGGGTAGCGGGTGGGGAAGGGTAATCCTGTGAGGGTCTTCGGTCGATCGAGGAGCGCGAGACTATGGATGATCGGCGATAAGCCTGGCCGAGAGGTAAGGGATGAGCTGTGGAGGCGTTTGTTGATGGGTACGGGTCGTGAATTTCCGGTCCATGCTCTGGATACTCGAATTGACCCATCTCCGCAGTCGGGGTACCCATGAATGGGGTTTTCGGACATGTCCCAAACGAAAAGTCTGCTTTCGGCAGCTCCGACGGGGAGATTAACGGTGAGTGCGGTGGATTGTTCGGAATGGACCTCGAAGCAGGTTGTGTGGCGGTGGAGAACGAGTAGTTTGCGAAAGCCGATTGGGGTCTAGTGATCTTAGGCGGGGTGATATCATCGTATGCGTCGGAGGCGGTGTCGGGGATCGCCATCTGCTCGACAGCGGCGGTGAGGTCGAGCATGGGAGTCAGAGGTGGACAGGCGGACGGGTTGGATGAAGAGGTCGAGGAGCGTGGCGAGGCGAGGGTGGAGTGTGGTTCGGGCAAGGTGAGACTGGGGTTACCCATGACGGTCATGGGAAAGCGGAAATCGATGGGTGATTCGTCGTGCTATTACATCCAGTCGAGGCAGGCTTGAAGGCAGAGTTTACTTGGAATCTGCAGAGATATCCGTGGCGCTTGGCGAAGGACTGTTTCGAAGTGGAGAGAGTAGTGACCGACTGCGAGAAAGCGGCGAGGCGGATCCTTCGCTGGAACTGAAGATCCGATCGTCGCCTCTCAATCGACGAAGACGAGATGAGAAGGTCTATGTACGAGTAGCTCAAGTCAGTGCGAGTGTATCAAGCGACGCGTGGATGCCGAGATGATGTGATATTCTAACGGTCTGCAACATGACGAGGTTTTTTCGTTTTCCTTCTTTTCCAGGTGACGTGAAGGAGATATATTGGCCGCGGCTCGGGTTTTGACAGTAGGTTCCCGTCTCGTGCCTGTTCATGATGATCCGCGCCAGGGCAGTCAGCGCTCAGCGTTCCTAGGCCCTGGCTCAGGCACGGGAATTAGGCTCACAATGAATTGCTTAGGCGGGCAATCCGATCTTTGGGCAAAGATGCGCTGAACGCCTAACCAACCACGCGATGGTCTAGTCAACTGCTTCCTGTTGCCATCAACCGCGACATGAGGTTCAAGCATTGATTTGCACGAGGTTCCTAGATGATGGAGCCGACCTTTGCTTCCCGGGTCTCGCGCAGTCAGAAGCTCGGTCAAGCTGACTCGTCCGTACTTCCCTCCTCACTTCGAGTACACCGGCTGACGGGACTCCAGGTTCAACTCGTCCGGTGCAACTATCGTACCCGACTGTCGCCGCCTGTCCCCCTCGTCAAACAACGACGCTCAGTATGATAATCAAGTGTCTTCGTCGTCTAATGCTCGGGCTCTTATGCCTCAAGATAGCCTCGGAAGAGAGCTCGAGTCTGCTCTAGGAGGCAATCAAGGCGAGTGTGGAGATGTGCGTTCACCTTTTCAATGGGAGGACGTCCAGCTGATGAAAGTTCTGGTCAAGTAGTTGAGAGAGTTCGCAAGGATGCCGAACGACGCGTATCCTCTGCCAAACGATACTTTTGATTTTTCGATGTTCCTAAATCCGAGTCAACCAACGCCAAGCACGAGCGATATCTTCGCCCAACTCCAGCTCGACACCAACCCACCCACCGTTCCGAACCACAGTCACATCGCTCGACCAGAGAGCTGTTGTTCTCACCGCTTATCCTTCTCCGGGTCCGACTATTCCTTCACCACGACGGATGTCGATACCGACGATCCGATGTCGAACCTGAACGAGGCGGGAGAGCCCGTCATGCAGTGGACGGCGTACGAAGAGGTCCGAGGGGTGGTGGAAGGTCTGTCTGAGCCGGATTGGTCCGGGTTGCAGAATGGGACGGGATATCCTACACCGGGACCGTCTGAGCTGGCTACAGTGGGCGGGGGCACGTTGAGGGGAGTTGACGGTAGGGGTGAGGATGAGAAGAAGCGGAAGGAGAGGCTGGAACGTGAGTGATGTCTACTGTGAGGCTGACCGCTGATCATTCTGCCTTTCCTTCCGTCTCGCACCTTCATTCGCTGCCACCTTTCTGCCGATCACATCTCCGCGTCATAACCCTTCCTCGTCCACTCAACCCTTCCACTCAATCCTGCCACTGCTCATCGTCCGTACCCCACCAGACCGCCGCTCCATCAACCGCAAGTCCGCGCAGAAGCACCGCACTCGCCGTCGAGAAGAGCTAGATACGCTCAAACGCCAAATTGCGGAGCGGGACGCCAAAGTTACCAGACTAGAGCGAGACTTGGCGGTCGAGAAGGCCAAGACGGGGCAGCTTGTCGGTTTCATCAAGCTGCATGCGAAGAGAGGTGGAGGGGATGGGGATCAGACGGGACCGTGTAGGCATATCTCTTTGACTGGAGATTGCATTCGCTGACCGTGTAACCAGGACGGCAGCCGAACGGCAGCGGGACACTGCGTACCTGTGTAAAGGATAGCAATCACCCTACATGTGCATACTTGACACAAAACCGATTCAAGGCGGACCGTCCACCCACTCGGCGAGTCCCGCGAAGCGCTCGAGACTGCCAGGCATCGGTCGGCTGCGCCTCTTGGCACCAGCCGCGTACGGCCGGCCTACCATCTCACACCAGCCATGGGTTTCGGTTTCGGAGCCAGGCCAGCGGTATATCACTGTGGGAAATGTCGATCAAAAACTTATCTTGGCAGTATACTCTCATATATCCGTCGAACCGTCGCCGGGATGCTTCGTATGCAGTACTTGTGAATTGTCCGACTGATCTCAGCCTTGAACACCGTCCTCACTTACAAGAGATATCTGATGCAGATGTGGGTCGACTACAAGAAGAACAGCAAAGCATACAAGATCTCAAGAGAAACCTCAGCGTCTCTCAAGTCTCAACGATCGCGAAGTCTCAACTATCGCGCAGGCTCATCGTCCGAGGAAGTGTCACAGTCCTTTCCCTGACTGCTGTACCCCGAATCATAAAGCCGAGTCGATTGCTCCCTGCTCCCACTCAGTTCTCGATGCCGAAGCGTCAAGTCGTCCACTGAACGTCTCCTCTCCCCGTCCGCTAGACGTCGGTCCTCCGCATTTCTCCCGAGCCTGCCGCTCGATCCGCTCAAGCTCCTTCCTGTCGTCGAAAGCCCGGATGTCGGTCAGTAGCTTAGTTGCATTGTCGAAATCTTTGGAGCTCGAGCGAAAGGTAGGGAGCAGCGTATTCACCTCGTTGACCTTTGTTTTGACGCCGTCAAGCATGGAAATCGTGTCGGAGGAGAAAAGCTCGAGCGCCTTCATCGGACTTGATCGGTCTGTTCGACTGAGCTCCTCGGATTCCGGTAGTTTTGTCTGCTTGTCTGCATTCTTTACAGCTCCCTCGTCTGCGGCCTTTCTGATCTTGCTGGTTCGTTTCCGAGATACCATGTCGCGTTTCATTGGGGACTCTTCGTCTTCTTCCCCTCGGAGACCCACGAATCTAGCCCTCTTCATCGAAGAGCTTTCGGTCCTTGGTATGTCAGCATCACTCTTCTCAACGGTATCCCCGCCCTTGATCTTCTCTCGCCTCGTCAGCAGGCCGTCATCCCCGTCCTCGCTACCACTGCGCACAATCATGGCTTGACTGCCATCCTCTCTATCCACAGCCTCGGTCTGACCGCATGCACTGCGAGTTGGTAACCTCTCGCTGCTACAGCTACACTCGCTTTTACCCTTCGAGGATTGAGCGGTTTTGAAGGCTAATTTGCCAAATTCAGCCTCACCCCGAGCCACTCGCTTGATGATAGTCGACACGGTATCCCTCTCCGCCCCACCATTCGGATCGGGACTGAAACCCATTTTGTCAAGGATCATCGCCTTCTCGTCAACCCTCTTCAAGGTCAACTCACTCATAACTCTCTCCACCGCTCTCAGTGCACTGTCCTGCGCTTCTCGCGCTGCTCGCAACGTCCGCATGGCCGAATTGAGGCGCCACGTTCGGACTCGCTCGTCAGTGACCTCCTGTGAGGGGTTCACGTGAGTGAGGTTGACGGGATCTTTCCACCATGGATGTGAATCTGGATCAATGAGGCGCTCGACGGAGTATTCGTACCTGTTCCTGTTGTCGCCGTAGGGCATGATCGATGTGTCTAGTTTGAGTTTACCAAAACAGAGGTCATGCGTGGCAGACTTGCCATCCTGCACGACAACCCATCAGCTTGGTGAAGAAGCAGGCATTCACGAAGAACTCACGCCACAAGTCGAGTCCATCACCAGGATGTACGAATTCGCTCCGTTGCTGGCAACGTCAGTATGGATCAGGGGGCACAGACGGAGGACATCGTCGACCGTGGAGTTGGCGGGGAAGTAGAAGATCCTACCTAATCCCATGTGCCGGCAGGTGAATCCCCAAGCGTCGGGCGTCTTTTCCGTCCATAATGTCGACGCCTGATCTGAGGAATAAGGAGGTGACGTCGCTGTTCCCAACTTTGAGAGGGCAGCTGAAGTGGCTCCGGCCGAGAGAGTAGGCCCAGAGACCGGAGCTCGCTGGAAATTGCGGTCCCGAGGCCCAACTCTCCACTCGGTCCTGCCTCCCCTCGACGCTGTCAGAACGACTGCGTTTATGGCTTGGTGGATACCGCGACGAAGTAGCAGAATCGCTTGAGCGACCTCGGTTCCGCACGGTATCAGGAGGCGGTGAGGGACGGTACTGCTCTTGGACCCTGCTTTTGGAGATGGTGTCCGGCAAGCTGGACTTGTACCGATAGACGCTGTGTCGCCTGGTGGCGTTCGAACGACTGTTGCCCGGGTCGATGGTAGTGTGAGCATCAGCCGAACGCGAAGGCGATGTCGGTGAAAAGCCATGGGGCTTTGGCTGAGTGCGGGACCCGTCCGAGGGATCGCTGTGGATGACGGGCCGCCGAGACTCGTGACGCCAGTCGTCCGAAACTCTAGAGGTACGCGGATGGCCACTACCCGAGATGGATTGCGTCTCATGTCGCCGGGGATCTCGATGGTCGCTCATACTGGATAGCGGATTTGTATGAGCAAACGAGTCGATGGAAATTGAAGTCCCTTCGCGGATCGACGATATTCGTTGACTTTGGGAGAGAAGCTTGACCGAGGTCCTTTGTCCTCTGACGCATTCATGTATCTCGTGAGGTCTTGGATTGTGGAGCCGAGAGCATCAAAGGATGGATGAACTCGATGAGTGGAGACGACGGCGAAGGCGTCGGCGTCATCGCGCAGCCAGGACTGAGCGGTTTCTTTACCGGCGACCGGCCGGACCAGTCTGAGATCGCCATGATCAGGGAGGACGCCATGAAGTCAGGCGGGAGGATCAGTGGTGGGATCGTGCCAGGAAGTGTGCGGCGGAGAGATCGGTCGTCGCTCTGGATCAGATGCATGCTATGTGGAATATACTACAGAACCTGAACCGAAGATGAGCCAAAATCCAAGACACACCCATCTTCACTCACCCTCGGTGCCAATGCCAACACCTTCGACCACCTTCCCCCAACCGCTCCTGTGCCGCCCTGTATATCTCTCAAATGCGCAGAAACCGGAGCCGACACCCGACTGCCCAACATCTCCTCCTTCGCATTCAGCAAAACACACGTCGATTGGTCGAACCTAAGGCCGTCAGTCGGACGTATCCGAAGAGATCGTGCGGGGGCTGACCAGACATATCGTCCATCTGGTCTCCGTTCCGCCTGTCTGCATGAAGTGACCAAGGCCCTCTGCATCTCCCCTCTCCGGACCTTCGTCACGTTACTGCTGGACGCTTGGGATCGGGTGGTTTGATTCTCGGATATCGCCCTGGCTTTGGAGACGACGACTTTGATCACGTCGCCTGCACACACCGATCAGTCTTGTATGGGGGATGAGGGAGAGATGACACACCGACGGAAGCGAATCCTACGGACTTTTTCGGCTTCGTCTTGACTTTATAGACGTTGATGAGTTCGGCGAGGATGGCGCCGGAGTTGTCGATCACCTGGGCAGGCATCAGCTTATCGCCCGTAAGATGAAGATACACGCGCATTGAGCTTCGCCTTTAGCCCAAGCATGGTCGCAGTGTACGGACTGATCGCTCACGACCTGCGGTTCCCAAAGGCTCAGAGATACACAGATCCGGGGGATTCCCTACCGTGTGCCTTCGCTGTTAAGGCGTGAGTGAAGTTTTCGAGCCTTCCATTGCAGTCTCGTCCGACGACGTCCCGCAGAGATAAATTCCGCATCAAACCAAATGTAGCAATTATCCGCCAACGTGTAGAGGTAGACCTTCAGCTCCACTCGTCCCTTGCCTAGAGCTCAATGACCGCGAGCAATGGCAGGCAATCGCCCTTCACAGGGTCAGGTCCGAGGCGCAATCTCTGGAAATCATCAAGGGATTACATCACGTGACACCAACCATTCGTATATCAAAGCGGTGCGCCGATTCCACCGCCTTGTTTTGCGTCGAATCTCACTCGGACATCCCGCATGCTGATGAGCTCCCTTTCGATATACCACCCCCATTTGAGGACTCCTGATCGCCCAAGATCGTACCTGACCGTTGACCCTCACCGTGAGGAGGCGTCCACACAGCAGTTTCGCCGGCGATGAAGCCGACTGACAGCGCATTCATCATCGCTTAAATCCCGGATGACCGAGTTCCTTTTGACGTTGAGGGCTATATAGCAGCATGAGTGAACCGACTAACGCTCCTCATTCCACTTACAGAACTCGAGCCACTTCAGACACACAACTTAACTTCAGCTTACACAACTTCTGCAACAATCACCCTCCACCACTCAAGATGTTCTCCAAACTCGCCTGCACCGCTGCCCTCCTCGCCATCCTCCCCTCCATCCTTGCCGCGCCTCTTCAACCTCTCGTCCCACTGAAGGGTCGCGACTCGTCCAGCCATAACATCGCTCCTCCCGCTTCGAACTCCCGCCGCGCCGTACAGCCTCAACGTCGATCGACTCCTTCCAAGCGATGGGACTCGCCCTACTGGGACGACTCGCAACCCACGTACGTGCTGGATCTCGCATTTCGTCCTCACTGAC
>JAABUI010001245.1_pt1 | contig 15188 bp, 18 predicted proteins | sample 5559111 | NCBI WGS metagenome assembly JAABUI01 (sample SAMN10711870, study PRJNA513365) | rock metagenome | isolation source: Antarctica rocks | place: Antarctica: Victoria Land, Buttleship Promontory
CCGCCGCGGGGTTAATAATTAGTAAATTATATAGATAAGAGGGAGTTTTTAACTAGAGCGTAGGCTTAACGGTTTCTCTAGCGGCTAACGAGCACGTCTAGTACTCGGGGGTAGAAGGTATAAGGAACACCCTTATTAGTAATATAGTTTTACTAGAGTAGGCGTATAAATAATTAAATTAAATTAAATTAAATTAAATTAATAAATCGATAATAATAATAAAAGTTAAATTTAAAAAGAAGTTATATTAATAATAGTAATAGAGTAAAGTTTAGAATAGAAATATAGATATTAATAATAGAATAATAAATTTAGAATTTAAACGTAAAGATAGAAATTTAGAATTAAAATTTTAAAGTATAAATTAAAATTAAAGGAAAAAGATAGAATATATTAATAATAGAAATAGAAATTTAAATTTATTATATAAAAATAGAATTAAAAGAATTAATAGATAGAAAAAGGAGATAAATAAAAGTTATAAAGATAAAATAATTAATAAGAAAAGAAAATAGAAGTATAAAGATATATATTATAGTAGGAGCCTCTAGTAGTCTCACGAATAGGTTAGTATAGTAAGGCTAGATCACGTAATCTAGCTAAGGACTAGATAAGCTAGTCTACTTAGCGTATATAGTTAGCCGAGTAGAAACTTACACTCTCTTAGTAGTTAGTATAATATATATTACTTATAGTTAATAAGGGCCTATAATCTATAATAGGTTATAAGCCCGGATAGCTAAGACTTCCGGCTAGACGTTTTACTCTAGTAAGGGAGTAGTAAGGTAACTAGGAGACTTACAATATATAGACTCTATTAAGGGAGTAGCAAGATAACTAAGAGACTTATAACACTACTACGAATACTACACACAAATAATAGACAAGGAATATAAGAAGGGGAAGCTCCTTCTCCTTACTATCGACAACTACGAGAAATGGTTCACCCTACTAGAGGCCGAGATAGCTTCGAGAGACGGAGACCACGTACTATTTAAGATAAGGAGCGACTATACTCTACTCTACCTAGACGATATTAAGGATTAGTCGAAATATAATACTTAGGCGCTCTTCCTAATCTTCGAAGGAATTACTAGTATCGACGAACTAGTAGTTATAGGCCAAAAGATAGCGAAGGAGATACATAATATCCTAAGAGCTAAGTACTACGACCTACGCCCTACTATAGTAATATTAAAGCTGAAAGAATTAGTAATCTACAAGAAGAAGGAAGACGATAGTATATAGGTTATATAGAGTAAGCTTCTTAAGATTAAGACAGATATCGTTGCTATTAAGTCAAAGCTTAAGGAAAGCTATAATGAGAACGAGATAATTATACGCTTACTTAACAGTCTCCCTAAATCCTACGTATCTACCGTTAACGGGCTAAAAGCTCGTAAGACACTTAAAGTTAACGATACTCTACAAATCCTATAAGATAAAGAAGGAGGAATGGAGCTGTAAGAAACTAGTATACTTATATACGGAAATAAGTACCGTGCACCACAGAAATGCTATAATAACGATAAGAAAGGCTATAATAACAGATATAATAACGAACGCGATAAGCTATACCGACTATAGGGTCGCAACTACAATTAATCTCTACTACGATTACTACTACCCCGACGTAAGGGTAAAGAGAATTCCCAACGCTACTTCATTTATAACGACGAAGATTATATTACGAGAGACTGCGAACTCCGTAATATAGCTAATACTATATTTAAGCAGATACTTAAGAAGCTGCGTTAGAATAATAAGAAGAAGCGAGGACGTACCTATAAGGCTAACTTAGGATCTAAATCAGATATAGAGGATAAAGAGGTCGATGAAGAAATCGCTACCCTTATCTAAGAAGCTACACGTAAGCTCCTATATATAACCTAGATCGCTAATACCGGCGCCTTATCGTATATAACTAATTAGAAGGATCTCTTTAGAGGACCTCTTAGTCGAATAAGACGACGAGTTATTAAGGTTAGAGGAGGCTATCTTAATACAGACTAATACGGGGATATTAAGATACTAAGTAAGACGGGTACACTAATTACAATTCGGCGAGTGTACTACGTACTAAGCCTTAGGGCTAACTTATTATTATATAGACGTCTATATATATTAGGACTAATTAGGGCATTTAATACGAAAGTTTTACGACTTCTTAAGTTATTATTATTTATATACGTATTAGAAGCTTACTAATTAGGGGTAGTATATATAGTTAAATAGATTACGGATTAACTACTCACTTATACTATACGCGATATTAAGTCGTACTTCTCTACCGAAGTAGCTATTTATACTAAAGAAGGATATACTAACGGAACGACGGCCGAAGAATAAGCCGTAATATCTAATCGAGAGAAACGGTATATACTAGTACACCGACGCTTCGGATATATAGGAAAGGATATAATACGGAATCTTCACTAAGTTACTAACTATAACGCAGTCTAATTACCTAAGGAACAGTATCTCTATTCAGCCTATTAGATTAGTAAGATACGCTAACATATAAATCACACTATAGTAGAGAGACGGGAAAGAGTACTAGACTTAGTATTATATAATATTTATAGGCCTATACTATAGGGCCTGCCGAGTTAAGGTTAAGTAGGTGCGACGTCCGATATAGAAAAAATGAAATTCCCCGTTGCGCGCACTCTACTAGCCGCACCGCTAGCATCCGCACGTAGTTGCACCTTGCGTACTACTCTCTTCCCCCTAGGTTTAATCGTGCCAAACCTACTAGATCTTAGTCGCACGGATCCGCCGTCGGTATACGCACCGTCCGAAGTATCATCCGGCCGGTGATTCGATAGAGTTGTTATCGGTGGTAGTAATATTAATAGTTAATCGAGTCGCGTCTAGTGCGCCGAGGCCTGCCTACGAGCCCCCTGCCTTTCCGGCAGAAGTAATGTAGCTAATCAGGGCCAGGCTTTAGAGCTTTACGCTAATATAGCTAATTAGGGCTAGGCTTTAGAGCTTCACGCTATTAATAAAGCTCTGAAGCCCTGCGCCTATTGGCCGAATGCATCTAGTTCGGCGCCACCCGCCTTACGTGGCCTCTGCCGCTTCGGGTCTGAGAACGGCCATCTAATTTTCCACTCCTCCCCATCATCCCCCCGAGCTCCGCGTCGTTTGATGGGCAGCTCTATTAGGGACCCCCCGGCCATGGCAAGTTCCCCCGTGCCAGGGGAGCTGGATAATTAGTATTATGGTCGCCCCCGATGGGGGTTGAGCGTGTGTGCGCAGCCGTGTCCTCTACTATCTATACTCCTCATATTTCTACCTCCAGCGCGCTCTTTAGCCGTTCAGCTCGCCCATACGTTTCGCCTGCGATGGCTCCCCGCAGAAAAGCTCTGCGTCCCTCACCTACCACGGCGAGAGCTCAGAAGAATACTTAGCAGCAAGCTAGGAGGGTCGTAAGACGCGTAGAGCTTCAGTAACAAAGATAAGTAGCCCAGTTTTAATTAGAGTAGGAGGTCGAACTACGAGTATAGTAACGACCACCCTACGCCGTCCAATAAGTTATTATAGCTCGCCCGATCTATACCGCGGCCGTGCAGTCGTCCTCTCGACCTCCTACTCGTAACGGGTCGGCGGCCACCGTACTGACCGCCTCCGAGGACGGCGGCGATAGACATAGGTTTCACACTTCCACTGCCTACCTTCCCACCCCAGATCCTTCCCAAGCCGTTACACAGACCCAGGACCAGGGCCCTTTCCCATCAGCATCATCACCACCGCACCATCCATCCCAACCAACGCCTCCCGCTCGCCTGGTCAGTATAGTCATCCCCCGCAGCAGAAACCCATCTTCGCCAGCCAATACGTCCTATAATGCGGCCACCTCTCGCTCGCCCTCGAAGCGAGCACATATTCTCTTAGGCTCACCGGAAGCCCAGCCGCTCAGTTCACCTACTAAACGTCGCCGTACCCCCAGATCTCCACTCCATCCCGTTTTGCGACACTCACCTAACCTCCTATCACCTTCTCTCCTTTCTCCCAGGAGCTCCTACGTGCACCCACCTCCGCGATGGTCCATTCCACCGACCCAGAGTAGGCTCGCAGGCGGAGCCCTGACACAGCCCGCCACGGTGGACGATATGTTCATCGACCCTCCCCAATCCCCCGACTCGAAGCCATCCTTTGCCCTACATATCCCCGGGGTAGAGCGCGCAAGCTTCCCCACGAACAGCCCCGCCTCCAGCATCGAGTAGGACCTAGCGGCCTCGAGTTACCCACCGTCACCGACTAGGTCTCCACGTCCGGTGTATCGCACAGGTGGAAATATGCACACCCCCTACCATAACAGCGGCATCACCACAACACCACCTGCACCGGCTCAACCCCCAACAGCCGAGACGAAAACGTCACGAGCTTCCAGTGCCGGTGACGAAGATAAAGATACTAAAATCATACCAACTCCCGCCGACACGGGTGATCGTCCACCTTTACCCGAACTTCAAGATCGTCAACTTCCACCCAACGAAACCCTACCACCCCTTCTAATTCCCACAGTCGATGAGGTTAAAGATTGTTAACTTTCAGCCCCTAAGAAAGATGATAATCTTCAACTTCCACCTCCCGCACACGAGGACCGGGCACGACCAGCTATTAGGAAAGACGACCGCCTAGATAAAGACCTCCGACTTCCCACCTCGGACGGTAACGGAGGCCTTCCCCCTTCAGCCCTAAATAACGAAGACTTCGGACCTCTAGTTTCCGACGAAGACTGCTAATCTCCAGCCCCGGACGATAAAGATATCCTACCCCTCCCTACCGAAACCGCCTACTCGAACAGACTATAGGACGCCCGTCACGAAGAGCTCGACGAGCTCTAACTCCGGCTTTAACTCGAGTAAACCTTAATCGACGACCCTCCCGAGACCTCCTACGGCCGCCTACCCGCCCCCACCTCTCCCTCCGTTTAGTGCATCGATGAGGTCACCCGGGTATTACATAAAAGCTGGGCACCGTCTTGCGACTGCAGTATATCGGGACCCGAGCATCTATATCACGCCGTCTAGTTACTAACTAATATAATATCTAGCGAAAAGCGAACCTCCCGTAATAGGAGAGGCGGGTTCATTAGTAGACCTCGCCCGTTACTAGGGAGATCTTATACCGACCGTAAACGGCACCCGTCGCTCGTCCCTATACTACGCGGACATTATCAGTCGGGAGGAAGCCGACTTACTTTATCCTATAATCCCCTAGAGGGACCTTCTAGCCGGTGAGGCGGACAACTTAAGCCTAAGCCTCGCGAAATCCGAAGAGGAGTTCCTTGCGACCCCAGGTGCGCGCTCGCTCCATATCTCTCGGTCGTAGGACGTCGATAGCTTCCTCGCCCGGATCACTAGCCTTACTGCCTTTAAAGGGAGATTCCGCCTCCAGTATAAGCCCCCATACTTAGCCGGGTTTCGACGAAACGCTAATGCCACGTTCGCAGGGTATAGCGTTCACCGGTTAAAAAACATCCAGTTTAGGACTAGCCTACTAGCACAAGGGTTCGGATACGAGTGCCACGTGGTCTTTCCGCATATGCCACTTAAAGTAGAGAGGGAGGTTCGACCTCATCATATCTAAGACATCCACCGAACGGAGGTGACGAAAGATATCCACTTAAACGATGAAGAACAGGGTTATTAGATAGACCGTATAGTTTTCCCCGCCGTTCGCCATATCTTACCCCACACGCTTCGACAGCATCTACCTCTCGGCTTCTCCGACGTCTGCGAAAAGACTAGGGTTAAGCGGGAAGCGATACCTCTATCTCGGGGCGCCGATATAAACTATTTCGATTTGATCCCTAAGGACTATCTTAAGGCATTCTGGAACCATATTGTCGAAGCTACTAGTGCAGACACCGGCACAGTGGCGCGTAGCTTCCAGAACCCTATTCTAGTACTAGCTGCCTATAACCTTAAAGCCGTCCTCGCCGCACCCACTACCTTACAAGCAAGGGCTAAATTCCTCGACTATATCGATTAGCTCTTTAACCACACCGCAGCGCTCTTCCCTCCCGATGACTCAACCCTCGACTTCGGATATCGGGACACGCTAGATGGCGATACTAATATCACTCTACTACGGAAGCAAACGTGCTTATCCCACTGGGCCGAAGGTTTCTCTACCACTATCGACCCTATTGCCGCAGTCAAGCCAGCTTTATATCCGTAGATAATAACCAGGGACGCTGGTTCGGCCACGGCAGAACTCGGAGCCGGTAACTAGTTACGGAAGTATAAGCTCCTCTTCTCGCATAAGTCTTATAACGTTCAGAAGGCCATGTTCTCTACACCCCTTAAGGGCTATAGCCCTTTCGACTATAACTAGTTAGAGATGCTCAGCTACACCTAATCATCGATAGATGATTTCTTCCGGGTTGCCGATATCAGACACTCCGGGTTCGAGAAACGCTCCCGTCTTAAAGAAGCATACATCAAGACTAAGGGCAGGCTCGACGCGGCTCTTTCTGCCACCTAGTAAGCTAGCTATACCGTCAACTTCGGGGTCCGGCAAGAGTATCGTATCGGCTAGCCTTCGTTTAAGGCACTCGATCTCGCCGATAAGACTATTATTATAACCTTTCCACCCGAAGGTAATTCCTTCCCCTCACCTATCGGGCTAGATTAACATCGACTCTAGGATCCTCTCCTACCGACGAACCACCCACTGCTAAAGATATTATAACCTTATACCGCACCGAGGCCGAGGATGGGACGCATATCGAGAGACGGAGTCGCAGGGCCTAGGGATCGCACCGCCCGTGGTATATCTATAAGACGCAAGATATAGGAGGGTTTATCACCGGGCATATCGATCGCTGGCTTCTATTGCTGGAGGTCGTCATAGCCTAGGCGGAATATATATCGAACTACGGAACACCGGTCGAACCTAATAAGTAGCGCTAATTCGCGTTTATAGTAATAGTCTCTTTACGCTCTTTACGGTTCGCGTTCGGTAATTCTATACCTGCGACTAACCCGTCGCTGTGGAAGAAGAAGCTTCGGACTAAGGACGATGGGTCTAGGTAATAGAAGAATTCTATAGGCCTCGGATATAGCGACTCTTTAAAGATACGTAGCATGATATAGTTACCCCTTCGCCTTTTCCTCTAGGAATCTATTCCTTTACCCACACGTCGGTTTATCTCCCGCCACGGCCTCCTAGCGAATACCATTAAGCAATCTTTTCGGTCCCGCAATGTCGAGGCCGCCGTTCACAAGGAACATCTCGTATACGCTGCGTTCAAGTCCCAACTTTATACGAACCGCGATGGATCCTCGCGGGTCGAGACCCTCTAGACGGGCGCCGAGTTAGTTATCTAACATCTCATTAAGGACGTATTTAAGATCCTCGTTTCCCGTTAATTTGGCACCTAACGTCCACTTCCCGTCCACTTCGATCGCGCCCTTACGCCGCTCGACACCGAAGAGCGGGATGGGTTAAGAGGACTAACGTAGACGATGGTAGAGAGAGTGCTGCAGCGTCTACCGAATCTCGTTTACCCTCGCGATCGACCCCTTTTGCCTAGGGAGGTCGTCAGTGCTCGTAACGGTAAGGCGCAGATAGGCGAATATCGCACTAGCCTCTAGCGCGATAGAGTTAACGGCCTCTTCGCCTAGGATAATCCTAACTCGGTTCAAAGCTATTGGTTATTAAGCCTATTCCGCACCACATTATCCCGCCTATACATCATCGTCTCCGACCATCTAGGCGATCAAGGGAAGGCTGCCTTTATAGCAGAGGTTACGGAAAGCGCCGTTCGCCACTTATAGATCCTTCCCCAGCATAATGCTTCTAACTTCGCTAGTATAACTAAAGGTAAGGAGCTTAACAGTACCGCCACTCGGGATCGTATACGCACCATGACTGCACTCGAACGCACGCAATGGATTATGCCCCGTCTACCGGAGGCAGCACATAATCGTGTCGTTACCGCCGATGACAAGACGAATCCCACGGCCAGGCTTAGGGCTAAACGAGATTTAAGAAGTGCGTTACGCGGGCTAGGCGTCGAGGTGCTAGCAAAACGTAACCGCGCAAAACCCAAGGAAGGGAAAGAGACGGCCAAGCTCGTGACGGAGCCCGCGGACTTTAGTCTCAACATCTCTCTCACTAGGGCCGAACAATTTACGCTCGAAATTGGGGCAAGCATAGAGGAAAGCGACAACTAGAGCCTCAGCTCGGAAGACTCGCACGAGTAATAGTAAGCCAACCTTAATAACACCTAAGGCCGGCTTCCCCTCCCAAAAGCCGAGCATCTCATCCTTTAGGCGGCGCATAAAGCAGGCCCTCGAAGTTAAATATCGTCAACTTTTTCCTAACCAACGGTTACCGTGGTACTTCTGAATTCGACGTGGATATGCTCGCAATTTCCTCGGTCCCTTTCCTCACGTCCTCATCGCCAGTCTCGCAGCTTCGAAGTTAAAGTTTATCAACCTTCTAGTTAAAGTTGATAATCTTTAACTTCGAGGCCAAATCGGCCTTTAGGGCAACGCATTCTCACTATGGTAATTACCACCTCCCTAGCTTCCTTATATCGACGGTCTCGCAGCTATCATAGGGCAGCTATTATGGGAGCGTTATGCGTTGCCGGGAACTTATAATATGCTCGCCACGTGCCTAACATACTAGGCCACCCGAAAAAAATACCACTTTACATAGTCAAATCTCACGTGACTCTTCCCGAACCTTTGGTATATCCGTGTTTATGACGATCTAGCTTAACTCCTGACCTCTAATAGACATTTATCTTAATAAATCCCTAGCACCGGCTAAAGAAAAAGCGGGTAGTCTCTACGCAGCATGTAGGGAGATAATTAAAGATATAAGGTATTCGTACGAAGGTACCCAGTTAAATAATCGTTCAATTAAATCCCTATGTGGGCTATATGCTACACATAATTAAGGTCCATATTTAAAAAAAAGATTATAAATTACTCTCTGAAAACTCTGCACGCTAAGGGATAACGCTATTCTACTTTTGGTATAGTTCCTCCTCTATAGCTGACATCCATGGCACGCGAATGGAAAAGCCTCCGATAGGTACTAAATATGGCCGAATATGCGGATTAGCCCAGCGCAATTAGGTACGTCTTTAAAGATGCGAGTTAAGGTGGTAGATACTAATATATCCCTCGGTCGCAGCCATCGGTCGTCGCATTAGGCCTCGATGTTAAAGATTATTAACTTCAGCCCCCCCGGTTAGCTAAACCTTAAAGAGTTAGACTTATGCACTGATTGTCCGAACTGCAGCGGCCACACCCGTACGTTAAACCCGAATAGTTAGAATATCAAATGTCTCTTGATTGCACTCGCATAAAACATCCATTAACCCACCTATAAGTGAGGACTCCACAGGCGATATATATGTCATATCACCCGCAAGTCTAAGCCTTACCTCCCCTTCAAGTTTCCGTGAAAGAGGAGATTAATCGGCTGTGATATTCGTGCAAATAATAATGGCGCAGTGAGGTTTTCAACTGAGGTGAGGTGAGAAGTGAATTCAAACCATTATTTATCCTCCACCCGCATGCACTAGCGCGGCCTCCGAATACTTAAGAACTTCTCTCCTCTAAAACCTCTATCCGTTCTATATCTCCCTGACCCTCGTTGGCTTTTATGTCGCTTCTATATCTAGAGCAGCACGATTCTTCCTTTTCTTCTCTAAGATCACTATAAATCATTATACTAGTTCAACTTCAAAAGTTGACAGTAGTCAAGATCACCCACGATTCTCCTTTTCTCTAAAATCACCCGTTCCTCCTATCTCATTAACATCAATCCTTATACTAGTTCATCAAAAGTTGACAATCGTTAATATTACCTTTTCATCCTTACCCCTTTATACCTGGCATAGACGTCATATTCTATTAAACTATGCAGCTTGCGAATCGTCATCTTAGGTAAGTTAAAGATTATTAACCTCCCCGATCATGCCACCTCGTAAGCGTGAAGGTTCGCCTTCCGCGCCGAAGGCGAATAAGGCACCGAAGCGCCCGCGCAAAACAAAGCCAAAGTCAAAGCCAGACTTAGATTATTATTCCGGATCAGATGCCGCAGGCCCTTCGCAATCTAAAGACACGCCTCGCGACGCGAAATTCCTCAAAGACATCGATCGGGCCTCAAAGGTGAATCCTCCGGGGGTCAGGGTCTTAAAGCAGAATATCTTCTAAAGCCAGCGAGACTTAGCCGGATACCTAGTAATAAAGACTACAGAGGACCTGCGGAAGCTAGTTAAAGGCGCTGATTCCCTAATCTTAGAGACTTTCGCGGCGTTTAAAACATCTCGTGACGCCGGTTTTAGACTCGCTAAGAAGGCCGGTCAGAAGAACGCTAGTGGCACCTAAGTAAACCGGTCGCAATTGTTTACCGCCCTAAGAACTAATGCTCCAGTAACTAACGCGGACCTTACGCTCACCGTTCCTCTACCGAATAATCGGTTTCCATCAGAAACCGCCGCCAAAGGACGTGCGGTGGCCACTTAGATAGTCACCATATCCCATCTAATAGATGCCCTTCCCCGGCACCTCCAGCAGGACCAATCGATAACTACGGATAAGTTCCTCGGCAATCATTCATTGGAAGATTAGCATCGTGCCTATAAGCTTATCCGATTTTACTACGATTACCAGAGCGGAGCCAAGGCCATCAACCGCGATAGCAAATCACGCCAACAGGCGCAAAAGACGGACGCCATTACGCCGTACATGCTATCAGACGAGGACCTGTCCGGTCAAACGTCATAAGCTACCATGATTAAGAAATAAGCCACGATCGAGGCATTAGACCTAGGGTCGGATTCGAGTGATAACGGCCGCCTACTAAGCGCCACGAAGCCTGGAGTACGCAACAATCGCATCCACTAACACATCGCGAGGGTGAAGCCTAAAGGGTCACCCTTCCTATGGTAGGCTGACTATAAACGCCCCCTGGAAACCCTCGCCACGAGGATCGCATTTTGCGATAAGCTATTTGACGATACTCGGGTTATCTGGCCTCTAGAGAATATCCTACCTAAGGACGACGAAGAGATTCAGCAGCTCGACTAAGACGTCCTAACGTAAAATCTAAAGGCCCAGGCTGAAGACGTACCAAGCTTCGACGCACATCGCCGCGAGGACTTCTGGCAGATGCAGAATATCCTCAATTATATTAGCGCCGAAGCTCCCCTATACCAGCTTGCGTGCAACGAGTTAGGCTTAGATATCGATCGGCCGATGCTTATGCAGGGGATTCCCTATGTAATCACCGATTTAGACGCTTATACGAAACAGGAATGGCCCGAGGGTCACAACCAAGCGGAGCTGACACTTAAACCGTGGCAGGTCCAGGGCGTTTAGTGGCTCATCCATATGGCACGATCACCACTAAAGGCCGCCCTTCTCGCGGACGACATGGGCCTTAGTAAAATAGTAACCGCCCTGACCTTTATGCTCTTACACCAATACTACGACACACTTAAAACCGGAGTATGGAAACCCGAGGAGGTGGACCCGAAAAAGCTCAATAAAGTTAAGGTCACCGGTAAGCCTTTTCCTCTCGCCGTATATCTTGGGCTGGCGATCTTAAAGATTGTCAACTTTTCACCTCCGAAAGTTGACAATCTTTAACATCGCTGCCGGGCTTGCAGCGAAGACCCCTAGCCCCTTTAAAACCCAACAATCTTCAACTTCGCGCGTCCTATGCTAACTCTTGTAGCACCTGATCCTATGAAATCCGACGACGGCCCTTCGGACCCAACTTCGCAACAGCCTGATGCTACGAACATTCTCGATGTGTCCATTTAATCAACTCCCAGTAAGCGAGGCAAAACCGATGACGAACAGGCTAAGATTGACTAAGTGATGAAGCTTGACGAAATGAAGCGAACTGCTGCACTTGACACCCTCGCCGAGCAACTCGCGAAACGCCAATATAAGCCGACCTTGATTATCTGTCCTTCTAACGCAACGATCGTGTGGAAGGACGAACTTAAGCGGTACTTCACGTGGTTGCCGGAACGCAAATACTGGTATGGGACGGTATCGGACGGCTCCTATGCCGAGCGGGTGTCGACCCTAGGGGGGCACCCCGACGATGTTTTGCGGTGGGTCGCCGGCCTACCCGATACACCTGCGGCTTCTTCTGCTTGTCTGATGACTAGCTATTAAACACTCCGTGCCCGCTGCACTAAAGTTGCCGAAGGTGCGACCTCGGACGAAGCTCGAAAGGCCGCCTCTGCGGTTAAATAGAAGGCCTTAAGGTAAGTGTTCCGAGATCTAGACGAGGAAGAGGACGGTTCGGAAATGCCGGACGAACTGATATCCCACTACTACTCCCCACTCGCTAGGCTTTTCGGCCTAGTTATATATAATGAAGCTCATGCCCTTAAGAGCGTGAAGACCTTCACGGCGGTTAATGTTGCAAATCTTTATACCGACACCCTGGTTTTTTTGACGGGAACGCTGATGATGAATCGTGTTGTCGATCTAGGCGGCCTCCTAGCTATGTTGTGGAATAATCGTCTAGACACCCGCCTCGAGATTTAGAGTCCTATAGGGATCGAGAATTATCGACGAGCTGCGACTAAGTATGATGAATACAAGAGCCGGAAGCTCAACCCATCTTCCGCCGATGCGGACGTGGCCTACGATTTTCGTGCGGCGGGTTACATTGATCTTAAGCTCCTCAACCCTTCTTCCTTTAATTCCCTCATCTTAGGCAAAGCCGGCCGAGACGTATCGACTGTTATAGTGAATGAGGTTGTGCCTTATATTCTTCGCGTGCTCTAGCTGAGGCGAGTCATAGCCACGGAGATTGAGCTTACCGATGGCAAAGTAATTAGAGTGGGAGACTCGATTAAACCATATAAGATTACAACGCTCGAACTGTAAATGGGTAACTATCAGGCGGAAGAGTACTTTAAAGTGCACGGCGAATGCGCGCCACATATTAACGTCGGTTTCAACGAAAAGAATAATCATGGCCTCATCGACTAGGTGAAACACCGCCGTCTCTCTCACGCTACCCTTAATCCATCTCTTGATCGGATGGCCGCTCTCACCACAGTGCCTAAGATTGCCTATTAGAACGAGAAGTATAGCGACAATGGTTCGACCGCCATATACAAGTCCACCCTCAAAGACCGCGCCAATCCAGTCCATAAGCATCGAATCTCGCTTGCCCAATACTTTTCGAATACGTCGGAAAAGCTGAAATGGCTTACCGGGTACTATGCCACTCGAGTCTAGAAACAAAAGAAGAAGGTTCTCATCTTCTGCGCGTGGCCTTTAAATTAATTTTAAGTGGAGGCATTTTTGGCCGAATTGGGGTTCAAGATCATGAGCATCCGTGCGACGACCAAAAACAGCGAAAGAAGTACCATTCGCCATGCTTTCAATCGCAAGACGGACCCCAGCGAAATTCTGATTACGTCGATCCGGGTCGGCTCTTCGTCTGTGAACCTATACGGAGCCTGTTTAGATATAGTGTTTATGGATGTGCCACCGAACTCCTCCGAAATGATGCAATCCATTGGCCGCCTTTTTAGGCTGGGCTAGGAGGACTACATCCATGTGTTCATATTAACAGTGGACCACACGTACGACCAGGCACTCCAGGCACGCTGCGCGAAGAAGATGATATACCAAATTGCCGCTTAAGGCGATGTGACGGTGACGGAAGAAGACGCCCGCGAGTTTAAGGCCAGCAACCCTGGCGTCCTAATCTTGGACGAACGAGATCTAATCGACCAAGCGATGCGTGCGCGGTGCGCTTCCCTGTACCAACGCTTATGTGGGCAACGATCGCCACGTGACGAATGGGTCGACATTTCAGACGTTACAGTTAAAGACACGTTACCGGTTGAGAAGATTTTCCGCCGCGAACACCCTATTGCCAAGATGGACCATGAACTGCGCTTCGATCGCACGCCGAGAGGTCGTGTTACCTTGTTAAGTAAGTCTTCCCTCGAACCTTGCCACTGCTGTGCGCCTCGAAGTTGATAATCCTTAACTTTATAAGTGAAGTTGAGATTTGTTAACTTCGCCCGTACTGTTGATAAACCTCAACTTCGTATAGTCTTCGTATATCTGGCCCCTGCTAATCGCGTAATAGGAAAGGAGAGATAACGGCGTGTTATCGTGAGGGAAGCTAATTTCGAACGACGTAAAATGAAGTCGAAGGAGAAAGTGGAATCAGGGGACGACGACTCTGAACCGGAGGTTTTTGAGGGTTACGACATTATGCTAACCGATGACCATGCGAACCTTACGGATTTTGAAGATGAATCCTCCGTTGACGGTAGCCGCCAGGACGCCGATGATGCGATGGCGAATTCAGATTCTAGTGATCTGTCTGAACTTAATAGCGAGAAGACTGAGGAGGAAATGGATGATAGAAAGGACGAACGTGATCTTCTTAAAGATCCCGATCAAACATACGATCCTGAGTTTATGTCGAACCCCCCCACTCCTAGGGTATCCGGTAAGTCGGCCTGATAATTGTTAATAATCTTTAAGTTTAACTTATTTACGTTTTAGATTCTCACTATAACTTTAGAGATGGGCATAGTATAGGGTTAGCGGGAGAGGGTGAGCCTGACGTCGATACTGGAGAGAAGAGTGGTGAAGATGGGGATGAGCTTCGGAATCCGTGGGAGGTTGATATAGGTGTTTCCGTCGGGCCGCCTCCTAGCAGACGCTTGTAGTCGGGTAGTACGCCTATCCTACCCCTATAAAGTTGAAGGTTGTTGACATAAGGTTATAGTAAGCCGTGCCGACGCTGAGATAGCGAATGCCGAGGTTCTCGATCTTCCCCGTAGCAGCCGCAATAAGCGGTTCTAACTCAATGGACTAAGAGATCCTCTATAAGCGGTTTTACCGTAGCTTAAGGATTCGTCCGATGGCTAGCAAGATCTTTCACTAGGTCCACAGATCATCCCCTCCTTATTCTGCCGCTTTAGGCTATAGCACCTTATCAACATTGTATTATAATATAGCATAGCATCGATTAGTTTTACCTCGCCCGGCGTCAACATCTTATATTCAGCAGCTGAATAACTACCAATTCTACTTGCGCTTTAACTACCTAGACCCGTCTAATAATTCTTTAAGTAATTTTGTAAATCGCCTACATATAATATATTTAGAAAGCGATTATCTCATCTAACATAAGTGACATATAGTTTA
>JAABUI010001247.1_pt1 | contig 15171 bp, 14 predicted proteins | sample 5559111 | NCBI WGS metagenome assembly JAABUI01 (sample SAMN10711870, study PRJNA513365) | rock metagenome | isolation source: Antarctica rocks | place: Antarctica: Victoria Land, Buttleship Promontory
GTTGTACCGGTACAGCCGCACATCAGGGCTGCTATACTGCATGAGTTACAGTTCGGTTTCACGGATGATCAGATCACGCTGAGATACCCCGTTAGCTTGAGAACCGTACAGCGGATGAGAGCTACCTAGAAGGCCTATGGCGTGGTATACGTTGCCGCAGCGCCTATCGGGCGTGAGCAATCTTCCCTGTGAGGACGGTTTCCCAATGTTCCACACCCCTCCAATTTTGTATAATTTCCGTGGTCCAGCCATCATCAAGTAGCGTATCTTTGGCCCTCTCAAAATCTTCTTTATATCGAGGATGAGACGTCTTCTTCATGTATTCAATATAGTTCTCCAGATCCTAGTTGACGGGACTGCTTGCTCGATGTGGGTTCGGTCCTGGGGCTGGCGTATATGAACGATGTGGTGGATCTCGCTGAGGCGTTGGCTGATGACCGATACAGAAGACATTCGTACCTGAGTGCTGTGCAGGCATCCCGTTCGAAGGTGGTACTGAGCCACCGAATGGTAGGGAAGGTGTGGCCTGTCTCTTCTCAGCTCTCTTCTTATTCTTCTTATCCCGTGCCAAATGCTGCACCATCGACGGCGGAGGCGCTGCAGCAGTGATCCTGCCCGTGGAATTATGCTCAATGACTGCAGCCCACAGCTTGATCGCCTGGCTTGTCAGTCGACAGTGGATGTCTTGATCGTCGATTTGGCAGAAGAGTCCAGGATTCTTACAGCGAGTACCACCACCGTACTTCCAATTCTGTTCCAAAGACTAACGACTAAGAGGTTTTGAGCATTGGTATCCTGGCAAGCTGTGAGCAGTTGGGCAGTGGCCGGACCAGCAGATGGCACTGTAGCAGCCTTCTTCTAAGCTGCTGTAAGAATCTAGCCAGTGGGATGGCCACTGAATCTATATTCGAGATCCACAGTCAGACCGATCTCACCATTCCTATTAGTCTTAGCTAGGATGTCGAGGGGAGCCATAAAAGAGGCACGGCTACTATATGAAGGCGTACTAGGAATCGACGTCTCTGCGTTGGCAGTGGCTTCATTTTTGTAGGCACGGTTCTAAAGTAGCTAACAATTCTGTCTTTGATATACTGAGTATATCATCGTCCGTGAAGAGCTTGATGTCACGCCCAGGGCTCGAAAGTTTCAACAGACTCCTCCTCGCAACGATACACGCTTCGTCGCAATTTGAACTTGCAGCCACCGACGATGGCTCCACGGATGAGTGGAAGACCGAAGGTAAGCACTCAATCGGGATACATGAGCGTAGCAATGAGTCCTGACTATCAATTCTAGCTTTGGATCAGTCAGCCGAAGACAAGGCCTAGGGTTTGGACTAGTCACGTGAATAGGCAGAGGAGTAGCAACAACAGGTTCTATAGTAGGCTGGGGTGCAGCAGGCATCTTCTTCGCTGTCGCGTTCCGCTTCCGGACAGGCCACGCTGAGTGCTCAGGCTCAGGCGGCTTTGGTGCAGCCATACGAGCTATAGCAGCAGCAGCTGTTGTCGTTGCAGAAGGAGGAGGTGTAGCAATGCCACCGGCGGCGCGATCCACCGTACTGGAACGGCGCTTTCTGAGCCCCTTCTTGGGTGGCATGGCGACGGCGTGGGCTGGCGACGGCATGGTACGCTGAACAAGGCAAGGCAGGATTTCGTTACACCATAATTGTACGATTCGTGGGCTTCATAATTACCTACCCGAGCTGTATCACGGTGCTACCGCAGATCAGTACGAGTTGACTACTATTTGCTTTGATGACTTGACGTTTGTGGGCCAATTTTAGTGCGGCAGCCAAGATTGTAGACCTGAGTCGCGTTCCCGCCAAGCGTCCTGCAAAAATGGGTGTGCGAACCCCGCTGTTCACGACACCACTTACAGATTTACTGCAGCAACAACGCATGCTCCAAGTGCTCTAAAAACTGAAGTATACGTACACTGAGTCATACGCTATAATCCCTAGCCATTGATCTTATTGTCCCCTCGCTGAGCTAACCCCTCTTCCCATATTACAAGTACCGGGACAAAAGTCGCCCCTTCTTTGGTCCTACTTTGACCCCGGGAATGTCGTCAGTCCAGACGGCTTGTTTCCAGAACGATTCGTCCCGTTCCAACATCTCAATACCAGACTGAAGACGCTTCAGCTTCTGCTCGGGGGCGAGGGAGGAGGTTGGATGTAATCCGCAATTATAAAAGCACGAGAGATGGCCGAAGACCCACTACACGAAATCACGACGGGGTGTAAACTGCGAGAACATTGCAACTGTACACACAAAGAAATATCTCGATAATCTTGATACTATGAGCTTAGTCTTGCTTTCACAAGTACTTGCAGCTATGATTAGATTCGCTTGAAGAAAGCCAAACAATACACATCACGGGATTGAGATTTCAAGAGGCTTCAGTGTCGGACAAGACGAAAATAGCTCAAGGTGTATTCTATCTCGGAACTCTATCTTCTCCACGTGCTGAGGTGACATACAATGTACATGGAATTGCTACCGAGCCGTCAGCGTGCAGGCTTGCCAACTTCACCGGCCGACCTCGACATAGGTCACAGGTGGCGTCAACGGAACAGCCAAGGATGATTATTGCTGTGTCCGGCTCGGTAAGACATTGGTGCAGCCGCTGAGCACCAAATGACATTGATCGATGAAGATGTCCGTCAAGAGCTGCTCTTTCCAGCCACACCGGAGGACTCCGGCACCAAGTCTTGCAAGAAAGAGATGAGCTTCTTGACGAGCCCGCGCAACGCAGTCTCATTGCCACCCCTACGCCCTCCAAGAAGCTCATCGCCTCCACACGAACCGCTATCGATCGTATTCCGCATCTCCCACGCAAATCCATGCGGTGACCCATCCTCCGGCCGGAAGCCTTTGGCGTCTGGCTGGTACTCCTCCGGAACTTCAGGCCAGGCATCAATGCCGTCTAAGATCGCAGTGCTCATGCCACCGGCCATGTGCGGCTCAATGTGGCAATGGAACATCCATGGCCCAGGATTAACGGCCTGGTACCGCAGCGCAATCCACGCAGAGCCCTCGAACTTGGTGATGAACGTGTCCCTGTACGGTGGGTTGACGAGGTTGAAGGAATCCGGCTGTGCCGCTATTGCATCGTCCGTGGACGAGTAATTCCATATGCCAAAGGCGCCGCCAATCTTCCACATCTTCTGTGCGTGTTTGTGCATAATGTGAGGAACTAGAAATGAATGAGATTAGCATGTTGTCTAAGCAGGGAAGGGCAGGGTAGAAATTCGATGTAGGCAGACTTTCAGCAGGCATCTTAGTGATGAGGCCGCTTTGCGAATTTACCGATTAAGGGTAAGATTAAGACGTCTTCGGCAGAACTCTGGTGATTCTACCCTCAGGAACAGAATCAAGATGTCTCGGACCGTGCTTAAGCAATTTTGCTCTTAATGGTAAGATCAAGATGCCTCAGGCCACTTGAAGCTCTTGGCAGACAAGTTACCGAATAGCCTGCCTGACATGTTCTTTCTAAAGGTACTTACACTCTTGGGGCTGTCTTGGGTGGGAGCCAACCTGAACCACCAGGTCGACCCAAGAGTTGTGCTTGGTGCGGATGATGAGGCTCTCGTTCTTGGCGAGCTCGTGTTCGGTGTTGTACAGCAGGGGTGCATAGGCACCTCTGTCTTCGGCCCATAGACCGCCGGTATCTGTAGGGCCTTTACTGACAGTGTATTTCCACGGTGCGTACCAGCGATGGGTGCTCAAAACATGCAGCGCATCTGCTTTCGGTGCTGGTGCTTTAGGCGGGAAAGGAGGCAGGTGCTCGCGGTTCAGCATGACGAAGTCCGTTGTAGTGTTGCGGCCGCCGTAGTCAAGCAGTTGCTGTGTGTCGGAGTGGTCCATTGACCCTTTGTAGCGTAGGGTCGCCTTCGCATTCATAACCTGGGTTAGGCCGGTCTCCGGTATGTGGATTGTGTAATCCCGCCTGGCTTTGTCGAGCTTGATAAGCACGGAATATCGTTCACCGGCATACATGTACATGGTATCGGCCAGTTGCGGCTCAATAAGTCCCCCATCGACCTCATACACCCACATCGGATGATGGTCAATCGAGATATGGACTGTCTTAATCGTGGCTGCCATGACAAAGCTGATGCTGACCCATTCGTCCGCAGGGTCAACTTCGACGATTTCTCGGCTACCTTCTGAAGGCAAGCAGCCCTTGTGAATGTGTTGAGGAACTCTCTCACGATGTCCGCTCCATAAAAATCGACCCTGCGTGGTTACCAGAAAGGGAAAGCATCTGTGTGGGCTCTCTATCAGTATTCCAATTAACTTGCATTACTGTCAGTCAAAGATCTTACCCCTTGTCATTCACATGGCTCGGGTAAAGTGCGTACTTCATAAACGAGGTCGTGTGGTTGACCAAAAAGTCCACGCCAGGACAATCTACCTTACCTTTGCCGTTGATCAAGATGCTATCGACGCAGCTGGTTCGTGTTAGCAACCGCTCGGTCACTATCAGGACGAAGCAGGTGTATAGCGTACAAGATTGACAAGTCAGAGTCGTCTTGTGCAGCAATGTATTCCCAGGATCTGAAGTTGCTCCAATCGGAGATGGTAAGGATCTTGGGATTTTGGGCAGCTTTCTCCATCGCTCTGATGTCGTCTTCTTTCTCGCTAATCAGTCTCCACGGCCGTGGATCTTCGTCCTTGCGTCTACATATGTCAGAAGGTGATGGGTAGATCTGAGAATATGGCAGGCTTACCGAATCAAAATTGAGCCATACAGCCCATCAAGCAGTGTTGCCCGAGCATGTGAATGATACCTGGAGAGAGATTCAGCGACTGAGAAACGCTACAACGCAGCTTTTCAAATAAAACTCTTACCAGTGCGTTCCAGCTGGGTATGCTTTGAACCGATATATGAAGCTTTGCCCAACCTCAATGGGCTTCTGGGTCACGCCGACCGCTCCATCAGACCAAGGAGTTCCATTCATCCTGCTACAGTATCAGCCTAAAAGTTGATGGGCAAGGAACGCAGCAACCTACATCAGCCCGTGCCAATGAATGCTGGTGTTGAAGGGCATTCGGTTGTGTACCCAGACCTGCCGTAGATCAGCAACTCGGCACTGGGCAGCCTCCCCACGGTGCTTTATGTACACACCTCAACGTCGTCTCCCTCGTCCCACACGAGTCCCGGTCCTGGAAATTGGCCATTCATCTGGATCATTTCACGAGGCTGCCCGTTTGGGCTTCCGACCTCCCATGTCAATATCAAATTTTCCTTCACATGCTTAGAGTATGTAGTGGCCGCAAATGCAAGGAGACATAGGATCAAGCTACAAGGACCTGACTGCATTGTGCACGAACAGTTGTTGGTTATGGATTTCCAAAAGCACTGTCATAAATTATCAGGGTACAGCAAAACAGCTCATGATAATGTAAGGCACAGACAATGTAATACGTCACGATATTCCAAGCACATTGAGCGTGGTGTAAAGCAATTGAGGTCGGTATCGGGACAACATTCGGGTTTCGCATCGGTGGATCGACAAAGGACACCGAGAGCTGCCGAGCAGGACATGAACATCTCTGGCGACTCGCCAGATATCATGAGCCGATTTTCGAGAGGACTATTCCATTGTGAATGAGGTTGGAAATTTGCAAGCCATGGGTTTGAGGACTTCTCGTCAAGCTCAACGATGGGCACGTGGTATCTTACGAGTCACTCTCAACGTTTTGCTAGCTGCCTCTATTGCTTTTACACTGCATATCTTACTGCGAGGCAAATCGAAGAGCTGGAATGGACATGATACAGGCCTTCAGCTCCCGCCTCACGACACTGTCGAGCCTTTGAGTACTATTGAAGTTGCAGAGTCACAACAGCATCCCGATGAAAATGCCACATTATGGCAAGTCATGCTCCAGGACCCAACCCTACAGGGTTATGTGAACCTCAACATGCCATTCGGAGATATCAAAGGCCATCTGGACAATGCGAGCGAGATATACACCGTCTATGCGCCCATCAATTCTGCCTTCGAAGGGCCGCTGCGACATCCTGTGGATGCGCCCGAGTTCTACTACAAATTCATCTCTTTGAACCACATGGGCCCTAACAATGTGTCCTTCGAGGAGATGAAGGCATCGACTACTGTAGAGAACTTTATCAATCACGACATATTTTTCAAGAACCTGCAGCGCATTTCAACCAAAAGCAAAAATGGAGGGATGGTATTGAATCACGTTGCCAATTATGTTGGTCGGCCTTTAGTAAGGAACGAAATTTGCGAATATAGAAGCAGCCATCATGGGCTAACCATCTCCAAAGCAAGCAATCAACGGATTCGTCCATCATATCGATTCGCTGCTCTATTTGCCGGACGCCGTTTCCGACTTGCTGCGCTCTGATCCCAATCTCCAGACGTTCCAAGCTGGTTTAATCGACACGGACGTCGCAGTGACCGTCAATGACACTGAATCACATCTCACGCAAACAGTCTTTGCGCCCACAAACGAGGCATTCAAGAATCTTGGGGCAAAGGCGAACAAATTTCTGTTCAGCCCTCTGGGCAAGACATACCTCACTGCACTCTTGCAGTACCACGTCGTCATTAATAGCACATTATTCACTGATGTGTATTTCAAGCCAAACAACTCCGGGCAAGTGAAGATGAACACTTCTTCCGAAGCTGTGCGTAGAGACAACCATCCCGCATTGTAATGCTGCACTGACTGACTGGTGCGCTCAGGTCCAACTGCCCACTTTGTTACCGCACCGCAACTTGACTGCTTTGATTGTCAACAAGCATCACCGGCAGACGATACTGCTTAATAATGAGGTCGTTGTTAGCCACCCGGACTTGATTGTCATGGACGGTGTTGTCCACAAAATTGACAGCGTGCTTCTGCCGCCCTCATTGGCCCAGGAGAACAGTAATGAGGGCTCTCATAAAGGTGGAGGCAGTATCGGCAGCTTTGTAGCTTGGTTGTGGCCTTGGAGTAAGCATGGCTCGAAAATTGGAGTGCTGGAGCTCATGGACAGACTACAGCCATACCTGGTCGACGAAAATTGATTGCACCATTCGTTAATAGATCGTGTATCCAGTGTAATAATCTATATTCGCAACATACTCTTTACCACGCTTTCCGTCCTCTCCAGAAGCACTGGTTCATATTGTCTAAGACGATCCGCTCAGCAGAGGGGACAAGTGAAGACCTGGTGAGCACGATACGTGTATGTATTGCCCGACCTTCACCCGCAGCTAACGGAGGCAGGATGTGCCGAGCCAAGGAACGGTGGCGCGCATATTGCGGCAGGCTATCAGTTTCGCCGAGCTTTAACCCAATGTGATCATCGCCGAAATGCAACTAAGGGACTTTAGGTACTTTGACAGTCCCGACGAAACTCATACATGCTGCGTCGAGATCTTACGCCTCGCCGTCCTCTTGGCCGGTTCGGCAACAGGACTGCTTTGTGTAGGATGCGCTCAGTGCTCGGCAGCGATATTCATGAGTGAGCAGAGTAATCCAAAGGAAGGCATCGAGACAGCACCGGGCCATGGAACACGTCACGTGCGACTCTCCATTACCGAGTGGTGTCCCTGTCTTCTACTCTCCGCACCATGCTACTCCTCGAATGGCCACAGGACTCGAAGAGACCGCCATCATCTTTGTCTATGCGTTGCACTCTGCATCCCCACCTGAGTGACTTCCTTTGGAATAGGTTCAATGGATGGTCAATAGGAACATCATGAGGTTGACTGTTGATGGTCTATGGAAATAGGAGAAGCAACTATGTACTCCGCAATCACGCTAGTAGCCCTATAGGGCTGAGTGCAATCTCATCCATATCATCCATCAGACTGATGAGAAGCATCTTCAGGTTCCAACGACTTCTCGGGCAGGCCGTCGCACAGGACCTCTCGAAGCTTGTTCTTCCCAATTTCGGCACCAGCAAAGACAGAGCCTGGCTTCGACGGTCCGTGAGAGTAGTATTTGAAGAGATTCTTGTCGCTTATGGTCAGGGCATCACCGTCCCACCTCGCAGCGTTGAAAAATGCGTCCCAAACGCCGGCAATCTTGAGGGCGACCTTGCCATTTCGCCGGTACACATTAAGGATGTAGTCCTTGCTGTCGCCAAGTGTGCTAGCCGAGTCGAAGATTTCGAACTCGATTCCCTTGTCGGCCTGATTAAGAAGTCGCGCGAGGAGCAAGCCAGTTAGTCCAGCGCGTATGATGGCAATCTTGAAGGGCATAGCTCATTCGAGCCTGTGATAGCCTCGGCAGAACATAAAACGGATAGAAGAGCACCTAGTTCGTAAACGCTGAGTCACAATGTTCCTATCGAAGTATAAAGTTCGCATGTTCACGATTGTATCCATTCTCCGATGAATCTGACGACTGAGCAGCTTGGCATTGTACGATTCACACCTCATACCGGCTACAAGTACGATGGGCAACGCTTGTCTCAACATCAGACCCCTGTTGGCTTTGGCAGGGATTTTTTGCTCGGCAACGTCGCTAGCGTAAGCACGGCCCTTCATTCTTCCGGGGGCCTAGCTCCTCAAGGCTCCCACGCCCTCTTCAGATAAAGTTCAATAAGAGCCCCCGAAGCGGTCCCCTAAGAAGGCCCCTAAGTGGCCCCCGAGAGTGATTCTAGGTGCTAGGATAGGGATCTCCCGGGGTGGCTCCAGGGCACCTTTGGGGCCGTCGCTCCCTTCGCCATCGGGTCTCAGTAGTAGCGTTGCCTGACAGCGAGACCCGACCCGTGGCCGCTAGTTTGGTGTGCAAAAGTGGAGCAGCGCAATCGGCGTCAACTTAGAATACTTCCAACCCGGCCGAACTGGCGGTTGGCTGCGTTGTCGCCGATCTGGTTGCACCTTCTCGGTGTATCACCAATTACGAATAGCTTGTCGGTGCCTGTTCTTTGGTGAGTGGCAGAGCGATTAAATTGCTCCTTAGTTAAGCCTCAGTTGGCTAGTCTTCCGACCTCATATTACTTGTATACCTCCAAATTTACTCCTGCCTTTCTAGAATCGCGACGACAACATCCGCCATGAGTGGTAAGACGACCGACAACGACGTGGCTGGTGATGATGGCTCCGGAAAAGAGGCCAGCAAGGACTGGAGCGTCAGCAGCGACAAGGCGGATGAGCCTACGCCTGAGGCAAAAGCCGAAGGAAAGAAGGAGACTGAGGAGCATCCGCTGGGCTTCGCCTTTGCCATGATCATGATCTCTGTGTTGTCCAGCTTGTTCCTCGTTGCACTGGTAATCCTCAGGATCATGTCCACCGTACCGCCCCAAGACTGATTAATTTCTCAGGACCGGACTATCGTCGCTACCGCCGTCCCTGTCATAACAGACCGCTTCCACGCTCTGGGCGATGTCACTTGGTACGCTGGAGGGTATCTCATCAGCAGCTGCGCTACGCAGTTGCTATGGGGTCGAATCTACAAGTTCTACGACACCAAACTCGTTACCCTGCTGTCAATCCTCATCTTCGAGGTCGGTTCCGTTCTGTGCGGTGCAGCGCCATCGTCGGTCGCCTTCATCATCGGTCGAGCTATTGCTGGTCTTGGCTCGGCCTCAATCTATTCCGGCACCATCGTAATCATCACCCAGATCATTCCATTACACAAGCGTCCGATCTACATGGCGCTTCTGGGCATGGTCTTTGGCGTATCGAGCGTCATTGGTCCGTTGCTGGGTGCGTAGAAACAACCCTTTGCATTGCCATAGAGCCCAGACTAATGTTTTGACAGGAGGCGCATTCACAGACAAAGTCTCTTGGCGGTGGTGCTTCTATATCAAGTAAGTCGGATGGCCGTTCACGAAGAAAGTCTAGCTAAAATTTAATAGTCTGCCGATCGGCGGCGTTGCGCTTGCAATCATGGCTTACTATCTGCACCTCGAGAAAATCCAGCAGAGACCCTCGCTCCGTCAGCAAATCATCCAGCTCGACCCGCTCGGAACTCTGGTCTTCTTCCCCGGAGTGGTCTGCTTCTTGGTCGCTCTCCAATGGGGTGGCGTTCAGTACGCATGGAGCAACGGGCGAATCATCGCACTCTTTGTGATGGCAGGTGTTCTCATCATTACATTTATTGGTCTGCAAATCTGGGGCCAGGAGAATGCCACGGTCCCACCTCGAATCATCAAGCAACGGAGCGTTGCTGCGGGCACAGTATTTGCGACATGCACTGGTGGCGTGCTGGTCACATTACTCTACTGGATTGCAATCTGGTTCCAAACCGTCAAAGGCACAAGCGCCGTCAGATCTGGCATCAACACCATTCCGATGGTGCTGTCACTTACCGTTGCATCCCTCGGGTCCGGCGTCATCGTCAAACGCACCGGCTACTACGTCCCGCCAATGTATCTTGGCGTCATCTGCATGTCCATCGGCGCTGGATTGATGACGACTTTCAACCCCGAAACGGACACTGGAAAGTGGATCGGCTATCAGATCCTCTTTGGATTTGGCATTGGAGTCAGCATGCAGCAACCCAGTCTTGCGGCGCAAAATTCGCTGGATAGGACTGATATTTCCACGGGAGTGTCGCTCATGTTCTTTGGCCAGTCACTGGGGGGTGCGATCTTCAACAGCATCGCTCAGGCACTCTTTAACAGCTACTTGACTGCGCACTTGCGCAATGTCGCAGGCGTGGATGTGAGCAGCATCACACACATCGGCGCAACAGAGTTGAAGCACATTGTCCCAGCCGAGAGCCTGGGTGCGGTGATCCAGGCATACAACGGCGCATTGAATCATGTCTTTATTCTTATCACCGTCGTTTCAACCTTCGCCATCATTCCTGCGCTCCTGGTGGAGTTCAAGAAGCTCAAGCCGAGACCGAAACCCGGCCAAGGTCCTCCAGAAAAGAAGGAAGGAGCTTAGCGAGCATTTGGACAATATAAACTGCCCGCTAAACGCTGCCGTCACTACAGTACGTCTGATAAAAATTGAAAGAGGAGGAACTTGCGAAGATAGGCAGATGGGACTTTTAGAAGAAATCAAAACAGTAGAATAGATAGAGAATGAATGGTAACTAAGCAGAAATATGAGTCTCCCTGAGCCTCACAATCTTTCAATTCTGGGCTCGCCAGTAGTCCAGTGTCCCACCATCCTGCGACAGCAACTTTGACATCATTTCGTGACTTCTCGTGGTTGACGCTTGCCACCAAATGACAGCCTGCAAGCATGTACTCTGAGGCCAAATCTGGCTTCAGCCCGGAGCAGTCGACTCTCGCGAAACTCGGTGACACAATCGTATATTCGGCTCTGGCAATGCGTTAGTGTTGTTGTGGCCGGTCACTACCGATACGTCCTCTACCAATCTCCGCTCTACACCGCCGGCAATGTCGATGATAGTCCAATCAATGCTAAACCGATCATCGGCCGATCAGTCGAAATAGAACTTGGGGAAGGCATCGCTTTGACTACCGTCCATGATGGCTTGCTGGTCCATGACAGAACAGAGCCGATACCGACGCGTGCCATAAGAGCCGTGCCATGGTCAGATTGTCCCATTCTTTGCTCGGTTGACAGAACTGCTGCATTAGATTTACCGCAGAAGTCGATTCAAAGTGGTGTGCAGGATTGGGTCACGGACCTGCAGAACTTTTTCTTTTACTACGCAATAACCCAAGAACGAACAGGCTTTTGCTGTCGTGACGATGCCGGCTCCAATCGCCAAGTCAAAGCATCAGCGGCTTTTCAGCGTATCAGGGCTCGTTGCTGTCATCACCGGAGGTGGCACGTGAAGCATCGACGGTCATGTAGGCATGGGCTGACTCTTTTGAAACAGGTTCTGGGATAGGATGGATGATGGCAAAGACATTGGCCGAGGGTGGTGCTCACAGAGTCTACATTGTCGGCCGCCGCCGTGAGAGGCTCGAACAAGTCGCAAGTGAATTTGACAAGTAAGACTTGGCTCCGTGGCGCTTGACAGCAGCTGCTGATGTTTTGAGAAAGCGTCGTTCCTCTCTGTGCTGACGTCACCAAGAAAGACGAGCTCAAAAAGATTGCCGAAATTGTTCGCAAGGATGTCGGATACATCAACATGCTGGTTGCCAATGCAGGCATGACAGGCCCAGGCTTAGCAGATCTGAAGTCCAAGCACACCCTCGCAGAATTCGTTGAGCACGCCTGGAAGGCGTCGACGGAAGAATTCAACGCTGTCTATGACTTGAACTGCAGCGCGGTATTCTACAGCATCATCGCGTTCATGGAGTTGTTGGATGCCGGCAACAACACAACATATCCATGCAAGAGCCAGGTCATCGCGACCGCCAGCACAGCGAGCTTTCTCCGGCAGCCCCGGGCGGGCTTTGCGTACACCAGCAGCAAAGCAGCTCTCGTGAGCATGATGAAGAGCTTCAGTTCCTTCTGCGTGCCGTGGGGTATCCGGTTCAATTCTCTGGCAGCTGGACGTAAGTCTCTGATATCGCATCTGCGCACGAGTCCGAAGTTGACGTAAACGTTACAGTCTTCGCATCCGAACTCTCGGAGCCACTTTTTGCGCCATTCCGGATCTCCAAAACGAAGGCTTTAACAGAAGAGGGAGTCTTCTCAAAATCATATCAACCGGCTGAGCGAGCTGGGAGTGAGGAGGACATGGCGGGAGCAATCCTGTATCTAGCAAGCCCCGCTGGCGCGTTCTGCAACGGTAGCGTCATGCTACTCGATGGCGGAAAGCTGGGAACGATGCCAGCGACGTATTGAATCCGTTCAAGAATCAATCAACATCTGATTACGCGTTTCACCGAATACTGTCGGCGGTGATGGGATCGGCGAAACATCATTGATACAAAAATCGCACTGGTAATGGATTGCCGCGAATCGTGGGTCATCGCACCAATCATAGCTTACGAGGAGAAAGATGAGATAGTGCGATCGTGTTGAAGATGAGGTGCACTCGTCGTGCAGCTCGTGTGGTTGTCTACTTGATTCTATCTAGATGCACACGTCAGCTTGAAAATAGAGAGCCGTAGGGCTACCCCGGAGCCACCCCCGGAAAATCCCTCTTCTAGCGCCATTTTACATGCTACAGTACCTAGACTTTACTGGCACCTTAAAGGCTCGCTTATGGGCTAGCTTAGGGGCCACCTCATTGCAAACATTTGTGAGATGACATGCACGCGTCGCGCCTAGTGTAGGGCTGAGTCCTATGCTTAGTGCCCACATGCTTGTAGATTGACATCTATTTCTTCATCAATAAATACAGGTACCCCGATACATCTCCTTTCTTGATTTCAAAACCATCGTGTAGCAATAGCGAAATGTCTATTTGGGAGCCCTCTCAGCCGCTTGGGAGATCTTCTCAATCCGCATCTGGAGGGCCGCCCGAAGCGAGAACTGCAGCTGTGCCTCCAACTCTTGACACCCTCTGACACCGACCATCGTAGAAGACATGCCACAGGACCGTTCGGTCAAACTATCCATCACTTTCGTCACCTTGGCTAGCTCGGTCAACACGATCTGCGCGACCACCTGTCGCCTGCTCTCTACACCAAGCTGAAGGCTGCCGACCTGGATAGGAGGGATGCACACGAGCTCGGCATGGTCGTCGGTTCCTATGCCGAGACTATCCTTCTGTCTGATGGTCCCCGGCTCCACCTCAAAAACGTCGGCGTCGCAGCGCCTCAACTCACTCAAGCCTAGATCTCTGGACCCTGCTTTCACGACGCCTTGCTCACATGCACGATCACAGGCACCCAAGCACGCCTCATACCAGGACAAGACCATGAAGAGCACTGCTGATATAATGACGAGGTGATTGCCCGGCACGGAGCATGTACAGCCCGATATGCGGTGCAAAATCTCCATGACGGCCTTGTTGGTGCTTATTACAGTGTCCAAGTTCCGACGCAGCCTTCCCTGAGCGGCGGATGAGGGCTGAGACTTGTGTTTAAGCGGTGCACCGGGAGACTCAAGAGACTGCAGTACAGAGGCCGCGATCCACGCGCAGCCGGGCTTGCTGCTCCCATCTTCAATGGAGTCGGTTTCGGAGGTGCTGCTGGTCCCGCTGTGTGTGTCGAGCGTGCTGCTGCTGAGGTTGTCCCCTTCGGTAGCGAAAAGGGAAGAGATAAAGTCTGGGCAGGTGTCTTGGGATATGGGTACCAGTTCTTCCTCTGTTGGATTTTCCATCGAGCAGGACCACTGATGTGTTGGCCAATCCATCATTTTGTTCTGCGAGGGCTCATGGAGCGCAGTCAAAGTCGCAGCGGGCTGCGTGATGCCTTCCATGCCTTCCATGCCTACCACCGACTCTTGTACGTCACCATCATTGCCGAAGAAGCTCCAACGACTTGGATATGGTCGATCGTTTGCCGATGAGAATACACTGGGAGGAGAAATACAGTCGCCTCGTAAAGGTGCGGCTGCGCTGTGCTCTCTTTCATTGCGAGATGATACGATTTTGGAAAATTCTGCCGCACCATTCGCAGTTGAATTTGCCTGCTGTGTTGCGTCGCGATACTGGATCATCTTCTTCATCCTCCGTGATGGACTGTAATTGCAAGTGACTGCTTGGACCAGGCATCGATGACAGCTGGGGTGGTCTTTGCTGCAACGGACCTTCGAACTCATGCATCTGTCGCATGTCGTTCGATAAGCGGATTGTACGCTCACGTTGGAGAGAGAAGAGGACTCAATGGCTGGGGTCACCATATTTCGTGTTACAACTACACTTAATCTGCGCCAAACCCCTGCGAGGCATCACTGCATCAGGTCTTTCTACCACATATGAGCCGCAGGAGCTTTGCTGTGCCACGGCGATCTTTGAAGATTGGTACAATCAGGCCAGCCACCCCCCTCCCAAATCCGCCAAGTCCAGAAACCAACGCACCAACGCCGTCGCCAGCTGAAAATCTCGCTTAACACACTCACCGCCCCTTCCTTTTCCTGGACGCCTCACTAACAGTCGCGACTCTTCCACCAGGGGTCGTCAAAAGTCATTGCGCAAGTCCCGCGCCAAGTCCCTCCAAATTAGGGTTGGGGCTGGTGCCAATCTCGCAATCCCGCAATCCTGCAATCCTTGGATTTTCGCGGCTTGTTAACTTATCATGCCAAGGCTGGGGTCAGTAAGGCCCAATGAGTACAGGAAACGTGCTTCTATCGTTCCATAGGTGTGGGCTCCTCTACAGTGCAGAGGTCGTTCCTCCTTCCTAGAATCTCGATTTGGCCAGCCTTTATTGCTCTTA
>JAABUI010001248.1_pt1 | contig 15168 bp, 12 predicted proteins | sample 5559111 | NCBI WGS metagenome assembly JAABUI01 (sample SAMN10711870, study PRJNA513365) | rock metagenome | isolation source: Antarctica rocks | place: Antarctica: Victoria Land, Buttleship Promontory
AGCTTATGTTCTCCTGAGTCATATAGATAGCCGGCTCTTCCCTTCTAGATACTTTCCTTCCTTAGCATTTATATACTCGTTACATTACACCCATATGACTCGCTCTATGCTGGCCCCTAACATCAACAATATTAAAGTTTAAAACATGAGTTTTCAGAATTGTCTGATGTTAATATTGATGTCAAGAATCAAATGTATTCTTCTTCTTAAAGAGATTTTCTGAGCGACGTGTCAGAGCATTCAACTTATCATCAATCTTGTTGAAACAATAAGCGATGTGATAGTTGAATTTAGACAGAAACTCACTTCAATGAGCTTGATGACAACTCAACTGCTTAGTTGACATGAAATACTTAAGATTTTTGTGATTCGTGATCATCTCAACAGAATAGATAAAGTCTTTGAGCTCTGATCATCATTTCTCGATAGCGCAAACAATTATCATGAGTTCTTTATCATAAATCTCGTAGTTACACTCGATTGAGTTATGCTTCTTCGAAAAGTAAGCGACTGAATGAAGAATCTCATTCTCATCGTATTGAAAAAGAATGTCTTTGAACACATAGTTTGAAGCATTGATTTCTATCACAATCTTGTGATCTGAATTATAATGACAAAGAATAATCTTGAAAGTGAAGACTTTTTTAAAAATGTTGAATGCAATCTGACATTTCTGAAATCAGACAAAAAGTACATCTTTTCTGATGAGATGAATGAGCGAGATAGTTATTCTACTATAGTCATAAATGAATCTTTTATAAAAGTTTGTAAAATCTAGAAAACTTTGAACGTCTTTAACGTTGATCAAAATGAGTCAATTGACAATGATGTTTATCTTGAAAGAATTCATCTTGATCTCTTCAATGATGATTATCAATTTTAGATATGAAACTTAAGTGACGTGAAACTTGCATTTGATTATATTCATCTGAAGATTTGCTTCTTGCAGCTTTCACAGAATGAGCTTGACATGAATCTTGTGCTCGAGTTCATTGTCAAAATAAATCAAGATGTCATTCAAATAAGCTGTACAGAACTTATTTAAATGTTTGCGAAAAATATTGTTGATATACTTCTGAAACAAGACAAACTCATTACATAAATTGAAAAGTATGACTAGATACTTGAATAATTCAAATCGAGTGCAAAAAACAATGAGAACTTCATCTTCTTCTTTGATTCAAAGTGGATTGAACGCAGAGATGATATTCAGCTTGATAAAGATTTTAACTCGACTTAGATGATTCAACGTTTCTGAAATCAGAGACAGAGAATATCAATTCTTGATTGTGATAGCATTCAGATTTTGATAGTTCACGCAGAAGCTAAGTTCTTCTTCAAGTTTCTTGATGAAGAGAACAGAGATGATTATTTGAGAGTGACTGACTTGAATGAAATTTTTGCTCAGATTTTCATTCAGATAATGATGAAGTTCTAGAATTTCATCATGATTCATGTCATACAAAGCAAAGACTGAGAATTGAGCATCTTCTTTAAAATGTATGACATGATCATGAGCTTGATGCAAAGACAAAATATCAACGTTCTTCTTGAAAAAGACATCTAGAAACTTGAAATATCTGAATAATAAAATTGTAACTGAATCGACGTTCTTACTTTGTTGATAGACTTTAAGATCTTCTTGTGTCGTGAATGCAGTCAAATGAAATTTCTTTTTTATTTGATGAAGATTCAGACAATAATTCTTATCATACATACTGTCTTGAAAGTGAGATGAGAACTGATTAAAAGTTGAGCTGTTCTTTGAATAAATAGTCAAAGTTGCGTGACGCGATTTTGACTCATCAGAGTCTAGACTAGAAGACGAGATTGACTCAAGATTCAAGAAGACATTGATTTTCTTTAAAATGATGCTAAATACTTCAATGTCTTTGACATGAGCAACATGATCAAAGTTTCAAGCTCTCAACTCAACTATGTCAAGTTGTATAAAAGATTGATTGAATTGATCTGCTTGAAAAACAACAAAAGTTCTAAAAAAGAAAGAATTTCAACACTTGATTTTTGATGAGTATTCTTTTTGAATGACTTGAAGAATATAACTAAAAGCTTCTTGTTTCAGATGAGAAACAAGATTGAACGAGATTTGTTTCTTGTGAATGAACTGAGTATTAGTTGACTTCTCGTAAACAAATGAAGAGTTATATTGCTTCTTGTGAGCAAATGAGAAACTGAGTTACTTTTTGCAAGCGAATTGAGAACTGAATTGCTTCTTGTGAGTGAACTGAAAACTGAGTTACTTCTTTCAAGTGAATGAGAAACTAGATTGCTTCTTGCGAGTGAACTGAAAACTGAGTTACTTCTTTCAAATGAATGAGAAACTAAATTACTTTTTGCAAGCAAACTGAATGCTGAATTACTTCTTGTGAATAATCTGTAAACTGAATTGCTTCTTGTGAATGATCTGTAGATTGAATTGCTTCTTGTGAGTGATTCGTGAACTGAGTTGCTTCTTGTGAGTGAATTGAGAGTGAGACTGAGAGAAAGTTACTTTGTTAACTTCGAACGAGAAATTTTCTTCTTGTTGATTAAGATCATAGATCTTGACGAGAAATGAGCAATAATGATTAAGACAAAAGAAGAAAGATAAAATGAGAATATTGTGCTCAAAATTAACATCAATGACGTGATGACAAAGTCATGATAAACTCACGATGATGAGATATTGACTTAATTCAATGACATAAAAGAATAGTCTTTCAATGTGTTCATTGAGAATCATTGTGATTTCAACAACATGAGTAATGTCATCAATTAAAGCGACTTGATCATCAAATTCTTAAAGTCTGCGAGAGTGAGTTAATTGATGCAAAAGAAAATGATGTTGTTGCGTGAAGAATTTATTCATAAAGACATAAGCAAAGACTTCATTATCAATCAGAGCAAGAATGAGAACTTTAAATTGAGCTTGACGTAGAATACAGAATATTATCATGTGACTATCTTTAAATGTCAAATTGAATTCAAAGAGTTTCAAGACAGATTTAGCAAAAAACTTTCTATATGATTGAAGTGAGAGTGAAAAGATTGAGATTAGTAGACAAAATAATATGTATACAGATTTCTGAGCATGACTTAGCTCAGAGACTAAACTTTTCTTGCAAACAGCGAGACTTTTTCATTTATACTGACGACGTCATTGTCATAAATGTTCATGATACGCAAAGTGAAGAGTTTCTTATTTGAGCATTTTTTAATAATTTTGTTTGAATGTTGCAACTTGCAGTAGTAACACAGCTTTCACTTGTTGCAGATTTTCTTGATCTCAAAAACGATCAGAGTCTTATCTTGAATGATGATAATGACAAAGCTTAGATTCATTGACTCATCAAGAAACAAGAGAAAGAGAAATGAAGATACTGTCAAGACAACAGTCACAAAAATGATGATCTTTGAACTTAAAAAATTACTAGTCAATGTAAAGATGCTCTTGACTTTGATGAATGAGATGATGATGAAGACGAAGCAAGATTGATAATGCTTAAGCTGCTGAAGCTCTTCATCAATGTCAAAGAATGCTTGAACTCATTAATGAAAGATGAATGATTAAGTTTCATCAAGATTTCATCAGAAGAAGATGACAATTTGAATGAAATAATTGACATTACGCTTCAGACAATCAATCAACGAGAAATCTTTTCTCAAAGAACATTCTTTCTTTTGATAGAAGAGATTGTAGTAATCAACAAAGCTATTCATGTCTTGCTTCAAGATTTCGCGAAAATATAAATGAACATCTTCTGTCTTGAAAGAATTGTTGCAGCAATGATGTAACTTATATCATCAATCTGCAAAGATGAAAATGATACAAAGATTATTGACTCGATATTGATTCATTAGATTGTGAATCTTCTTATCTATGATGAGTCGTGACTTGATATAGACGATCTTGACTTGATGAAAGAGATAATGATCATCATTCACGTTCATACGTTGTATCAGACTCTGCTCTCATGCATTCAATCAATCTTTGTTTTTCTCATACTCAAATATGTCAAGAAGCTTCTTGAATCTAAAAGTGATGAAAACAGCGACAGAGTTTGCAAAGAAGTGAATGATGAAAGAAAATTGATTGTTCAAGATTTGTGTAATGATCTGAGTTATCATTGCAAGAGACTGAGAATTCAACTCTATATAAATTGAAGAACTGAAAATGATGAATGAAGATGAAGTGATGACATCATATTGTCGAACTTGATTTTGAAGCTTTTGCATTACGCGAAAGATCTTAACTGAATTTTCAATCACACTTTGAGTGAACTGTTCAACAGCACGCTCATCATTGATCAAGAGATTGTGAAGCGACTTTATTTGAGCGAAAGAATAACTAGACGAGATTTCAACGTATGAAAATGTTGCAGAAAGTGTAAATCTTACATAATGTCAGAGACTGAGCTAGACTAAAGATACTATCAATATAAAAGATTGATATTATTATTATTACTTTGATAGAATTTAAATACAAGACAATACATCAGATAATGTACAAGATGAAAGACAAAGAGCAAAAGAAAAGAATGAGAACTTGACTTCTATATACATGAATTGAGCAGAATCAAGACTAAACAATAGTTTTATTGACTTAAGATTGCAGAAGTTTGCACACACGACTGAGATGATTGAAATAGAATTGCTGAGACTAGATTAAAATAACGATGATTAGATTGATGACTTGATTCATTGAACTAGTTCAATGAATTAAGATTATTTAAGATATTAATGATTTATGTTTTAAATTGAGTTGATGATCTGACATCATGACAATCATTCATAAAATTCTATTCAATCTCATCATCAAAAGTCATAAGAAATTGACTGTATCAATGCTGATAGCTGATATCAATCATCATGAAGTCATATTGAGTAAGCTTTGAATGAACAAAAATGAAATATTATTGAATATGCAAAATGACATCATTGTTTTTTCAAATTAATTGAATACTTCTATTTGTGAGTAGTTCGAGAAACGCGCAGTCACACTAGAGAATATGCGCGTAGATAATATGATCAAATTTGATAGTAGCTTAGTAATATTTATTCATATAGAAAGTTAACACTAGATTATGAAATACAGAAGTGAACTCTTCTTTATATACTCAAAAGACTAAGCTCAAGCATTGTCAATGAAGCAAGCAAGATTACATGCAACTCATGTGAAATTTCTCGAAGATTGTATGTAACTTGAACTCTTATCATCGATGAAACATCAAGAGTTGTATGTGACTTGAACTCTTGATAGACTCAGAGACTCTGAGAATCGATGATAGAAATTATCATAGACTCAGATTCTCATTTGATAAATCGATGATAGCGTTGAAGAATAGTTCTCATGTTTATTCTTTATTGTCTGAAGAGTTCTGACTTTCATAGATCTGAGTTCTGACAATTATTCTTTCTTTTAATAATAACGTTCTCGTTGTTGAATTGTGAACAATCGCAAGCAGAAGAGCGATGACGTCATGCGAAGTATGACATCAGAGTTCGCTGTGTGTAATTGTGTTTTTGAGATTCTGTTTTAATAGCACATGAGCATTGTTTTATTCTTCAAGTTGCAAGCATCAAGTCTTTGAAGAATCAATGATAGCATTTGTGTCTATTTTCTTAATTCTTGTAGATCTAGATTTTGATGATAGCATATTCTTCAACTTTTGATTCTTATAAACGTAGACTGAGCATCTTCTGTGACTCATGTAAGATCTTTAGACGATCAGCAGTAGTATTCATGTCTGATCTAGATTTTGATGATAGCATATTCTTTTTAATCTTTGATTCTCATAGACGTGAGCTGAGCATTCTCTGCAACTCATGTAGAGTCTTTAGATGATTAGCAGTAGCATTCATGTTTATTCTCTGATTTTCGTAGATCTGAATTCTGACAATTATTTCATTGTTTTGTTATATTTCAACTGTTGCTTTGCAAACGTTTTATGTAGTTATGCAGTGTGTTATCATGATTTCGACGCTTTCTTTTATTAGCACATGCACGTCGACTAGACTTGAATTCTCATGATGACAATTGTAGCAAGAGTTGAGATTTGCTTAATTTAAAGTTTTTCTTCTATAGACAGTACTTGATAGTAGAAGCAGACAATGAGCAAAAGATAGTATCAGATAGTAGAAGTAAACAGTGAACAGAAGAGCAATGCTTCTGTTGTTTGTTGTGACTAGCGCGAGAATAATGATCATCAATGTTTATGTTTATTTGTTGTGAAGTAATGAATTTTCATCGACTCATCTCTTTTATCTTCTGCGTGATTTTCAGCTTTCTTTCTTTTTCAACTTTTGTTCTTGCATTCAATCTTCATCTCATTATTTTACTCGATCTTTTATTCATTCTGTAGAGTAGTTCTGTACAATTTCTTCAAGTATCATGATCATAGTGAGTATGAATCAACTTCTTGATTTGATGATGATGAGCTGATAATATCTTGAATGAAGATGAAGAAGTTTAAAAGAAGTGAGCAACACAGTTCTTCGTCATATCTCTCTTTTAGAACACGAAACATGCTTGCATCACATCTGCTTGCTTTCTTCGTTATTGATTCTTCGTTTCGCGTCAGCGCGCTTGTTGTGTTTGCTGCTTGCGTTCAATTCTCTCACTCTCACGTCATATTTAATCAGAAATCTGTCTCTCTTTCTCTCTACATGAGAAATCTCACGTCATCAACTCAGCATCACAAAACAGCTCTGAATGTGTACAGCAAAGAGATTATGATACAACTCTTGAATAAATGTAAAAAGTGTGTGAAAAGAAATGTAAACTGCGTAAAAATAAAGTTTTCTATTGAAAAGAATTTCAAGAAATGCGCACTATGCGTTGTTACTGAGACAAATTGCAAGTATAAGTTGTAAGTATAATTTTCAGTTTTCAGTAACTTTAAAATGTGAAAATTCAATGATTAATTAATGCTTTTTAGAGCACTTAAGAATGAATTGATGCTCATTTCTATCAGCTCTGTTCTCTCTTCATTTGACTCAAGCACTTCTCTGTCTTACTCAAACTCTTTTCATGTCAAGATTACATCTGATTTCAAGTTTAATCTCGTCAGTTCTGCTTCTTCATCACTTCGCTCAAGCTCTCTTTCTTCTCGATCTTACACAAGTCTCTCTTTATTCTTTGTTGCATCTGATTCTGAGTCTGTGATTGAGAAGATGATGATCGCTTCTCGTGATCTTTCTTTTGATTCAGCTCAGAGTCAGATGTTTCTTGAATTTGAAGAGTATATTAAGAAGAAGCTGTGTTCTCTCGTTCTTGATATTGAGATAAACAAAGATGACATCAGTGAAATGAAGAAGAATGTTGAAGATGCAACTATTAATTGCAGAGAGATGTGAAAGCAAATGATAACATAAAAGACTTGAATCAATAATCTGCTGTGTCAAATTGCAAGACAGAACAAGATCATTGAAGATTTGTGAAAGCAGATTGAGAAGTATGACAATCTTTGACTTGTCTTGATTGCTCAGACTCAGAGTGCTCTGATTCTTCTTGCGATGTGTTTGAAAGATCAGAATGTCTCTGTTGCAATTGAAACATGCTCTTCTGTAATGTTGTCTTCATTCTTATTTTCTTCACTCTCTTATGTCTCTTTGTTCTCGCTCTTATCTGATTCATTTCTGTCAATGACTTCTTCTCTTCTCTCATCTTTGACGTTGATCATGCAGTTTATCATTGAAGAGATGAAGAACGCAGTGAGCTTTGATATGAGCTTCTTATCTCATTCATTCTGTCAATATGATAGCTTGTGCATGTTTTGTGCTATCTGACTAATAGTTGCAAGAGTTTACTTTCATCAACTTTTGAATTTTCAAGAAAGTGAGAATTAAATGATACACATATTATATGAAACTCATAAGTTATTTATGTATCAATTTCTACATCTGCTAACGACTTTTTTAGACTGTTGAGTCGAGTATTGATGAGAATGATTGAGCGAGAAAGTCTTGTTTTTCTTAGACTGATCGTCAAGTTGAGTTTCGAGTTGACATTTTGAATTCGACTCGATTCGAAGTTGAGTTGCTCACATTTTCAACTTAACTCGAGTCGAGTTGCTCATATTTTCAACTTGACGCGACTCAACTCGACTGAAAATTGAGTCAATTCGACTCGATTCATCAAGAATTCGAGCTTGACGTCAAGAGAGCTAAATATAGAAATTTTTCCGGTTTTTTGCTTTTGCATTACCTTTTTGCATTATCTTTTTAATAGAAGTCATGACGAAAAACATGAAGACTATATGATAGAGAGTCATGAAGAAGAGTCATGATAGAGAAGTCATGATAGAAAGTCATGACGAGAAACATAAAGAGAAACATAAAGAGAAACATAAAGAGAAACATGAAGAGAAACATGACGAGAAACATGATGAGAAAACATGAAGATCATTTGACATTGATAGAGAGTCATGACGGGAAAACATGATAGAAAGTCATGAAGGAAAATCATGTAGACTGTTCGATCAAGCTATTTACATTTATCTAATATCTTGTTGAATTGAATTGAGTTTTCGAATTGAATTGTCGAGTCAAGCTTCTCAACTTGACTCAAGTGCTTGAATTCAACTTCTCAACTCGACTCGACACTTTTTCAAAAAAATTTCAATTCAACTCAACACTTTTCAAGTCGAGTACTTGACTTGACGTGATTAGTTTAATCTTCATCGATCATCTAAATTTAAAGTACTTCATGTTCATCAAGAAACTGACTAGATGACAAGTTAAATGAGCTGAGAAGTTATCTGAATATAACTTCAAGATCATATATCAGTCGAAAAAACAGAATCTGAAAGTCGATGCAATGATCAGAATGTCAGACGTCAAGTCAGTTAAAGCAAACGATGATCGAAAGCTATATCAGCATCAGATGCTATTGTCAGAAGACAAATTTGAACTGCAGTCAATAGAAACTGATCAAGAAGATAATCAGAAAGCTGATCAAGATCTGACTCAAATCTTGCTCAGATCTGACTCAGAATCTGACTCAGATTTGAAACTCAAATCGAAAGTTAATCAAAATTGAGTCGAAGATGTGATTTCTATTCAGAATCAGATTATAGTCACAAATTGAATGAATCAACTGTGCTTCAATATTTAAATAGTCATGAAACAGAACAGAAGAACTTATCAAGATATTGATCTGAACAATTGCAGAGTACTTGATGAAGTACTTTGAAAAGATGATAGACTATGAGTTTCTCAGTCAATGATCACTCGATTAATAAGAGAAGCACATGATCTTTTGATCAGTGATCATTCTGACATGAATTGAACATTAGACTTGTTGAAACGATCATATTGCTGATCGAAGATGAGAATTGTTACGATCCTAGCTACGCACCTATGTTGGTAGCTATGTTGGTGGCTATGTTGATGACTATCGCCGGCCGCTCGCCGCTAGGCTATAGGGTTGTTCCGAGGCCAACCCTATTCAGGGTTAGCTTATGTTCTCCTGAGTCATATAGATAGCCGGCTCTTCCCTTCTAGATACTTTCCTTCCTTAGCATTTATATACTCGTTACATTACACCCATATGACTCGCTCTATGCTGGCCCCTAACAAGAATGATGATCAAACGCTACATTTGAAACTATTACGTTTGTCGTAGATCAAAAGCATCAAAAGATTGAATCAATGAACTGCTGAAGTCATTGCTCATACTTGAACAATAATGATAGAACATATTCTTGAACTTCATTATTGATCTATCAGAAAGTGATGAAAGCAACGCGATTCTGACAGTCATAGATCGATTGTCTAAGAAACGACATTATATATCATGTTGATCAGATGATGAAGAAATCTTCGCAGAACAAACAGTTAAGCTGCTGTTGATATGAGTCTTTAGAATTCATGAACTATCGAGATCAATAATGTTCAATCGTGATTCTCAATTCATATCAATTGTCTGAACGTCTCTTTGCCTGAGACTCGACATCAAGATGAAACTATCTATCAACTATCATTCGCAGATCGATGATCAGACAGAAAGAGTGAATCAGAATGTGAAATGATATCTATGAAGTTACTGCTCATATATGCATGATAATTGATTCGTCTGAATATTTATGACTGAATTCGTTAATAACAATGCTATTTCGTCATCAATTGAATAGTCGACGTTCTTTCTGAATAAGAGCTTTCATTCTCGTATGAGCTTCAATTTGAACTCAACTGAATATGAAATCACTTGAGCTAGAATCAAAGTGAGCAAAGCAAAGAATATATTCGAACACATGAAATGATCACTAGCATTGATCAAGCAAGCATTAGTAAGAGTCAGAATCACAATGAAGAAACAGATTAACAAGCATCGAAAGAAAATAATTTACAAGATAGATGACATGATGTTTCTGAATTCTAGAAACATTACGATCTCAAGATCATCAAAGAAGCTGAACTATAAGATGCTAGAATTCTTCAAGATTCTGATCGAGATCGAACATGCATATCAACTGAAACTATCATTGACAATGAAGATTCATTCGAAGTTTGCATTGAATCTGCTGCAACTGAATTCAAAGAACTCTTTGAAAGAACAATGAAATGAGTCGTCTGATTCTATAATAATTGAAGACGAAGATGAATGAAAAGTGAAGAACATATTGAACTTCAGACACTACGAACGAGATAAATGACTACAATATCGTGTCAATTGAAAAGAATACGACGTCGATCTACATTGATACAACGTTGATGAAAGTGAATTCGAAGAATGCTCGAAGATCATAAATGACTTTCATGAACGTTATTTGAACAAGTCAAGATAGAAATTAACTCAGAAAATGTTGACTGAACTGCAGCAATGAGAACATTGCTAGATGAAGAGAAAAAGTAATGTTGCGAGCGTGTCTCGTTACTCTGAGTTAGTCTAACATAAATCATAGACTAGTACAGAGCTGATGTTGACACGCTAGTGACCTAGCGCGCCTTCGTGAGTATAAGACTCTCGACGTGTTTCATCTTCTTTCTTCTTTAGCTTTGAACTTCTAGTTAAAATACACTCATATGATTCGCTTTATGCAGACTCATAACACAATCTCTCATCTTGACAATAAATGATCAACGTTTCTACTATTGATCAGATCATCGAGCTACTATTCAATGATACATTCAAAACTGTCATGCTTGTCAGCGAAGCAAAGTCTCTAGAAATAGCATCAATGAACTTCATCATTCTCTCTCGATTTCACAGAAACGCTGAAAAGATATAACTATGAACTTCATCACTGAACTATCTCTGTCAGAAAGCTATAACGTCATTTGCACAATCATATGTTGTTTCATTAAAGAACGTCACTATGTTTTCTGTTATTGAGAAGATGATGACATTTCAGTCGAAGAAATGATTTGAATCATGCTATGAAACGTTTATCAACTGCATGATCTACTCAGTTCTATTGTTTCGAACAGAGACTTTCAGTTTATATCAACTATGTGAAAAAGTCTTTGCAAGCGACTGAGAATCACAGCTAGTTTATTCATAGTTTATCATTCTAAAATCGATGATCAATTGAAACAAGTCAATCAAGACGTTGAACGCGAACTTAGAATTTACTGCAATTACATGCAGAACGACTGAGTCAAATGAATATCTATGATGAAATTCAGCGACAATTTCAATATCTTCTCAATCACTTCAATGATTCTCTTTTACTTCAATAAAGAATTTCATCTTCGAATGAGTTTTGATTCAGATATGACTGACTACGAAACAACTCATGAACGACTTGAAGCTAGAAAAGCAGATAATATTGTCATTTAAATGAAAGAGCTACTGAACTTCAATCATCAACAATTGAAAAAAACGAAGCTGATCATCAAAGTTCAGATAAATAAACATAGATAAAACGTCATCTATGAAGTAAATGACTGAATTTGACTATCTTTCAAAAACGTCAAGACAACGAGACTCTACAAAGATTTAAAAGACAAACAGCTAGATCTTTATCAAATCACTGTCAAAGTAAGTATCTTCTATCATCTTCGTTTATCAGTCAGCATGAAGCATCTGCATTTGATGTTCAGTTCAAAGCTACTGTGATTATGTTTAGAAGATTCTCTATTGAAACAGCATTCAGAATCACTCAGATCAATCACTATTGAAGATGATGAACACTGAAAGATAAACGATATATTGAACTTCAGACGCTATTGAGATCGAATACAGTACAAAGTCAAATGAACAGATCTAGATAGAAATGATGAATGATACTATGTCAATAAAGAAAAATTCAATGACTCAGAAAAAGTTTTGAACGAATTTCATAAGCTATATTCAAACAAATCACGCTAAATATCGAAATAACTATCAACAAAAGTGAGCAAATGAACTACATTCATGTGAACATGAATTTTCGAAGAAGAAGATAATGTTACGAGCGTATCAAGATTGATAAGACTGAACAAGACTGAAGCTTTAATCAATTTGCAGTGAACGCTAGCGAGTTCTCTGCGTAATGATTAGAGCTAATCAGCGAGCTAGTCAGATTTGACTCAGGTTTGACTTAGATATGACTCAATCTCTTTTTTCTTTCTCAACACTCTTTTCTTTCATCAACATCTTGTTCATCTACATCACATTCTTTTCATGTCACAAACATATTTCTTTCAAGTCTAACGCAGTCTTTGAACATTACATAAATAGAAGCTTTTGTATCAATCTTTTTCTGTATTCTTAATATTCAGTTATAGCTATTTCTAAAGATCAAGCACTATCAATTCTGATGTTCATTAATTGTATCATTTAGACATGATTTTGACATTGACTTTGAACGAGAAATTTTCTTCTTGTTGATTAAGATCATAGATCTTGACGAAAAATGAGCAACAATGATTAAGACAGAAGAAGAAAGACAAGATGAAAATATTATGTTCAAAATTGACATCAATGACGTGATGATGAAGTCATGATAAACTCATAATGATGAGATACTGACTTAATTCAATGATATAAAAGAATAGTCTTTCAATGTGTTCATCAAGAATCATTGTGATTTCAATGACATGAATAATGTCATTGATTAAAGTGACTTGATCATCAAATTTTTGAAGTCTGCAAGAATGAATTAATTGATGCAAGAAAAAATGATTTTGTTGTATGAAAAATTTATTCATAAAGACATAAACAAAGATTTCACTATCAATTAGAGCGAGAGTGAGAACTTTAGATTAAGCTTGATGTAAAATACAGAATACTATCATGTGATTATCTTTGAATGTCAAATTGAATTCAAAGAGTTTCAAGATAAATTTAGCAAAAAACTTTCTATATGATTGAAGTGAGAGTGAAAAGATTGAAACTAGTAAACAAGATGATATTTATACAGATTTCTGAACATGACTTAACTCAAAGACTAAACTTTTCTTATGAACAGCGAAACTTCTTCATCTATATTGATGATGTCATTGTTGTAAATGTTCATGATACGCAGAATGAAGAACTTTTTATTTGAGCATTTTTTAACAATTTTGCTTGAATGTTGCAATTTGCAGTAGTAGCATAACTTTCACTTGTTGCAGATTTTCTTGATTTCAGAAATGATCAGAGTCTTATTGTGAGAATGCATCTCATCAATTATGAATGATGCATGTCTGCAAGACTAGCTTACAAGATTAGATCAAAGAAGTTAATGAGTGAATAAAAATAATGACTTGACAGAAGATGAAAACTCTGCAAGCTTTCACTTTTGTTTCTTAGCAATTAGTTCTATCATTGATAAAATGCTATCTTATTATCTTCTACTACGCAGTTTCACGTAAAAAAATCTCGTTGTCTCACAGTTTTAATTACTTCATTTGCATGAAGCTGCTCAGTAAAAGATGTCAAATGTGCAATGACTCACTAAAAGTTGCATGATTGAAAGAAGTAATAACTTCTTTCACACTGAGAATTTATCGTCTTATCAGAACAGATTTGAGAATCATGCATTCAAACATGCAAATGAGAAGTTCAAGTTGCAAGAATTTAATGAACAGACAGATTATATTTCTTGATGATCAACAAGCGAAGTATGCAAGCAGTTAAAGAATCTGAAGACGCAGAATGTATTGCTTGTCTTGCAACTTCATGTATCAAAACTTGAGCGAAAGACTTGATCAATCTCTGATTATTGATATCAACATAGTGATAATCACTATTGAAGTAATGCATGTAAGCATGCTAATTAATCTTGCGAGTCTAAAGAGCAAAGCATCATGAACTATGACTTCTTGATGTTCTGACTGTAAGATTGCAAAGACTTCATAGTTACAACGTCATCTGATTTCATCATGAAAGAAGAGAAGCTGCAATAATTTGCATCATACTTGTCAAAGAAGTCTTGCAATCAGTGACAAGATCATGTGATAAGCATGCACAATCATAATGAGATACTTAACTGAAAGTACTACATTGAATACTTGCATGCTAAACTTAGCAATTCTGAAATTCATAACTTTTAAACAGAATGTTGACTTGAGACTGCAAAGCAGTGAGCTGATCAAAGCATCATGAATTTCAAGCAATATTTTATTAGACTGTATGCAAATCTGAACTATCATATATTTGATGAGACTTGCATGATGTACTTGCGAATGAAGATTAATGAAATCATCATGAATAAATCTCTTCACATTTCATACATTTTTATCAATTATGTTAATCTGTTAAAGCATTTTATAAATATTAACTTGCATTTGCAAGACATTGATGCATTGTTGAAGTTACATTTGCAGCAAAGTGAGAATGCAGTGTCTCAGAAGAGTTCTTGATTCTTGCATGAAAAAACAAAGTTTGTCGTGACAATGAAGAATTCAAAGTTCTTTGCTTTAAGCATGCAGTTTAAAGATGATGCAACACTCAAGTTCAGTGAGTTCAAGCAAAATGCTGCTTCATTCAATTTTACATGCTGATCATGCAAGAAAATGAAATACAAGATTGATAATTTGATGTATTTCAACTACGCATTCAGACAAGAGACTTGTAATCATGATGAAGAAATGAGAAAAGAGAAAGTCTGATGTTCATTATTGAATTATTAAATATAACTGTTAGGGGCCAGCATAGAGCGAGTCATATGGGTGTAATGTAACGAGTATATAAATGCTAAGGAAGGAAAGTATCTAGAAGGGAAGAGCCGGCTATCTATATGACTCAGGAGAACATAAGCT
>JAABUI010001251.1_pt1 | contig 15160 bp, 18 predicted proteins | sample 5559111 | NCBI WGS metagenome assembly JAABUI01 (sample SAMN10711870, study PRJNA513365) | rock metagenome | isolation source: Antarctica rocks | place: Antarctica: Victoria Land, Buttleship Promontory
GTCGGTCCTGTCAAAGGCGTCGGCTCCCCGTTTGACGGTTCGGGCTTTTTGCCTTTCTTTTCCGCTTTGCGGGCTTTGATCGCGGCTTTGGCCGCTGCCTTCTTGGCCGCTTCCTCTTCCTTCTTCAGTCGCTCTGCTTGCGTGCCTCCGTACAAGTCCCGCCATTCGTCTTCCTTCTTCGGGTCGATCAACGAGAACAGGTATGCTGCTTTGCCAATTCGATGGCCGGGCTTGATGTCATCGCCCGTCCAGTGTTCAGGGATGAGCAGGAAAGGCGCATCCAACTGTTCCAGGATTGACTTCGACGTTGCGGGGAGGTAAGGTGCGAAGACGCTGGCTGTGAGGTAGATGATATTTATGGCAATTCCAACCACCGCTGCAGCTCTTTCGGGCTCGTTGGCCGCAAGCTTGTTGTCAAGTTTGTGACTTTGGATGAAATTATTTCCAGCCTGTGCCAGGTCCATCGCACTCTGCAGACCGTCTTTCAGATTAACCGCTTCAAGCTCTTTCAAATATTGTGTTAAATACTGATTGATTTCTGCTTTGGCCTTGTCGAAGATGGGATCGGAATGCATGGCCGTGTAATCTGGTATGACAGAGTTGTAGATCTTCGAGTTGACAAGCTTAATGATGCGATTGACAAAGTTTCCAAGTTTTGCAAGCAACTCGTTGTTGTTTTGAGCAATGAAATCTCTCCATTCAAACTGAGTGTCTGCAGTCTCCGGCCTGTGCTTCAAAAGATAATACCTCCATACGTCTGGAGCGACGCCTGTGTCTTTGGCATTATTTCCGAAAACCCCGACTCCTCGAGACTTCGAAAACTTGCCGTTCTCATAATTGAGGTACTCGGTTGTTGAGAGGTGATGTAGCATAGTCCATTGCTCACGTGTACCGATCTGGGATCCAGGGAAAATAACCGAATGAAATGGAACATTATCTTTACCCATGAATTGATAAAGCTTAACGTTGTTTGGATCCCGCCACCACTTCTCCCAATCCTCAGTATAGTTTGCTGTGATGGAGACGTAACCAATGCAAGCATCAAACCAGACGTAGAAAACCTTGTCTCTGTAAATGTCTTGGTCTTGCTTGGCGGCAAAAACATCAAGAGGAATTGGTGTCCCCCATTTCAGGTCTCTGGTGATTCCGCGATCTCGCAAGCCTTGTTTGAGCCAGGATTCGGTTATTACCTTGCCATTAGTTGACCAAGCTCCAGTTCCACTAGCTTTGGCAAACCATGCCTGTATCTCATGTTGAAGTTTATCAAGCCGGATATGCATATGCCTCGTTTCTCGTACCACAGGCGTAACGCCCGGGTCGATCTTACATCTGGCGTTCTTCAAGTCCAGTGGCCCATAATCCACGGAGCCGCATTTATCACATTGATCTCCGCGTGCGTCCTCATAGCCGCATTTCGGACACGTACCCTCAATATATCTGTCGGCAAGGAACGATTGATGCTTCTCGCAATATGGCTGCTTCGAAGTTCTCTCAATCAAGAAGTCATTCGCATACAATCTTCGAAAGATATCCTGCGTGATGTCCTTCTGTTGCTGAGTGGAAGTCCTTCCAAAAATATCGAAACCTATCTCGAACCATTCGTAAATCTCCGTGTGTATTTTGTTGTACTTGTCACACAGCTCTCTTGGTGTGATTCCTTCCTCTAAGGCTTTGGTCTCCGTAGCTGTTCCATACTCGTCGGTGCCACAAACGAATAGAGTAGGCCGCCCTCGTGCTTTGTTATATCTGTCAACCATCAGAGAGAATGAAACAATGTGTATGGTATAGTCTCACCTGGAAAAAACATCCGCGCTCAATACAGAGCCAACGATGTTACCAAGATGAGGCACATTATTTACGTATGGTAGGGCACTGGTAATCAAGATGTTATTTCGACCCTTAATGGGCAGGATCTTTTCTTGGTCTGTCATGGCGGATTATGAGTGGTGTGAGAAAGCTGTCTCGAATTCTGAAATGATAGACAATGTCTCAGTGTTTGCGGGGCTTGACTCATGCATGCCGAGGCGGCTCTTTTCCGCCAATCAGAACATAAATTTGGTATTTGGTTTGAAACGGTATCTAAAGTACTTTAGTAGAGCTAGAGTATTCTAGTGGTGGGCGGTTGTCAGCGAATCAACGCTATTGCCCAGATCTAAACATCTAAGCATTAATCGCACTTTGCCCTCTGACGATGTCATCCAACACTACCGCAGATCTTCTAAGTAATTCCCCTTCCGGTATGTTGCTCAAGGAGACATTGTAGCGACTTAGCCTTCGTTCCCCTCAATCTCACCTGACTAATACGGTCACATGAAATGTAGTCTCCAAGGGTAAAAAGCAGAAGAAGAAGAAAAGTGGCAAGAAGAAGACGAACGGAGACAGCACAAACTCCAATGGGACTCATGCTGAAGACGGACATGAACGTGACGATGCCGAGGGCGAGGGCGAAGATCAAGGCTCAAGGACACCGAGCGAGCCCCCAAGCTCACCCCAAAGGACAGAGGTTGGCCACAACGAGTCTTTGACCAATGGCGTCCCAAGTAGAACAGGAGGCAAGATTGAGACGGATAGCGGGGCCGATCTTGATAGAGATCGGGGTTTAGGGGAAGAATTGTCAGATTCCAGAGAAATCTCAGCTGTAGCTGATGTCACCGAGGACGATTCGCCGGCGGTATCAGCACCAGAATCCAATGTCGATCATCGGCAATTGTCGGAGGAGAGAGATGCTTTGCGAGAGGAGATAGCGCAGGTTCGAAGGGCACTGGCAGAGGTACAAGAAAGGCATGGCAAAGAAGCCGACAGTATCCGAGACCAGCTCACAACTACACGGGGTGAGAAAGAACAGGCTGAGGCACAATATCGGGGGCTACTTGGCAAAGTCAGCACGATAAGATCACAGCTGGGTGAACGTCTGAAAGCTGATGCGGTAGGTCCAACATCAGGCACCGTACTGTACGCTGCTTATAGGTCAGTAGGAGGATCTATCCCAGGCACGAAGTCGCATAGAAGATCTCGAGGAGCAGTGTGCGAATCTACGTGAGCAGAATGAGTCTCGTGCTGCTGAGTTGGCTTCAATGGCAGAGGAGGGCGAACACCGCTCTAAGGAACTCTCCGGTCTCCGGAATAGAACCACCCTATCGCAGCAAAATTGGTCCAAGGAAAGAGAAGATCTGATACAGCGAGAGACTTATGCCAAAGAAGAGTTTGAAACCGCGAAGCAGGCCATGCAAGATTGGGAAATTATTGCCATGGAGGAGCGGTCTATCCGGGACAGCATTGCAGAGAAAGTAGCAGATCTGGAGGAGCAAGTTTTGAGCCATCGTGACGCTCATGAACAGGCAGTGTCCGAACGAGACAGCCAATCACTGACTGTCGATGGACTTCAACGAGCACTTCAAGAACTTCAAGATGGTATGACCTTTAATGCATCTCTGTGTCTGCACGCACTGACATCAATGCCTAGCTCGGAAGCGCGAATTACGTGAGCTGGTGGAAACGTCGCAATCCCAGGTTGAGGCATTGTCAAGACAATTGCGAGAAGTCGAGAGTCAGGCCGCTGGGGCTAGCAGCTCGCTTGAATCAACTAAGCAAGAGCTGGAGAGAGCTTTACCTTTCGAGAAAGAGGTTAAAGAGAAGAATTTACTCATTGGGAAGCTCCGACACGAGGCTGTCATACTAAACGATCATCTGACAAAGGCACTGAGGTATCTCAAGAAAGGGAAGCCTGAGGACACGATTGACAAGTACGTCGACTTATCTGGATGTGAAATATGTGCTGACGCTTCTAGACAACTCGTGACTAATCATTTTCTTCATTTTCTCGCGCTTGAAAGAGGAGATCCCAAAAAGTTTCAAGTGCTTCAAATTATTGCAAGCTTGCTAGCCTGGACGGAGGGTAAGGCACTCTCTGGCCGACGGATTAGCTTCAACAATGCTTACATCATATAGAGCAACGAGAGCAAGCCGGACTTGCTCGACCTGGGGCTTCCAATCCAAGTCTCAGGGTGCCAGTATCACCATGGCATCGAACACCAAGTACACCGGCCTTATCTACAGACTTCTTCCCGGAGGGCGGCACTAAAAAAGAGTCTTTGGCAGACCTTTGGTCTGACTTCCTGGAACAAGAGGCCCAGGAAGGTGTAAAGTCTCCAAAATCGCCCCCTAGCAGCTCGGGCGGCTCGAAGCCCCCGTGATTCCACATTCATCCACTAATTATATTGTAATATTTAATGCATAACGAGTGGTACATGTGGACCGTCGAGATGACGTCGAGAGCTTTTACCAGTGTCACCAAATGATCACTTCCAATCATGTTCACCGGCAGAAACATGTAGTCTACTCTGATCAAACAATCCACAGTCTTCCCCATTGGTGCTCGGTGGAAAAGAGTGAAATACTTTACCGTACAGCTAGGCGTATACATGGGGTTACAAGTGTACTTACCTTATCGGCTTTCGGGCCGCGCCATCGTGTGAACTCAATTGATCGACCTCACGCGCATTATGGCACTCAATTGATCTCAGAAGTGCCATCATTATTTATTCATTACAGTCTTATGCTCGTACAAAACGTTTCGGCCACAAAGTTTTGTGCAGGTTCGTTGCGCCCTCTGATCCCTTCAGTGCGTTGCCGAAATTATCCAATCTCCAGATCCACAATGGCACCGACAGGTAGCGTTACGCTAATCCCGATTCCCCTTGCAGCTGCACTCGTGGCTTACTCTTCCTCCCAGCAACTCAGCTACACCGTCCAATCGTAATATCTGGTCCCTCCGGCTCAGGCAAATCTACCATACTTAAACGTCTTTTCGCAGACCATCCAGACACGTTTGGCTTTTCCGTTTCGCGTACGCCCACAACTTCCTGCTCAAGTCATGCACTTACGCCAACGCAGACACCACTCGCAAACCCCGTGCTGGCGAACAAGATGGGCGCGAATACAATTTCACCGATCAGGAAGCATTCCTAAAGCTGGTGGACGAAGGGGGCTTCATTGAGCATGCAAAATTCGGAGGTAATCACTACGGGACGAGCGTCAAAGCTGTGAAGGACGTGGCGGAGAAGGGGAGGATATGCGTGCTAGATATTGAGATGGAGGTGTGTGAAATCTTTCGAACTTGGCCTGTGACAACCCACAGACTTGTCTTACCCGCTTGTGCTTGACTAGGGCGTCAAACAAGTCAAAAAGACCGACCTCAATGCACGATTCTTGTTTTTGTCACCACCTTCGTTGAAAGTTTTAGAAGAGAGATTAAGGGGCCGGGGTACTGATGATGAAGAGAGCGTGAAGAAAAGATTAGACCAGGCAGACAAGGAAATGGCATTCGCAAAGGAGGATGGTGCGCATGACAGAATCATCGTAAATGACAATTTGGATACAGCATATCAGCAAGTCGAAGGGTGGGTGGTTGATGGTGGGAAATTCGGAGGCCAAGGATAGGTAGGGCGGGAATCGACACAGCCGGAAATGCCAGATATGTTCGAAGACCCTACCAGCGGCATGCTGCAGAATCTTCTGAAGTACCAGTTATCAGTCGTAATTGGAAACATTGTTGGCACGGAATTCAACTGTGTGCTTTTGTTTTCGAGGTTCAGGCTTGGGTATGAGAGTTCTCGGACTGGTGGTATTAGAAAACTTGACGCTTGCAAGATAAAGAAATAGAGATCCAGATTCTCCAGAGGACTGTCCGATGACAAGTCCGTGCTTTTCCCCCTCGCATGGAGGAATTCACATTTCACCCTTAATACCCATTCATCGTCATTCTTTGCGACTGTCTGCTCAACTCGCGATCCGCAGACGGGCTTATGGGTCTGCTTCCTTGGCCAGCAGCGCTGTTCTCCTTGAGTGCCAACAACTGCTTGGCGCGGAAGGTCTCGTAGTGAATCTGGGAGGTCGTTTCGATGAGATCTTGCAGATGGGTTCGTGTCAGGAAGTTCCTCAAAGACACGAACTCGCAGTGATTTTCATCCTCAACGTTGATGACGCCCCAGCGGTTCTGTCGCCCACGTACTGAACGCCCCCCCACAACAATTGAGTTCTCCGAACCAACGACAGCAAAAGGTATGAGATCCTTGATGTTGGTATTGAGCGCACGTTCTTCCTCGTCCTGCTCTTCGTTGTCGTATGGATACATTCGTAGATTGTGGAAGGCAAATTCTTCCTTAATTCTCTCCTTGAAGGCCATACGCTCTTCAAGAGTAAGAGAGTCAGACTTGGCGATCACTGGTACAACATTGACAACGTCCGAAAGCTTCTTCAGGACGACGATATCTATGGGCTTAAGGCTATAGCTAATTAGAGCGAGGTCTTTCCGTATCCAAATTTGGGTCAGGGCTGGCTGGCAACTCACGCGTGACCTGACGGCTGGATGAAGAAAAGACAGCAATGCACACGAGTGTCTTGAATGTATCGCTCTCGTTGTGCAGTGAGTTCCTTTCGCAGATACGCGGAATGCTGGTCCTTGATATACTTGACGATGGGGTCCCAACTACAGCCGTTAGAGAGTCCCTGAGCCATCGAGGAGGCAGTGCTCTTTACCATCTGTCGTTATTGACCTGATCCCCATAGCCTGGAGTATCGACGATATTGAGTCGTAGACGGACACCATTCTCCTCGATGACTATAACCACATTTAGCAATCCGTGTATCCTATGGAATTTCCAGGCTCACTATGCGAAGTTGGCAGTATTTCAGTTGTTGATCGGACGGTGTCAGATGGTGAGAGGCGACCTTTAGAGGCTATAAGGTGAGATGCGAACAAGGTGTTTATCAAGGTCGATTTCCCCAAGCCTGTTTGACCTATGCAAGAGGTTGGTATAATTTGCTTGGGCGCAGATAGGGGTATATTACCAACACAGATGACATTGAATTGAAAACCACGTTTGAGCAGCTTGCGCTCAATCTGATTTGTGATACTGTCGAAGCCGACATGGCTTTTGGGCATCACGATGGAAGGCGCAGACGCCTGCTGGGGAGACATAGGGGCCGCCATCTTGGTGCAGAAAAAGAGGAGTTTGTCAGATGTCAAAGTAGTTCAAGAAAGGGTTCAAGTATAGCAGATGTCACCGTCAAGGTGTCATCAAGCTGCTGGGAATTGCAACCGGGGAAGGGTTTTGCCAAACTTTTGAAAGGGGGCACGCTAGCGGCGCGTGTATGTAAACGCCTATCATTTGTGATCCTAAAATTCAGAGGCCCAGAGCTATGGCCTTCCAAGGGCACGGTCACTATTGAATATCTAGCTGTCTAGGACCTCCCTCGACTTACCTCCGACATGGCCGCCCTTCGCCAGCTATTTCCGCTTGGTTCGCTCTTGACTGCGACATCCCCACTACAAACCTCTCTTTACCTACATCAACTTACGAGACCCATTACGACCGCAGCTTTGGTCATCCCACTTATCACACGTTTTGATGTCCCTGCAATACTTGCTGAGCTATGGGAGTCTGTACTGCGAGCGGTTCCAAAAAAGAAGACATCTCATAGAAAAAAACGTCAAAGGTTCCTTGCAGGAAAAGCATTGAAGGATGTTACAGCTCTAAACAAGTGCTCTGCCTGTGGAAATGCGAAAAGGGCACACTTACTATGTCCGTTCTGTGTAGAAGGTTAGTAGATTTGTGCTTTGACTGCTCCGTAATCCAGACTGATTCGATCACACAGAAATTAGAGAAATGTGGAGAGGGAAGACAGGGTCAGGAGAGGAGGCGGCGAAGGCTGAGGCATGATGCGACTGGCTGAAGAAATGGTTGTATAGCATAGCGTAGGGTACGGGGGCATTAAATTGGCGTTTAAGGGCGTCGGAAATGAATCGCTCAAGCACTTGTAACCTTGCAGCTTGCTCAGACGGTGACAATGCATGTCGATATAGAGGGGCTGGCGGATACTTCCCAACGCAAGAACCATCCTGCCATGCAGATCGATAGAGAATACTCGGAGATTGTGGATTCCAGGTGTCGTACCTCAACCAAGCTTTTAAATTTTGTAGCACAATCCCACATGTATTGCAAGTTCACCCTGACTACACTACAATACGATATCTTGCATTCTCGAGATGTGCATGCAGATTGAATCAAAATGGTGACTACCCTTGCAGGGCAGGCAACTCAACGTAATCTTTTATCAAGCTAACATTGCCCAGTCAAAGCAGTACCTCACCACCCATACAGTTGACCGAGGTGAATTGATATGACTATCGAGGAGCCAGTCGGCTGCTGACATCGTTCCAGCACACCCGACCGACATTTTCTCTTTGGGCACAACGCCTACGCAAATCCTTTCTGCCTCAGGCTCCTCGTCTATAAGAATCCACTCGACCTCGGCTCCAGACTTCCCACTCACGCAGACTCTTGAAAAGGTGCACAAATTAGGCTGCCATCATCTTGCAACAAGCCACAACGGACAAATTGCTGCAAGTGTGGGTTTCGGAGGAGAGGTCAAGATATGGGCAGTGCAAGATGGCCATTGGAGTGAAAGCCGCAAGATTGTGGGTGCGGCTTTCCTTACACTTTGACAATTTACATTCGAGGCTATGGTATGCTCATTTTCAGGCAGATGGGAATAAAGCAGGAGAAATCTGGGCCATAGCCCTCTCAGAAGACGGACAGTATCTTGCCGCTACGTCCTTTGATGGGAGGATTAACGTGTGGGACAACCTTGCGGACGGAGCAAAGATACGCGATTTCGAGACAAAAGGCAGCTTTGGAATGAGTATTGATCTCGTATGGCACTACACTCCTTGGGAACGTAGCATTGCCTAATCTGTGAATAGTCCGTTGATGGCAGATTCACAGCTTCTGGACATGAAAGTGGAGCAATATATATCATGAACAATGACACTGGGAGGCTTTTCCATTCTCTGCCAGGTGCGTCTTATTGCGTCCGGGATTCCTTGGTTGCTCTAAGCGTATGAAAGGCCTTGTCAAGCCTGTTCGAGCCGTGGCATTCTCTCCGGGATGCAAGTTGCTGGCAGCAGCTGGGGATTCCAAGGTAATTGCTTTATACGACGTCTTGTCCGGTGAGCAGGTAGCAAATCTCACGGGTCACGCGGCATGGATATTTTCGCTTGATTGGAGCGACACCGGAGAGTATCTTTTGAGCGGGTAAGTGCAATCCGAGAGCATCCCTCCACATTCTCTGATATTCTTCCAGCGCATATGACGGTAAAGCAAAGGTTTGGTCGATTGATCAACGGACTTGCGTGGCCACTCACACTGAGACCGACAAGACTCTTTGGAGTGTCAAATGGCTGCCAAAATCTGGCAAGAATGAGGGATTTGCGACTGCCGGAGCAAACAGGAGCATATCCTTCTACAGAGAGGCCATCGGCGGATAAGTGTGAGGACTGCCTTCACTCTGTCCTCAGTGGTTTGCAAGTGAGCAAGTCTGATTAGTTCAGCGCCAGCCTCTCTTCTGAGGACCTTCATCCGATTGAAGAGTAGCTCTGAGTAGCTTCCATGAGGAAGCAGCAGAGACGGCAAGGTCTGAGTCCGAGGTCATTCCGATGTAGTCTCTAGGGCTGCTGACTAAAAAAAATCCTATATTCATGCTCCCGATGATTCATCTTCCGAGAATGCACATATTCACGAGACTTGCGGTAGTCCTTGAAGCCAATACCTGGGCCACTGTCTTTCACTGTGTTAAAAAAAGTCATTATTGCCCCAGATCTACTAGACTTACTGGCAGACATTTGGCGATAGTGATTCGCTAGATAGCTATAATGTCCTTGAGCGCCCAAACACTGCCAGACGAGAACCAGACTCTCCCCCATAGTACATGGAAGATATTAATATATGGTGATCGTGGAGAGTGCGCAAGACCTTCCCTCGCGGGCATATGTTTAGCAGCGAGCCATGCAGGTACGCCAGGTACCCGCGTCTTAGCCAAACATTGCTCGAGTGCTCTCATTGGCTGCGCGAACAGGGAGCGCTAGCCGTTAGCAATTTCCTCCCCTTTCCCTAGGTTTCACCTTCCTTTCACACCACCTTCACGCACGCTCTTTCCTTTCATTCACACCACTCTTTCATCAACATCCATCGATACTGCATTTGACCCCAGTCGCTCTTTAGCAACCCAGTCTTTTTCGAGTTTGGAATTCTACACCATCCACGGTTCACCTCATTAATCAACATCTCATACACTGCCATCAGTATTAAAGCAACATCTCACATTCTTCACCATGTTCGCCAAGTCCGCTCTGCTTTGCGCACTCTTCGCCGCGTCCGCTCAATTGGCTCTCGCACAACCATACTGCCTCTTGACTGCCGTTAAGTATGGTCGCCGTGCATCCCAAATGATAGCAACATCTTACGCGTCGTAGCAAATTCGAGCACCCGGCTGATCAAAAAACCTTGTGCTGTACCGATGCCTCTCAAGTCAAGTCCTACATTGGCGATCTGTGCCCCGCAGGAGACAAGTCTGATGCCTTGACTGCGTTCAAGACTGCATGCCAGGAGGCTGGCTACGGTTGTATGTGAAACCTCTCAACGTGCTTGCCCGTCTGCTTGGACTAACATAATCCTACAGCGTGCTCATCATCATCCTCATCCTCCTCAAGCTCCGCATCGGGATCAAAGACCGCGACTGCGACCGCCACTTCATCTGGATACGCTTCTGCATCAGGCACCTCGGCACCCTACCCAATAGTGTACACCTCGACATACTACGACACTGTTTGCTCGTGCACTAAAACCGCTGCCATCAGGTAAGAATCGAAAGTCCTAGTCCTTACCTTAGTGTCGCTTCGTTGTTCACACTTCTCTAGCTCCACCGGTGTTGCTGGATCCACTGGATTTGCAACTGGCACCGCTCCTATTGCCACTGGCACATCCGCGGCGTCTGGTGCGGCCTCAGGCTCAGGCTCCGGCTCCGGTGCCGGTGCTACTGGATCGCCAATTGCCCCTGTCGTCCCATCGAAAACGGGATCAGCTGGCGCAGCTGGCTTCACCGGCGCTGCGACGAAGAACATTGGGTCCGTGGCTGCTGGGCTTCTGGCAGTTGCGGGTATTGCCGTGGCTCTTTGAATCGCTTGATCCTTGAAGTTGGTTGGATGCTGCATGATATGTACAAAGCTTCCCTGAAGTTTCCGTTGGTGGCCCCTTAATGCATCTCTGACGGCAGCGCGCAAAAGTCATGTCAAAGCACTGTACTTTTCTACATGCACTGTCTCTCATTGTGAGCAGTGTATTCATTTATAGATAGATGTTGGTGGGGTAATGAGATGCATCTTGGAGCATTGGAATACCAGAACTCTGCCTGTTGTTGCTAGGGCTAATTAATTTTCCGTTACTCAAATAACAACCCTTCTTAATAATATCATGACCCGTGGCATACAATTGTAGAGTTCTCATCACGCTCATCCAATGAGAACCGATGCTTCCAAGAAGTCAAGAGAGATAGCTTATCGCGAAAAGCATGTTGTGTCCAGGGAATTGACTACATCCTCACCCAGCTTCCTATTCAAACTCCCTTCAGCATTCACGACCATGCCCCCTACCAAGGCACGATTGCGGAACACCTCCACTCCAAATGTATGTCTAGAATACCTCGGTTGACATTGACTTTTCCGGGTTGACACGAAAAGGTGTTTCAATATTTCCAACGATACCATGCCCGAAATCTCCGGGCTTTCGCTACAGAAGCAACACCAAGGAGTTTAGCAAATTCAACTGTTGCCTCCCGAAAACCTCCGTACACTGAGCTCTGCCGTAAGCTGCAGGAAATCCGGAAAATATTAGGATCCAAAGTCCGGCTTACCTACGCCGAAAAAATATTATATTCCCACCTAGATAATCCTGAAGAGGCTTTACTATCGAACACCAACAATGGCAATGACATTCGGGGACACGCTGTTCTCAAACTCAAGCCAGACAGAGTGGCTATGCAGGATGCGTCGGCGCAAATGGCATTGCTGCAATTCATGTCCTGCGGACTCCCATCTACAGCTGTGCCTACGAGCATCCACTGTGATCATATGATAGTCGGAGAGAAAGGCGCAGATGTTGACCTACCAGCATCAATCACTGGGAATAAGGAGGTGTTTGATTTCCTAGAATCCGCAGCGAAAAAGTATGGGATTGAATTCTGGCCACCAGGAGCTGGAATCATACACCAAACCGTATTGGAAAATTACGCTGCACCTGGTCTGATGTTGCTAGGTACCGACAGTCATACACCCAACGCTGGTGGACTAGGTACCATTGCTATTGGCGTGGGAGGGGCGGATGCCGTGGATGCAATGGTGGATGCTCCGTGGGAGTTAAAGGCTCCCAAAATCCTCGGGGTCAGGCTGGATGGAGAACTGGGTGGTTGGGCAACTCCAAAAGACGTGATCATGAAACTCGCTGGCCTTCTGACCGTGAGAGGGGGGACTGGTTTTATCATTGAGTACTTTGGTCCGGGAGTGGAAAAAATCAATTCTAGTGGCAAGGCCACGATTACGAATATGGGGTGAGTGGTTCTTTCCTTTTACTATCCCTCGATGTGGTGCACACGGTGGACCAAGGCATGCAGCAAAGGCTGCCATGCTGGAAGAGGCCGCTGGCCACCAGCAGAACTAACCACCACGACACCACATCTTAGAACAGGAGACTATCATATCGAGCATCATACTAACGCATTCCTAGCGCCGAAGTCGGTGCTACAACGTCGGTATTTCCATTCACTAGCAACATGGGGAGCTACTTGAAGTCTACGCACAGAGAATCCATATATGCAGACGCCAATTCCATCTGTTCTAGGGATAATCGCCATCTCCTGGCACCGGATCCAGGAGCCGAGTATGACGAAGTTATCAACATCGATCTGTCTAATCTCGAGCCACATATAAATGGACCATTCACCCCTGATCTCTCCACACCACTCTCGCAATTCAAGGACGCTATCAAGGTCAACAATTGGCCTGAGTCGTTCGGCGCCGGGTTGATTGGGAGCTGCACTAACAGCTCTTACCAAGACATGACAAGGGCTGAGGATCTCGTCAAACAGGCATCGGCCGTCGGCCTTGAGCCGAAAGCTGACTTCTTCATTACGCCGGGAAGTGAGCAAATAAGAGCGACGCTCTCCCGGGGCTCTACCTTGGATACATTCTCTTCTGCTGGAGGCACCGTCTTAGCCAATGCCTGTGGACCTTGTATTGGCCAGTGGAAGCGCACCGATGGGGTCTCTAAGGGTGAGACTAACGCCATATTTTCTTCTTACAATCGCAACTTCAAAGGCCGCAATGATGGTAATGCCTCAACCATGAACTTCCTCGCGTCTCCTGAAATTGTTACAGCCATGTCTTACTCGGGTAGTACTACTTTTAATCCCTTAGTTGATTCACTTCCAACTCCTTCGGGAATTCCTTTCTCATTTTCCGCTCCATCTGGTCCCGAGCTTCCTGTTGACGGGTTTGCGCAAGGCAACCCAGCTTTCGCGCCGACTGCAGGCGTTTCAGACCCTTCTCATCCTGTCATCATCTCTCCCAACTCTGACCGTCTTGCCGTACTTGAACCCTTTGCCCCATTCCCCACTGGGGAACTGGAGGGTCTCCGGGTCTTGTACAAGGTCAAAGGCCAATGTACAACGGACACCATTTCCGCCGCTGGACCTTGGCTCAAGTACAAGGGACATCTTCCCAACATAAGCGCTAATACCCTAATCGGCGCTGTTAATGCCGAGACTGGTGAGACCAACGTCGCGTATGACTATTTTGAAGCCGGTATACCACCCAAAAGCGGTATACCGCAACTCGCCGAGAAGTGGAAAGCTCAAGGTAACCAGTGGATGGTCGTTGCTGAATCGAATTATGGCGAGGGCAGCGCCAGAGAGCATGCCGCGCTGCAGCCCAGATACCTGGGCGGCCGTGTCATACTGGCGAAGAGCTTTGCTAGGATCCATGAGACAAATCTGAAGAAACAGGGAATGGTCCCGCTAGTATTTGAGAACCAACAAGACTATGAGGAGATTGGGGCCGGGGATGTTGTCAGTACTGTCGGGCTTTATGAGATGTTGAAGGCCGGTGGACAAGGTGCTGTCAGCCTGAGAGTTGATAAGAGAGGTGACGGAGAGAGAATGATGAACATTAGGCATACAATCAGCCGAGATCAAGCCAGGTTCATACTAGCTGGAAGCGCCCTAAATGCCATGGCCCAGGCTCGAGCAGCATGAAATGTGATCTGGCCAGATTGCTGAGATGGATTTTCCTTTATTTGGCTGGTCATGCCTTAACGAGGACTGCGCTAGATGCGACTCTAGGGTGTCTTCCGATGCGAACCGGCTCCTCGAAGAGGACTTACATCATTTAGCCGGGATTGCTGCACGCTGAAATGGTCTACCTCTCGCAATTCTTGTTTCTTTCTAAGATATTCTCTTGAGAGAATCCAAGTTCCAGAGATCCATGCTCCACGGCTATGCAGTATCCAGCAATGCTCCGATTCTTGACTCGCTCCGCTTCACCAGGTGGCATTAGATACAGGCAGCTGTTCGAGCTGAGATTTGGGTCTTGAAACCCGAACGAGTGGATTGGTGCAGAAGACAGAGGGTTGATGACAGTACAAAGCCCGTTATCTCGGATCACTCAAGCCAGCCGTCGGAAAGCTTAGGCATTGGATTTCCTCATGCTTGTCGTGACGGTTTTTTTGGCTTGATGTAGGGACTGCCCAAGTGGCAACACCCTTTGATTAAGGCTTGGCTCTTGCAGCTTCGACGCGATCCCTACTGTCTGGAAGATATTTAGGTAATTAATTCGGTCTTGTGTCGTTGGCTTTGGACTTCAGCTTTGGCGTGGGAAGAGAGAAAAATTTGGATAAGCAACAATTAAGGGATATATTAAAATTTCAAGCTTGTCTCTCCAGCCGCTCAAGAATGAGTTGAGGAACACTTTCATTTAGTAAATAGATAGCTGTAAACCCCCTTTTAATAGATATATATACACTCCCTACTCTAATATATAGATACTCTCTAAATAGAGCTAAGTTAAATAATTAAAGTAGCTTACTTAAGGTAATTAACTCGCTTAGTACGCTAAGTAATAAAGTACGTACCTTAATTTAACTTAATTTAATTATTTATACTTCTACTCTAGTAAAACTATATTACTAATAAGGGTATTTCTTATACCTTTTACCTCTAAGTATTAGACGTACTCGTTAGCCGCTAGAGAAACCGTTAGAGCCTACGCTCTAGT
>JAABUI010001254.1_pt1 | contig 15139 bp, 20 predicted proteins | sample 5559111 | NCBI WGS metagenome assembly JAABUI01 (sample SAMN10711870, study PRJNA513365) | rock metagenome | isolation source: Antarctica rocks | place: Antarctica: Victoria Land, Buttleship Promontory
GACCTCCTCCCCTCTCCCCAGTTCCCTCTCCACCCGCATCTCCACACTATCCACCTCCCTCTCCAACCTCGTCCGTTCCGCCCCGGGCAGATGCTCGAGTCTCCGCACCACACCGGAGGTCGACATGATATCGTGAGAACAAGGAGCGAGGGATCCGCAGAGGTGGCAGACAAAGTCATCGGATTGGAGTGAGGAGTGCGGGGTCAGGGAGGAGTGGTTGAAGAGGTCGGCGAAGGGGCAGAGGGCGACGGTGAGGTAGAGATCGATGAGGAAGGCGCGGGTACATACTAAAGCATATGCATGGAGGTAGGCTGAGAAAGGTGATGGCTCGGGATGCGTCGTGGTGGGGGGGAGGTGAGGACAGGTAGCTTGGTAGAACGTCTTCAAATCTGCCTAGTTCCTTCAGCCAAGTCTCGAAAGCTAGGTGGACACACAAGAGACATCCCCTCCGTATCCTTCCTCCTCAGATCCCGCTCAGCTCCCGTGCCCTTGAGCCAAGCCAACGCCGATCGTCCATCCTGCCCGCCTAAATCCTCCATCTCCCACAGGACAGGCAACATCACCGTCTCCCTCGGTAGACTCTGGATATACCCCCAGAACGTCGAGTCTCGTCCCAGCCTGAGCTCGTGCAGGACAACGAGAGCGAGGTGAAGGATCGTATGTGAGGTCATGGAGCTGCCTTTGAGCGGGATGAGTTGAGGGAGATCCGTCCTCCTGGCGGATAAGAGAGCGGTCTTGGGGATCTGGCATACTGAGCGGGTTCACATGAGCTCGAGCGAGTCTTGGTGGATGAGGGCTGACGGATCTCACCCACTTCCATAGGCCGTGTTGCCTTGACGCCCCAGCCGGCTTCAGGGACGTCGATCGCCTCGAGCCCGTCCGAGTGGGTGACATCGTGCTCATCCAGCCAGCGGAAGAGGAGCTCTCGGGAGGGAGGTAGACAGCCAGGGAACAGGCCATGGCCTGGCATTCTTGGCTATCTTCGTGATGGCATTGTTGACAGCTTGAATGGATTGGCTCGAACAAAGGGCGACTGTATGCCCGGCAGAAGTCTGGGCAACAGAGTCATAGACATTAGACCGTCGACTAGGTGACTGATTTCTTTGCGCGCTTTCCTTTCCACCCAAAACTGGTGCCAATAGTCACCTCTATCACGGCAAATATCAATTTGCTTTGCTTTACTCTCATCCAAAAGTATGAGACAGGATCCACCCTTCCGCCCCATCCCATGTCACCACCACACGTCCCCACCCAGCGGATTGTGCTCCGTCTCAAACGGTCCACCTTCGTCTCCGCCTGTACTCGGTCCTCCCAGGCGATTGTCCACCTCGGCCGGGAGGAAGAAGTGCTCGATCCCTACGAAAGGAGTCATCTCTGTTGGCGCTATCGAGCCACCCAGAGATTGACCGTCGAGGAATCTGAGACCGTCAGTCTGGGTGTCACACTCTGGTCCGATCTGGTACTTACAGAGGTAATTGATCTCCCTCGCCCAGCTTTAATCCCGCACGCTCCAGCGTTTCTTGTGCGAAGAGACTGTCAAACTCGAACAAGTCTGTCGCTGAAGAAGGAGAATCGCCAATCAACTGTCCAGGGTTCCGAAGGATCGAATTAGGCGACATGGCTGTATTAACCGAAGTTGGAGTAGGATAGTAAGCCGAATTGACGAGATTTGATGGGGAGAAAGCAGGGTTTGTAGTATTCTGGGACGTAATTTCGCCAGACAGGGGTGGGACCTGCTTTGGGGACGAGGGCTCCGTTGGTGCCGGTATGACTTTGGCTCGTCGAGCGCGGCGGAGAATGAGCCGGAGAGATCGAGCATAGCGACCGGCCGGAACTGGGGATGTCAACTGGTTTGGAAAGGTGAAGAAAAAGATGGCTCACTATCGGAGAGTACATTGGCAAGCTCCCCCACGTCCTTGGCGGTCTTCTTGAGGTTGAGATCGCGCGGAAACAGCCGGGCGATGCGAATAAGGAAGGAAGCAGCGAATGCGGCGCAGACGTCTAGGTCTAGTTAGACCATTCCCGAAGCTCTATCTTTCACCTACGAGTGTAATGCACAGCATACCGCAATCCATTGCGGTACTAGCACCAACAATCAACTTCGCACCCGCCGGTACCCGGGTGGACTCACATTTTCCCCTCTGAGGCAGATATCGATGCATCGCTGAGCGTTACGCATCGCCCTGATGGCCAGGGCCCGCTTCTCTTCCGGCATGTTGAAGGCGTCGGGGGACTCGTGGATGCCGCGTAAAAGCTGCGAGTTGACGAAAAGCCTGCAGCTAGTCAATACGGTGTTTCAAGCAAGAAGGTAGACTTTGTGGCTGACTCTGCATACTGCCGCTGAATAATAACTGGTTCCCCATCAGCTGGGAGCCGAGAGTATAGATCAATGGAAACTCACGAGACTCCCTGAAAAAGTCCCCTTGACCCTTGCCGAATCGGTCGGCTAATCATATGTTATTCAGGTCTTCGTGCATTTGTGAACGGCTCACACAGTACGCGGTCCCAATAACGCTCCCAGGCGTCGAAGTCGCCATTGGCTTGCTTGAGTCGCCTCAAGGTATTTTCCGCGATCGGTATGTCGGGCGATGCGGTAAGCTCAATATGCAATGGAGCTGTGGTTTCCGTCAGTGGAGTGAAAGCACAAAGTAATGCCACTCACCTCGCAGCGCTGTGAGTTCGACTGTCGAGACAAGGCGCGCGTCGGTGGTGATAGCCAGCGGGTGCTCGAGGAGTCGTCGACACTGATGGATCGTCTCGTCCTCTCGAAGAATCGCAGGTCGGCCCATACCATATGCCATCCTATCGATGATTAGTGTCAGTTAGAGCAATCCCATAGGGTCCAGACTGACTGATGCTCCACCAGGTACAGCTGAGAACATGTTGTCAGCTCGAAACTCAGGTCCGCAGTTGTTGACTGACGCAGAACCACACTCGAGATTGGACAACGAGATGTCGCTCCTCCTCGAGCTCTTCCACCGTCTTGCCCTTACCCATACCGCTTCGCAAGAGGTGGAGGAATGAGCGATTGACACCCATGTCGATGGCCATTCGGACGGCATGTCCTGCTCCAATCATGAGCTGCATACTCCTTGTAAGAGACAGAACACCTACCTCCTGGAAGCCAACCTCCTTCGTCGAATGCAGCGAGCAGCACTGCGCGACGCGTGAGATAGGCTAATAAGCGGATACTATAACGTACTCATCGCTTGGACCGCTTCTATACGCGCAACTGGATTGAAGAGGGTCCCTACGCCTGGGCATCGCAGATCAGGACAGGCCAAGACGCTTGGGCGAAACGTACCCACCTATCCGCTGGGCATGGGCGCGACAAGCTTTCTGAACTTCACTCGTCGGTCCTAATAAAGAAGTAAGTATCAACACGCTTGAGATTAAATGCGGATCGTACCTCCGCCGTCTCGCACACGAGCGCCAATCATGATGATGGTCGTGATGGAGAACGGCGAGCGCACTCGAAGACTGCCGAGAGCATAAGGTCCACGCCTCCGATAGCAAAGAAGCTTACTCACGCGTCCCAAGTATCAACGTTCGGGTCGTAACAGGGAACAAAATTGTTCGAACCGTCATAATAGCTGCTAGGGTCAGTCGCGCTAATCATCGGGGATGTGAAACTCACATCTGCATCATTTCTCTTCCCTCTTCCTCCGTCACGTAACCCTCCGCCACCGCATCGGGATATGCGTGGATATGAGTCGTCTTACTCTTCGCCTTGCCCTTCGCTGGTCCCGAAGTAGGAGGCAGATTCTGCGACTCGATCACAGCAGGACCGCTGGGCGGTGGAGGACTGAAACGTGCCTTCTTTGCCGGTTTTGACGGGGGAGCATCTTCCCCGCTGACCGTTTCCGCTTCATTTGCACTCCGCTTACTTGGCGTGGACCCAGGATTCTGCGGCGCGTTGCCTTGCTGTTCCTCCCTCGCCCGCTCGACGGCAGCTTCGACCAAACCGGCCATATTAGACATAGCTCCGAGCGGGTTTATTATCTCTTCCGGAGCCAAAATGTCGTCTGGACCGACAGAGCCCACTCGCGAAGGCGGCAGGGACATATGACGATTCTGTGCTGACTGCTGAACCAGGTGATTCTGCGTTGACCACGGGAACGGATGAGAGGGTCCGGTGGGGACCATCCGGCGGCCGGATTGTCCACCTTTTAAACTCGGACGCATGACGTCGGGTATGGGCATGTACGGGCTGGTTTGGGTTCGATTATACCCCGATGAATTCCCCTGTTCGGAGCCATCTAAGCGTGATGGCTGAGGGGGCAGCATCTCCTGTCGCGGTGGAAAGCCGAAGTTCGGGCCGACGGGCAACGAGGTATAGTCATTGGCGGTAAATTCTCGTTGACCCATCAGGCCCGAGGGAGAGGGAGCACCTGTCCAGAATGGAAGTGACATATCTGCCGAGCTACCTGAAACTCTTCTGAAACCAGATTGATCGAAAGCGCCCATATTGGCTGTCGGCGAAGAGGATGGTATCATTCCCATGCTCGAAAGGTGCCCAATCGGATGAGTCATATGCCCGATCGGTCCATAGTCGGGCGTCGTAGCTATGGCTGAAGACATGAGCGCCGAGCCATTCGATGTCGTTGACGGTATGCCCTCGCGGAGGGTTGAGACGAGGTCCGTAAGGGTGTTCTGCATAGCCGAGACTTGACTCTCCAGAGACCGAATGCGACTACCGTTTCACCAATTAGCCACAACAAGACAGAGATGAGATACGGCATACTCTTCTCCGACACTTCCTTCACCACCTCTACCAGGCTTCTCCATCACACATTCCAAGCCTCCGTTTCGACACCGCTTGCAAGGCGGCTCTTCAGCGCCAACACATCGCATCTTCATTCGGCGGCAATTGTTCTGGTGAACAGTACCGTTAGCAAGTCTGTGACCTTCGGGTAGAGAGGCGAACCCGGTCGCCACAGGAGGACTTACACATGCGCCTGGTAATTCAATCGGAACGATAGGTGAAGGACGTCGCAGATCAGCTGGGTAGACCTCAAAAGCAATGACGACGCATCCCACGTACGATTCACTCGATTTATCACACCTCTCTTCTCTCTTTTGCCATCCTTCCTCCCCCTCTCTCGCTTAATGTCGGAGATATCGCCATCTTCGCCGCCTTCCGGTGAGTAGTCCATCTCCGCCTCGGAGAAGGGTTCGGATACTCGACGGCTCGACGAGTCCCCGTAGTTTACGAATGCCATCTGTTCAACCCTTCGCTAGCCAATGCCACAGCACGCAGCCTCAGTACACTATACTTTATATATCAAGCTGTCTCACTGCAAGAGCCGAAAAGTGGGCCATTCAGAGGTATAGCGCACCACGTGAGCAATGTTCTCCCATTTAGGCGGGGCTACTCGTTCAACGCCAGACGTGGGGTCGCACGCCTATTAAAGGATTCCAGGTCCAAAGCCTTCTATTAAGGGACTACACCTATCCAACTCTTGTGCTCCCTTGTCGCTAAAACTTCCGAACGCCACTCAACCCTGATTCCCCCCCGAAGCTTCGACAGCCCGCGCCGCGACTGACTTCTCACGCGCTAATCGCCGACTCTCAGGGCCAAACTTTGCTCTTCGCCGAGCATTGCGTTACATAGGCTTATCCGATGGGCCGCGACACTCCACCGTTCCAGGGTGGAGCGCTTGGTGGGCAAAAGAAATCAACAACGCCCGGTCAGGAGTTGTTTGGTCGATTCGGTTCAACCGTTGATAACTCGTCGATCCAACTTGACATAACCCCCCTCGTTCCCACTTCATCACACCCATCCTGTTATTTTACCAACATTACGATCTGCATTTGGCTGCGGATCGTCAATAGAGTCATCGCTGGTTGATCGTCTCGCCTTACCGTCCGTCGACACTCGCTACCGTCCAAAGAACAACTTGACTTCTCACAATCAACGACTACTCTCCGGATCGACGCGTCCGTTCGTAAGTAGCCTGCAGTCTTATCTTATCGCTTCACTCACTGACCGTCTAACAGACAATGCCTCGTATCCCTGTCCGTACCACACCCTACCACACACTCCCGCGATGTACCCGTCACTACAAATCGAAGCGGGACTTGATCCTTCGCGCACTCGGCAAAGCATCCTTCATCAACGGATCTCAATTCGTCATCGCCTGGATCTCACCCAAGGGCGAGGTCGATGTCTACGCCTCTGAACTCCTTCAAGCCGCGGTGTCTGTCGAAGATGGCGGCGTACTCGGTCGCCAAGAGCTCGATCGCGAAGCGGCTCGTGTCCGAGGTGAGATGAACCGCCGTTGGGAGGAGGTGAGGCGACTTGAGGAGAGCGGCGAAGCCTCGGTCATGGAGGGTGACCAAGCCGACGAGGCTGCTGATGTTGAGGAGGACGAGGATGTCGATGAGGCCGACCCCGACCGTACTTACGTCGAGGACGCATCTTCCGATACCCCCGCAAGAGGGATCTTCGACGGCTTGTCTGGCATGTCATCATTAAAACAGCCCTCGCCTACCAACATGATGTCCACCTTCTCAGCCGCACGCTCCACCACGCCTTTGCCACCAATGCACACCCTCACCCTCGCTCCGCACGCCATCGAAGACTACTACACGTCCCGCTTCGCTGCCCTACAACAAGCGACATGTAAACTGGTCGTCAAGGCGTGGATCAAGGTCATTGAACCGAAGAAGCAGATGAAGTTCCCTTACAACAAAGGAGAGCATCTCAAGCCAGCATGGTGGCCTGAAGGCGTGAGGCATCGCGAGCCGGACCACCTTAGCAAGACTGGTAAGTTACGTGGAGATGAACGGAGGTCAAAGCTGACGAAGCCGCAGAACGCCTCACATTGCTCTCAAGCATCGTCCGAAGTCCCCTGATCTCGGTGTCCCGCCTTGAGCTGTCCACCGCCGAAGCTGCCGCATTCATCTCACGACCACGCCTCACTATCCTGCGCGAGGTCTACCTCGTTGCCAAGGAGGAGGAGAAGCGCCGCGAGGGTGGTGATTCTCTATCTTTCCTGGACCTGATCATCGCTGACCCTACTCAGACCTTTCATCCGATCTCATCGTACATCTCCCGAACATGCCTGTTTCTCCCTCCGCTGTGTCGCCCGATGCATCCGAAAAACGCTCTCACGCACAGTATGACGCATCCGACAAGGAAAACCTCTCGGATTCCGTCTACGCCACGCACAGTCAGAAGCGCCTGAAGCACACTCACCGTCTCGCCCCGCTCGTCAAGTCCACTCATGCCAATTACGACCCCAATTACGGCCAACCCTTCACTTACGCCCCTCAAACCGCCTGGCGCGACGTTCCCCCTCCGCACCTCTCCCCGTACCCCCACTCCGGCTCAGAGATGGCATTTGGATCAGACTACTCGCGATCACCCAACCCAGAAGCGGAGAGAAGCTATCACACGAACCATCTTGCACCGATCCTCAATCACACCAACTCCCACTCACACTCTCCGGTCGACTCGCCAGCATTCCCTCAGTCCGCCACGCTCCAACCATCCGACTCTTCAGCCTACTACTCGCGGAATGGACAGAGCTACATGCAACAACAGCAGGTGGACTACCTACACTCGCATGGTCATTCACAGAACTACGACTACGGAAGCCCTTACCTGGCAGACAATGCGTGGGATGGCTTCCCTCAAACAGCGCAGGCATGAGCAAGACGGAGTCTGGAGGTCTTTCTGGGCTTTGGTGGTTTCGAGCATGAGAAAGGTGGTTACCCGGACATTGATATTCCTTACCAATATCGCATACTCCAATCACGGATCATCACAATGCAGTATCAATGTCCTGCACGCTCATTCGTCCAGCGTTTTGCAGCGGCCTCGGTACTTTTGAAACGCAGATGACTAATTACAAGAGGATCCAGGGCTGTTCGGTACAGCCTGGAAGCAATGACACTCGATTATGGATGTTGAGTGATCTCGGCAGCGCTTGCTTTGGGCAGCAATCCCCTCTCTCAAAGATGATGATGAGGGAATCCATCACCGATACCTCCGGTGATTCCGCGTGAATTAAAAACGCGTGTGTTTTTGCGATACACATCGCCTCTCCGGGCCGGACCGGGACGTGTCTTTTGTCACCCCAAAATCAGGCGCAGCCAATAAACACTGCTCTTTCCTTCAAAGGATTCCTTTTTCCATCAAATCATTCACCCAACATCGTCTCTGCTTTTCTGATCAATTTGCATTCATCACAGGTCAACCTCATCGACATGTTCTTCCGGACCAAGCTCCTCCACATCGCCGCTTGCATCGCCACCGCCCAAGCCCTACAAATCTCCACTCCTGTAAGTCCCATCATCAAATCACTGACCACTCGCTGATGGCGCCAGGCATCCTTGATCACCTGTCAACCCGTCTCGATCAACTGGAATAGTGGATCTGGCGGACCATACTATATCGCCGTGCTTCCAGGTGGCGATGCGTCGGCGACAGCGGTGCTTGTTTTACGCTGTGTCCGACATTTGACGCTGATGCGGAGAAACTTGTAGCTCGCGAATCTCCCCGCTGCAGACTCTTCGCCGGCGACTTGGACCGTCGACCTCGCAGCTGGGACAAACATGTGAGCGCGCAATCTCGGTCCACGAATGTTGCTGATCTCGCATCGTTCGGGCGTTTTCTTCCCTCCCTGGTCCTCTGTCTGCCCTTCTTCTCAACCATCCTCTCGCTCATCTCTTGGCATCCTGATGAACTCTGGCTTCGATAACCGCAGTACCCTAAAGCTCACCGATAAGTCCGGCGCGATCGCCTACACGGACTCCGTCGTCGTCCAAAACGGGTCCTCCACCTCGTGTCTAGCCTCCGCCTCCGCCGCGTACGTCCCGTCTTCCTCAGACCATTACCGCTTGCATAAACCCCTCGCCATTTTCCCTCACCCAGTATACGTGCTGACTTATCTCGCAGTTCCGCCGGTTCCTCCGTCCTAGCTTCAGCCTCAGCTTCCGCTACAGCCTCCGCTTCCGCCTCCGCTTCCGCCTCCGCTTCCGCCTCCGCCTCCGTCTCCAAGTCGTCCGCCTCGGTATCGGCTAGCGCGTCCACAGGAGCTGCCATGAGCACCCGCGAGCTGTCGCGCGCGGTCGTCGCGCTTGCCGGCTTGGCAGCAGCGGCGTTCTTGGTGGTCGCTTGAGCTGGTCTCGGCGGGTATCTGACTGGCCAGTCTCGCTCTCGCATCGTGGATATCCACAAGGACACTGCGGGAGGACGATAGATTGCTAGTATGCTGTTCATATCCATGGTCTCGTTGTTCATCCCTCGCATGCATCCGTACATACTTTTCTCTTTCCAGTCGTCAAATATGAAACCAGGTACCTGAAACGATGCCGCCGGCTACAGCTTGAAGTCCAGATTCTTCACTTCAAACCTAAACTCATGCCCAAGAACAGCATCCACACTTTGACCGGCCAATTTCTTAGACCCTTTCGAGCTTGTACGGTGCTATCCCAGCCAACTCCACTCCGGGATGTCCCCCTCAACCGTCACCACCCCCCACCACGATTACCGCCTCGACCCGTCCCCCTACCGAGCCCTCCACACCGAACAAGGCGTCTTCACAACCCCTCCTTACTCGGCCGAGCTCAAGGGGATGTGGGGGTTCAAGGATGTGGCAAAAGCACGGACGAGCGCTGGGGGCGCCTATGCCGCTTTCGGGAGGTATCGGTTAGTCACCCTTTCGAATGCTCCAAGCTGGGAGCTGATAGGTGGATAGTGATGAGGGAGATTTCATTGGGTGTGCCTTGGCCATCCTGTTGGGCTGAATGACGTTGATGGTGGTAGGATGGACATGGCGAGGGAGTTCCTCCAAATGGGCCGGACTCGATCACTCCGGTACGCTCTCCGACCGGGAGGGCGCAAATACGCGGCCCAACCCGCCGAACCCATCGACCGACGAGGGGCAGGAAGAGTCCAACGGGAATGGGACAGGCAAAGTCAAAGTGGAGATCCCTCGGACGGGGGAGGTGCACGATGAGGAGAAGTTGAAAGGTGCTGGAGTATTCGAAGAGTACTTGAGGAAGGTTTGGGGGGATGGGGTATATGTGGAGAAGTGGGAGGAGTGGAGGCAGCAGCAGGGGAGTGGGGATGTCAATGTGCCAGCTGGGATGCAGGGGGATGAGCTGACGAAACAGAGAAATCGGCGTAAGAGGAAGCAGGTGAATGGGGCGGAACTGGCGGTGAAGGATGAGGGAGCTGACGAGGAGGGAGGGGTGAAGGATGAGACGAGCTCTTCGATTGAATCGCAATCCAAGGTGGAAGGTACGGTTGGGGAGAGCGTCGAGAAGGACGATTCTACAGATCTAGAATCTCGAAACAAACGTCCTCATAGATGACGTGCCGTCGCCCAGGCGTTCATGCATGATGATGTCCTGGACAATCACAGTTGTCCTACTTTAGCTGGTCACGCAGCCACCTCTAGCGCCTCGCCATGTACACGTACCTGTTTGTGTTAGGACGTCATTGTCGATGGACGACCGGGACTCACCCTGTACAGGCAGGTAAACTCCCCTCCCCAGTTGCTCTCCACACGAAAGATGATGATGCCGATGTCAATCCCCAGGTCCTCGATCTCGGGCGAGACAGGAAAGGTCTGAATGTGTGATGGTAAAGACGGGTCGTAGCTGAAAGACGCCAGCTTGAGATGATCGGTTGTGGAGAGCGACGAGCTTCGGGGTGTCAGCGCGAAGAGACCGATGTAAACAATTCGCTGACTCTGAGGAAGATTGCTTCTCCAGATATGCAGCGACTTTGGCCTTGTTCTCGTCGCCTTCGACCAGACCCCACTGTCATCAAATTTAGTCAGTATGAGCGAGATATTTCGGAGCGGTTGACTTACCACCTCGATGTTCTTCGGCGCGGTCGACACGTCCAGCGCCACCTCACTGGCAGCATGCTCCACCGTCAGATCTGTCACGACCACCCGCCGATTCAGCAGCACTCCAAGCTGCCCCTGATCGCCGTTGAATGGCCAACAGCTGCCCACCGAATTGTCCGGATGTAACGCCGTCGCAGGACTCCGTCCCTCGACGTCTTTTCGACCAAGGACCCAGCGTCCGAAGGTTGATGGCGAGTGCATGACTAGCGTATCCGAGGTGATGGAGGGGACGACCCGACCTCCGGCACTGAAGAGCCCATAGTCTGGTCTGGCAATGGTGTCTTTGGAGTAGCGGAGCAGAGCGGCATCGATAAGGTCGGTGAACAGCGCATTGAGGTCTTCCCCTTTCGAGGATTTGATTGTGACAGACGAGCGAGATGGTGGAGCAGGTTGTGTTCTTCGAGGCATGTCGTCCATGAGTTGGCGGAGAGTCAAGACTTCCCCTTCGAGGACTCGGATGAAGTCGGATCGCGAAATGATCACTCCAGATGCAGCTTTCCGCTCGAATAGCCGTTCTGCCCAATCGTCCAGTTCCTTCTCGCTCTTGACGCTTACTGCGCTCGACGATTGTGGCTTTGCGCCATCTCTCATCATCTTGCGTACAAGCTCTTCGACCTCGCCCTTGCCCACCAGCATCTTCTTCATCTCGGTCCAGAAGATCGGGTCGATATCGATGGTCCCGCCAGAATTGATTGTGACAAGCATATTATCTGGCAGAATCCGTGAAAGAGCCTTTCGCAGGCGGCCGTCATCGAGGGCATCCTTGACACTACGCTCAACCTCGTCAACCCTTATCTTGAGGGACTGGACGTCGCGATCCACCGCGTCCAGGGGCTTGAGACCGCCTTGAACTGAGGCAAGGCCTTTCTCTTGGGTGTCGATGCGAGATGTTAGGCTGGAAACTTCGTCGTGCAAGCTGTCAAACGAGCCTTGTACGCCTTTTGATACCCCTTGACTGTCCTGTCGCAGGCTGTCAAGCCGTTTCCGCTCCTGACCGATAGAGCTTTCAATCGCGCCAACTCGGCTGAGAATCGACTCGCTTGATCGCTTGCCTTCCTTCTCTGCTTTCTCATGGGCTTTTGATGATTCTGATAGAGCTGACAGGGCCTTCTCGAGGTGGGTTAGACGGAAAACCAATTCGGCCGTCGAACCTGGCGGAACATCTGGTGCTCGATATCGTGAAGCTGGTTGCAATGGCCGGTGGAGTATGCGCAATGCGAGACTGAGAGCGATAAGTCCGCCGATCCACTTCCACCAGTCCTGTCGCAGCCGGCGGAGGATCTGCTTGCCAGACCCGAATGCCGCTCGAGCGGGTCGGATGACGATCGCGTTCAGAAGGCCGGTGATGAGCTCGACGATGGACCTCAGAGCTGTGGCCACACCATGGAGGAGATTGGTGACACCAGTCCGGAGGGATGACGGCTGACGTTTCCGAGCGTTATATCCGGGCGCAGGTGAGAACCTGTCGGACCTCGGCGTGAGAGCGCGAAGCAGTTGAGCGGGAATTGGTGATCGCCGGTGCCCGTTCGCCTGCTGGATGTCGGCAAACGGGCTGTGTCCTCGGGCGTAACGCTCCTCCATCCCATCCTCACTTTCGGAATCACCACCTACATCTCCACTCTTCCGTCCTTTCCGCCTGGTCCTCGGCTGCAGCCCTAAACCCATACCCAGATATCCCTCCCCCTTCTCCGCCCTTTTCCCCCTCGTATCCGCTCGTCCCTCCAGCGCGCCATTTCGCACAATGCCTTCGCCCTCCCCATCCGACTCCTCAGATTGCGACTGATGATCATCCTCGGCCGGTCGGTACGGTAGATCCTCCGCCGCAGCCTTCAGCCTCCTCCTCTTCGGATCCGATCCCCTGGGGCCCTTCTTAGCCGCTGCTTGAGCGGCGCGGACGAATTCCTCTTCTTGGCGGTAGTCATAGCTCGTCTCGCCCGACCCGAGCGAGGCAAAGCTATTGAACTCGCCAGACCCGTCGAGGTCACCAACTTCGGTCGGACGGAGGAAGTAGCGGACAGGTGATAGAGCTCGGGCGGCGGAGGCTAGCTGTTCGGACGGAGATTGTGCTCGTTGGACCGTTTGAGTCTTGGAAGTCGGAGCTTTGGGCTTGGTGAGGTAAGCGCTTTCGGAGGAGGGTGGTGGGTAGTTCCCAGTCTGAGCGGCGTGGAAGGCGGCGGCTATACTGTGGTGAAATAGTTTCATCAGCCTGAGTCTCGCCCAGGACAGCTCAGGATGAGGTGTTTGAGGAGCGTCTACTAACTTGACGCTGGTGTCCTTTAGCGCGACCAGACCAGTATTACCGTTTGCTTTATGCCGTGTACCAGGTACCTTGAACGAGCTGAGGTTGACGATTGCAGTCGCAGGCATGTTTGGGTGATTGATTATGTGAAGACGAAGGGGGGTAGGGAGTGAGAGTAATGGCTCAATCAGCAATCTCGCCTCATTTCCTGTGCACGGCCAATAAGGCAACGGAGGGGCTGAGCACTCACCTCTGGACACTCTCCCTCTCCCACTCATCGTCCTCCCTACCCCTCGTCTTCGTTGTGCTCCTGGTACTCCTCGCTGGGGAAGGTGCAACGGTCCTGCCCGATGACCCATTGGTGGTCGGCACTCCGCGAGGCGACATGATGATACTCTCGAGGACGGTGAACAGGCCTCGACGAAGATCAGGGGAAGGAAGCGAAGAGGACGCAGAGAGATTGGCGGATGAAGGATCTGGTTTGGCTCGGAGGTGTGAAATGTCTTGTTTTGATGGGATATGGCTTCCGATATCGCCCCCTTTGGCCCGAAAGATACGATGCAGATGGCTAGTGGCGACAACTGGGGATGCCTAGGTATATGGAGAGGAAAGAAGATGTGAAGGGAAAAGGGTTGTTGGGACCTCCCATCATGGTCACTACTACTTCGGCCTACGAATGATATGAAAACAAAAAACTCAAAAGCGCGTGTGTTTCAACTTTGTCAGGGGTACGTCTCATCTCCGTCATATCCCTCGTCCGCTTCGCTGCATGCATGACGCCCAGTCCGAACCCAATTCCTCCGATCTGCGAATGTAAGATGCATGCAGAATTGCCGGGACGATTCGTGAGGATCACGGTATACATCTCGCCTGGCTTCGACGCATCCCGAAGCCCAGTCTGGCCATCGTGTCCACCTCCCAGTAGAGACGAGACCAACAACGAGTAGCTTATCGGTATGACTATACAGAGCAATGTCATCAGATATACCCTTGGTATCGTAAGCAGAGACGAACCTTTTGCCTCCTAGCACGCGCACCACGACCACCAAACTTCTTCGGCTCCATCCGCCTAGGGTCGGCAACGAGGAGGGAACGGTCGTATGCGATGAGGATCTTCTTCAACTCGAGGGCGGAGGCGGCGTCCTCGTTCTTGGCATAAAATCTAAGGTAGTGTCAAGGATGCCTCTCCGTTGATATGCTATATCCCTCTCCCCTCACATGTCCGGCCCCGGCCTCTCGGAGTGCAGATAGCATCTGCTGCCGAGCCTTTTGGCCGGACTCGGAGGGTCGTAACGGAATTAAGGCACTCACGCGACGATGCCCTTCGCGATAGCCTGACGAAGCGCGTAGAGCTGGGAAACGTGACCACCACCCTTGACGCGGAGACGGATGTCGATGTTTGAGAGCTTGTCGGGACCGACAATGAGGATGGGTTCGTACACCTTGTACCGTAGGAGAGCTCTGCGAGCGCAAAGTTGATCAGCAGGTCTCCTTGAGAGTAGCTGCCTGGTTTGCATGGGATTGAGGGCGGGTGTCATCTCCCAGCAAGAGAGGCAAGAGCCTCGATGTTGGATTGGGATTTTACCCGCCATGCAGCCGCACCCCAGGCACCGCACACGTTTGCGCTTGCGGATCGAGAACAGACGACTCACGGCTCGACAAGGGAGATAGGAGACCCGTTGAGGCGGACGAGACCTCGACCAGCGGTAACGTGGGCCACCGAGGTAGCGGTCTGCTATATGAGCTTCATTCAAGCAGGGCTTGGGTAAGACACACCTTCTTCTTGCCGAAGCACTGTACGGCGGTCATATTCTGCTATACCCCCAGATCGGATGGAGGACGAGGGCGATTGAAGGCGACCAGGAGGATACAGTATCGTTTTCGTTGATAAGTAACGGTGGGATGGAGTTGCGTGAATGGGGAGAGGAGGGTCGTTCGAGGTCGTGGATGGTGGGAATGGGGCAAGAGGGATGAACAGACACGGTGAGCGTTGTCTTCCCAACGGTACCTGCTGGCCTTTACTCGGAATACG
>JAABUI010001255.1_pt1 | contig 15136 bp, 16 predicted proteins | sample 5559111 | NCBI WGS metagenome assembly JAABUI01 (sample SAMN10711870, study PRJNA513365) | rock metagenome | isolation source: Antarctica rocks | place: Antarctica: Victoria Land, Buttleship Promontory
CTCCCTCGCCTGCGGAACCGGAGTCCCCGGCCACAGAGCCGGAGTGCTCAGCGCCACTAGCAGCGGCCGGCCGTTCCCGAGGCGCGCGCAGCCGGCCGGTCCACCGTTCTCAGCTGGGGTCCACGACCCGGATGTGCACCCGTCGGGCGAGCTCCCCCGCCCCCCGAAGGACCGCGAGCCGGGGGTCCGGCACGTCGATCAGGCGACCGGTGACCAGCGGGCGGAGCGGGGCGAGCCGGCGGTCGGCGAGCACCGCGTCGACGGCTGTCCGCTCGCCACCGACCACGACGCCCTCCAGGGTCGGCGCGTGCGGCAGCAGGTGGCTCACGGCGTTGTCGGCGGCCGCGGCCAGCGCCATCGACACCTGCCCCTCGCGCCGGCGAGCGAAGCGCTGCTGCGACCAGCCGCCTGCTGCCGAGCGCCCGTGCACCTGTCGTGAACCGACCTTCGAGCTGACTAGGCGGCGACCCTCGAAGACCCCCGCCGCATGCCCGCCCAGGCGGACCAGCAGCACACCGATCCGTCGTTCGCGCAGGCAGTGCAACACCAGTGCCGGCCCCACCTGGTCGGCTCCGGCCAGCGGCCCGAACGGCACCTCGACGTCCGCCATGGCGCCGTCGCCGCCCCGCAGCCGGACCGAAGCCCCGTCGTAGGAGGTCGTGGCGCCGTCGTGGCGCTCGGCGAAGCCGGTGAGCCAGCGGGCGAGACGCTCGGGGGGTACTTCGACCCAGCGGCCGCCGCCGGCAGCGGGGCGGGAGGTCATCCGCGCATGCTCGCACCGGGCCAGGGTCGGTGCTGCGGCGTACCGTGGTGAGCGTGAGCTCGAGCCGTGAGACCCGCCTGCTCGCACCCGCCGGACCCGGTCGAAGGGGCGCGCTGCTCTACGCGCTCAGGACGACCAACCCCCCGCCGGACCGCCCCATCGGCCAGCTCGACGGGGTGACCCGCTGGGTCGTCGTGACCCGGGCCGCGGTCCTGCCGATGACGCTGTTCGCCGGGCTTGTTGCCGGCTTGCTGGCGGTGCGCGCCGACGGTTTCCGCCCCGGCCTGTTCGCGCTCGCGCTGCTCGGGATCACCCTTGCGCACACCTCGAACAACCTGATGAACGACCTCGCCGACACCGACGTCGGGCTCGACACCGACAGCTACCCCCGGGCGCTGTACGCGCCGCACCCGCTGCTCACCGGCCTGGTGACGCGCAGGCAGCTGTTCGCCGCCATCCTGGGCATCAACCTGGCCGACCTGGCCATCATGCTGGTGCTGTTCAGCCAGCGCGGCTGGCCCGTGATTGCCTTTGCAGTAGGCGGTCTGGCTCTGTCTTACGCCTACACCGCCCCCCCGCTACGGCTGAAGAAGCACGGGCTCGGCGAGCCCGACGTGTTCCTCACCTGGGGCCCGCTCATGGTCGCCGGGACGTACTACTCCGCGGTCGGGCAGCTCCCGTGGCAGGTGTGGGTCGCGTCGGTGCCGTACGGCCTGCTCTGCACGACCGTGCTGATGGGCAAGCACATCGACAAGATCCCCTACGACGCGCCGACCGGGACTCGCACGATCCCGGTGATTCTCGGTGAGGCCCGGGCCCGGTCACTCACCCGCGGGCTGCTGGTCGGCTTCTACGCGACGGTCGTGGTTGCCGTGCTGCTGGGCGCCCTGCCCTGGCCGACGCTGCTGGTGCTCGCCGGCCTGCCGGTCCTGCGTAAGGTGCTCGGCGCGCTGGGCACGGCCCGTCCGGTAGAACCGCCGCCCGGCTTCCCGGTCTGGCCCCTGTGGTTCGCCGCGATCATGTTCGTGCACATCATGCGGGCCGGCGGCCTGCTGGTCGTGGGCCTGCTGCTTGCCGCCGTCCTCGGCCTCGGTCTCCCGCTGGGGGGCTGAACGGCCGCCGTACGTCAGGGGATCGTGACGACCTTGAAGGACTCGGCGAGATGGCCCTCGGGGTAGCCGGCGTCGGCCGCGACCTTGCTGAGCCAGCCCCGCAACATGCCCTCCAGGTCCGGCATGTGCGCGGTCTGGGAGGCATGCTGGCGCAGCGCGGCGACCTTCTTGTCGAACACCTCGGTGATGTCCACCCAACGGTTCGCACCGGATCCGCCAGCGGTCATCACCCACACCTCGTGCACCGTCCAGGCCTCCAGGCCCTCCGCGGCGAGCTCGAGGTGGGTGAACGGGTTGCGGGCGTCGGGGTAGACCGCGCACAGGGTCGCCTCGCCCGCCGCCCGGTGGTCCGGGTGGCTCGCCCCGATCCGCTCCCAGTTGATTTCCGGGGACTGCATGAGCACCCGCTGCGGCTGCACCTGCCGGATGACCCGGGAGATGTCGCGTCTGAGGTCGAAGCTCGCGCTCACCCGGCCGTCCGGGTAGCCCAGGAACACGACGTCCTGGACCCCGAGCTCCTTGGCGGCGGCGCGCTGCTCGTCCTGCCGGATGCTGCCGATCTGCTCGCGCGGGACCGAAGGGTCGAAGCCGCCCGCGTCGCCGTCGGTGATGATGCAGTAGGTCACCGCGATGCCCTCGGCGGTCCAGGTCGCGATCGTGCCCGCCGACCCGAAGTCGACGTCGTCGGGGTGCGCCACGACCACGAGGGCCCGCTCGACCGCAAGTTCGCTCATGTGCGCCATCCTGCACCAGGGAAGGCGCGCCCTGCCCGCCAGTGTTGACCCGGAGGAAGGAGTCCACATGCGCAAGCTCGACCCGAGCGAGTTGTACGAACTCGATCCCGTACGCCCTGAGCTCGACCGCCCCGTCCTGGTGCAGGCCCTGGACGGCTTCATCGACGCCGGCGGGGCCCGCAAGCTGGCCAGCACGCACCTGCTGGACAGCCTGGAGTCCCAGGTGATCGCGCGCTTCGACGTCGACCAGCTGTTCGACTACCGGGCGCGCCGCCCGATGATGGTGTTCGCCAAGGACCACTGGGAGTTCTACGACGCCCCCGAGCTCGCCCTCCACGTCCTGCACGACCAGGCGGGCACACCGTTCCTGCTGCTCGCCGGCCCGGAGCCCGACGTGCAGTGGGAGCGCTTCACCGCCGCCGTACAGCAGCTGTGCGTGGCGCTCGGAGTGCGTCTGTCCATCGGGCTGAACGCCCTCCCGATGGGGCTGCCGCACACCCGTCCCGTGGGCGTCATCGCGCACGGCTCGCCCCGCTCCCTGGTCGAGGGCCGTGAGTCCTGGGTCGAGACCGTCCAGGTGCCTGCCAGCGCCGGGCACCTGCTCGAGCTTCGGCTCGGGGAGGCCGGCATGCAGGCTATGGGCTTCGCCGTGCACGTCCCGCACTACGTCGCGCAGAGCTCCTACCCGGCTGCGGCCGCCCAGCTGGTGCGCGAGGTCGCGGCGTCCGGCAACCTGCTGCTGCCGACCGCCGCCCTGGACGAGGCGGCCGTCGTCACCCGGGAGGCCCTGGACGCACAGGTTGCCGCCGCGCCCGAGGTCGCCGAGGTCGTACACGCCCTGGAAGAGCAGTACGACGCCTTCATCGCCGGCCGGGGTACGTCGCTGCTCGCCAACAGCGAACTGCCCTCAGCCGACGAGCTCGGCGCGGAGCTCGAGCGCTTCCTCGCCGAGCAGGGCGACGCGCAGAACTAGAGTGGAACGCGTGTTCGAGGATGAAGACGGGCCTGCAGTACTGGCTCCGGCGCGGCCGGCCCCGGACCGGCTGCTGGAGGGGCTCAACCCGCAGCAGCGGCAGGCGGTCGTACATGCCGGGGGGCCGTTGCTCGTGGTCGCCGGTGCCGGATCGGGCAAGACCAAGGTCCTGACCACCCGGATCGCCCACCTGCTCGCGGCTCGGGACGTCCAGCCCGGTGAGGTGCTGGCCATCACCTTCACCAACAAGGCTGCCGGCGAAATGAAGGAGCGAGTCGCGGCGCTGGTCGGCCGACGCGCACGGGCCATGTGGGTCAGCACCTTCCACAGCGCCTGCGCACGGATCCTGCGGGCCGAGGCCAAGAAGCTCGGCTTCACCACGACCTTCTCGATCTACGACCAGGCCGACGCCCAACGGCTCATGACGCTGGTCTGCCGCGACCTGGACCTGGATCCCAAGCGCTTCCCGGCGCGCGCGCTGAGCAATCAGGTCAGCGACCTGAAGAACGAGCTCGTCGACTGGGAGGCGGCCCGCGCCAAGGCTTCCAATGTGATCGAGGAGCAGCGCGCGGAGGTGTACGCGCTCTACCAGCAGCGGCTGCGCGAGGCCAACGCGATGGACTTCGACGACCTGATCATGACGACCGTGGAGCTCCTGCAGGCCTTCCCCGACATCGCCGAGCACTATCGGCGGCGTTTCCGGCACGTACTGGTGGATGAGTACCAGGACACCAACCACGCGCAGTACACGCTGGTGCGGGAGCTGACCAGGACCGTTGGGGACCTGCCCGCCGCCGAGTTGTGTGTCGTCGGCGACGCCGACCAGTCGATCTACGCCTTCCGGGGCGCCGACATCCGCAACATCATGGACTTTGAGATCGACTACCCGGACGCCGCTGTCGTGCTGCTCGAACAGAACTACCGCTCGACCCAGACCATCCTGTCCGCGGCGAACGCCGTCATCGCCAAGAATTCCGGGCGCACCGACAAGCGGTTGTGGACCGACTCCGGCGACGGGGACCGCATCGTCGGCTACGTCGCGGATAACGAGCACGACGAGGCGGCTTTCGTCGCCGGCGAGGTCGACGCGCTGTGTGACGACAAGGGGGTGCAGCCCCACGACGTCGCGGTGTTCTACCGGACCAACGCGCAGTCCCGGGTCTTCGAGGAGATCTTCATCCGGGTCGGGCTGCCGTACCGCGTCGTCGGCGGGGTGCGCTTCTACGAGCGCCGGGAGGTCCGGGACGCGCTGGCCTACCTGCGGGTGCTGGCCAACCCCGCCGACATCGTCTCGCTGCGGCGCATCCTCAACACACCGCGGCGCGGCATCGGCGACCGGGCCGAGGCCTGCCTGGAGGCTTTTGCCAGCCGGGAGCGGGTGCCGTTCGGCGAGGCGCTGCGACGTTGCGACGAGGTGCAGGGGATGGCACCGCGCAGCGCCAAGAGCGTGCGGGAGTTCGCCGACCTGATGGACGAGCTGCGGGCGCTCGTGGTCGGCAACATGCCGCCAGCCGAGGTGCTCGAGGCGGTGCTGGACCGCACCGGGTACCTCACCGAGCTCGCGCAGAGCACCGACCCGCAGGACGAGAGCCGGGTCGAGAACCTCTCCGAGCTCGTCGGCGTCGCCCGCGAGTTCGAGGAGCGGGTCCCTGACGGCGGCGTACCGGAGTTCCTGGAGCAGGTGTCGCTGGTGGCGGACGCCGACAGCATCCCGGACGCCGACGGGACCGGGGGTGTCGTGACGCTGATGACCCTGCACGCGGCCAAGGGCCTGGAGTACCCGGTGGTGTTCCTCACCGGGCTCGAGGACGGCGTCTTCCCGCACCTGCGGGCCCTCGGCGACGCGGGCGAGCTGCAGGAGGAGCGACGGCTGGCCTATGTCGGGATCACCCGCGCCCGCGAGCGGCTGTACGTCAGTCGCGCGCACCTGCGCAGCGCCTGGGGGCAGGTCTCCTACAACCCCCCGTCGCGGTTCCTCGACGAACTGCCCGAGCACCTGATGGACTGGCGCCGGTTGGAGAGCACGGTCAGCTCGACGCCGGCGCTGTCGCAGGCCGCGACCCGGCTCGCGGCCAGTCCGCGCGGCAAGAGCGCCGGACCGGGCCTGCGCCCGGTGCCCCAGCTCGAGGCGGGGGACCGGGTCAGCCACGACGCGTTCGGGCTGGGGCTGGTGACCGCGACCCGTGGCGCGGGGGACTCCACCCAGGCCGAGGTCGACTTCGGTACGGGAACCGGCGTGAAGTGGTTGCTGCTGCGCTACGCGCCGCTGGAGAAGCTCTGAGTCGGGCCCGGCCGGACGGCAGTGGCGCGCCCGGGTCGAGGGTCGGGCAACACGCCGATCGGCGTCACGCCCGGGGTGAGGGTGCTGCCGTCCTCGTCCAGATGGGCTAGCAGACCGGCGATCTGATGTACGACCCGGCCGTCGATGGGCAGACTCATGTGCCCGACGCCTCGCAGCAGGACGTTGCAAGCCCGCAGGTCCGGGTGGTCGATGCGGGCCGAGCGTTTGGGCACGACCATCTGGTCCAGGTCGCTCCAGAAGGCTACGAACCGGGTCCGGCAGCCGGGTGCCGGCAGCGCGAGCTCGGCGACGACTTCGCTGCCCGGGCGAAGCTGCTGCACGAACTTCTGCGGCCAGAGCCGGGCCGTGTGGGTCCCGGAGTGCGGCGACCCCAGCGTGCACAGGGTGTGGACCCGCGCATCACCACCGAGTCGCTGCACGTAGTACCGCGCCACGACGCCGCCGAGGGAGTGCCCGATCACGTGCACCCGCTCGTACCCGGTCTGCTCGCAGGTGCGGTCGACGAGCTGCTGCAGGCGGGCAGCCACCGAGCGGACGTCCTGAGTCCATGGGCTGTAGTTGAGGGTGAGGACCCGGCCGAAGCCGCGGCGGCGCAGCGAACGCCGCAGCAGGGTGAAGATCGAGCGGTTGTCCACCATCCCGTGGACCAAGATGATCGGGGTGCCGGCCGCCACGACGTCGCCGAGGAGCAGGCCACGCTGCACGGGCGGCAGGTCGGCGAGGGTGAAGCGCTCGAGGTCCTCGCGAGCGCGCTCGCCGGCCTTCTCACGCACGATCCCAAGCGGGTACAGGGCGGCATGCGCGGCCAGCCAGGCGATCTCGGTCCCGGCGCCCTTCAACCCGCCGGGGGTGCAGAGCGTCTGCAGTCCCCGGGAGGTCGTGCGCGTGGCCCTGGACAGGCCCCGGCGGGGGTCGAGCACTCGTCCTCCGTGGTCAGGGGCGGTCCGAATCGGGCTGCGCCCCGGACGGTACGCCGACTGTCTCCCCGCCGCAGCATGATCGACACCTCCGAGCAGGCCTACAACTGGCCCGGCAGCGTCCCTGACCAGCGCGCGAGACGCGCGCTGCGCCGTATCTGCTCGGGCAGTCCGGCCTGCTGTACGACGTAGGCCGCCACGGCGCCGGCGTCCGGTACCACCGCGTCGACGGCGCCGAGCGCCAGCAGGTCGGCCGGGGTGACGCGCATCAGGTCAGCGCACTCCTGAGCGGGGCGGCGTAGGGCGGCGCTCGCACCCTCCGGGCCGATCGGCGCGAAGTAGGCCTCCTGCGTGGCCAGCACGACGTCGGCGACGGCCGCAGCCAGCGCGCCGCCGGACCCGCCCTCGCCGTGCACGAGCGCGACGGTGGGCGACCGGCAGAGCAGCAGAGCATCCATCGCCGCCCCCACGGCCGGGGCGAGTCCGTCCTGCTCGGCCGCCGTACCCGGCTCGGCGCCGGGGGTGTCGACCAGGGACACGACCGGCAGGCCAAGACGGCCGGCCAGAGCGAACGCCCGCGCCGCCAGCCGGTAGCCGTCCGGCGTCGGTCGGGTGCCCACCCTGGCCGCGAGGGCCACGCCGACGACGGGCCGACCGGCGAGCCGGCCGACCATCGCCGCGACCGTGTCGTCGCCGCGCAGGGCCCGCAGCGGTACCCGGTCGGTGAGCAGCTCGGCCAGCAGGTCCGCGCCCCCTCGGGTGCGCGCCCTGGTCCGCTGTACCTGCTGCTCGCCGGTCGTCTGCTCGGGGACGACGCTGACCGGCTGGCCAACTTCGCTCGGCGCGAAGGTGAGGGCGCGCAGCGCCCCGGCCAGCCAGCCAGGCACGTCCGCACCGGGCAGGATCGCATCGACCAGTCCGGCGTCGTACGCCGCTGCGGCGGTGTGGCTGCCCGGGCCGGGGAGCACGCCGGTGACGGCCTGCACGACCCGCGGACCGGAGAAGCCGACTGTGGCGCCGTCGACCGCCACCCGCAGGTCCGCCGCCGCAGCCACGCTGATCCACACCCCACCCGTCGTGGGCGCGTCGGCGACGGACAGGTGCGGGAGGCCGGCCTCGGCGAGCGCCAGCAGGGCCAGCCGGGCGCGAGGGATCCCGACGAGCGCGGCCATGCCCTCCTGCAGCCGCGTACCGCCGGAGCGGACCAGCGTCAGCAACGGTGCCCGCTGCGTGATGGCGCTTTTGGCCGCAGCCACCAGGGCCGTGGCGTCGTCCTCGCCGAACGAGCCGCCGTGCACCCCAAAGTCCCAGACCACCGCCACGGGACCGCCGCCGCGCAGTCGGTAGACGCGAAGCGCGGGCCGGGGCTCGTAGCCGGGCCAGGCGGCCGGGTTGCGGGCCTGCAGGCGGGTGTCGAGCAGGCTCGCCCCCGCAAGCAGCGGCGCCCGCCAGTCGGCTGTCACGGGCGCGTACTCTCCCACCGCAGTCGCACGAACCCCGAGGAGGCCCTGTGACCAGCGCCAGCCGCATCCGTGTCGTCGTCGCCAAGCCCGGTCTCGACGGGCACGACCGCGGGGCCAAGGTCGTGGCCCGGGCGCTGCGGGACGCCGGCATGGAGGTCATCTACACCGGCCTGCACCAGACGCCCGAGCAGATCGTCGAGACGACCATCCAGGAGGACGCGGACTGCGTCGGGTTGTCGGTGCTCTCTGGGGCGCACATGACGCTGTTCACCCGCGTCATGCAGTTGCTGCATGAGCGCGGCGCAGACGACGTGGTCGTCTTCGGCGGCGGCATCATCCCGCAGGACGACATACCGCTGCTCGCCGAGGTCGGCGTCGGCAAGGTCTTCACCCCTGGCGCGACGACCGCCTCGATCGTGGAGTGGGTGCGTGCAAACGTCGGCACCCCCGCGGTCTGACCGGCGCAGCTGAGCATGGGAAAGCTGTTCGACGGCATCGACGAGGCGCTCGCGGCGTGGGTCACCGCCGCGCCGGTGTGGTTCGTCGCCACGGCGCCGCTGGCCGCGGACGGTCACGTCAACCTCTCGCCGCGCGGCCACGACACGCTCTCGGTCCTTGGACCGCACCGCGTCGGCTGGGTGGACTACACCGGCAGCGGTGTCGAGACCATCGCGCACCTGCGGGAGAACGGTCGCGTCACCTTGATGTTCTGCTCCTTCGACGGCCGGCCGCGCATCGTCCGACTGCACGGGCACGGCACGGTCGCGCTGCCCGGCGACCCGTCATACGAGCAGCTCGTGGCCCTGCACCCGGCGCATCCCAGTACGCGAGCAGTGGTCCTGGTCGACGTCGAACGGGTCAGCGAGTCCTGCGGTTTCGGCGTACCGGTGATGGAGGTCGTCGGTGAGCGGAACCTGATGCGGCTCGCCGCGGACAAGCGCGGACCGGACGGGCTCGCGGCCTACCGCGCCGAGCGCAACGCCGTGAGCATCGACGGACTGCCCGGCCTGTGATCTGCGCGATCTTGACGCTTCTGTGCGCGCCACGCAGGTCGACTCACCACAGCGTCAAGATCGCAGGCCGGCTGCACCGCAGACCGCGCATATCGGCAACACTGTGGGCATGAACGTCATCGGGAAGCTGCGCGGGCTCGACGACCGCGTCCTGGGTGACCGGTTTCGAGGAGGACAGGCCATGGACGAGGAAGCCGCCCCCCGCAAGCGGCGCGGCCCGGCCGCCCTCGCGGGCGTGCTGCGCGTGACCTACCGCATTTCACAATTGGTACTGATCGTGCTCGCGCTGGTGGTGTTCCTGGGCATCGTGTTCACCAAGGCGCCGACCAACGCCAAGAACACGATCGTCAGCAACGTGCTGGACCTGGCGCGGAACGCTGCCGGGCCGTTCAAGGACGTGTTCTCGCCCAAGGACAAGGAGAACGCGCTGGTCGTCAACTACCTGCTCGCCGGCGGCGTCTACCTCGTCCTGGCCTACATCGTCCGCAAGCTGCCGACCGGCAAGGGCTGATCCGCTCGAAGGTCGCGAGTGCCGGACGCGCCCGCCGGTGGGCTTGATCCGGCACGCCGATCATGGGCAGGCCGGGTTGGAGGTTCGCCGTGGCTAGGCCGAAGTTGCGAGCCCTCTGAGGGCTGATCTTGGCGTTGACCAGCGAGGACGAGCGAGTGCGGGTCGGTTGTGTAGCCAGCGAATGTGGCGTGTCAAACCGGAACTCCTGGTGAAGCTCCGATATGATGCTGGACATGGCCGCGATCTCGGGTGCGATGCACGTAGCCAGGGTTGTCGGGCGTTACAAGACCAAGTCCGGGGAGCAGCGGGAGTACGTCAGTCAGCTGCTGCGCCGCACATTCCGTGAGGACGGCAAGGTCAAGCACGAGACATTGGCGAACCTGTCGCCGTTGCCGCAACCGGCGATCGAGGCGGTCCGGGCCAGCCTGGCCGGTAAGGCGCTGCTGGTCGCGGGTGAGGATCTGACGCTGACCCGGTCGCTGCCGCACGGGCACGTGGCGGCGGTGCTGGCCCAAGCCCACGCAGTAGGCCTGCCGGCGCTGCTGGGACCGGCCGGTCGCCAGCGGGACCTGGCGTTGGCGTTGATCGTGGCCCGGGTCTGCCGGCCGGGCAGCAAGCTGGCGACGACCCGCTGGTGGACCGACACCACACTGGCGGCCGACCTGGGGATCAGCGACGCCGGCACCGATGAGGTCTACGCCGCGATGGACGCGCTGGCTGCAGGGCAGGACCGCATCGAAAAAGCGCTCGCCCGCAAGCACCTTGCCGGCGCGGCCAACCCCGACCGGCTGGCGTTGTTCGACCTGTCCAGCTCATGGATGACCGGCTCGCACTGCCCGTTGGCGGCCCGCGGGTACTCCCGCGACGGCAAGAAAGGGCTGCCGCAGATCGAGTACGGGCTGCTCACAGATCCCCAGGGCCGGCCAGTCGCGATCCGGGTGTTCGCCGGCAACACCGCCGACCCGACCGCCTTCGCGCACATCGCCGCCCAGGTCCGGGACAGCTTCGGGCTCCGCGACATGGTGATGGTCGGCGACCGCGGGATGATCACCAACGCGCGGATCAGCCAGCTCCGTGAACTCGGCGGGTTCGGCTGGGTCACCGCCCTACGCGCCCCCGACATCGCCGCGCTGGCCGACGACGACGGGCCGCTGCAGATGAGCCTGTTCGACCAGGCCAACCTGGCCGAGATCACCCACCCCGACTTCCCCGGCGAACGGCTGGTCGCCTGCCGCAACCCGGCACTGGCCGGCGAACGCGCCCGTAAACGCCTGGCCCTGCTGGCCGCCACCGACGCCGACCTGGCCCCGATCGCCGCCGCCGTCACCGCCGGCCGGCTGGTCGGCGCAGGCAAGATCGGGATCCGGGTCGGCAAGGTCATCGGCAAGTACAAGATGGGCAAGCACTACACACTGCACATCACCGACACCACCTTCAGCTTCACCCGCGACCAGCCCGCCATCGACGCCGAAGCCGCGCTGGACGGCATCTACGTCATCCGCACCAGCGTCAGCGCCGAGCAGCTCAACACCAGCGCCGTGGTGCGCACCTACAAGAGTCTGGCGCTGGTCGAACGCGACTTCCGCTCCCTGAAAAGCATCGACCTGGACCTGCGCCCGATCCATCACTACACCGAAACCCGGGTGCGGGCGCACGTGTTCATCTGCATGCTCGCCGCCTACCTGGTCTGGCACCTACGCCAAGCCTGGCAACCACTCACCTTCACCGACACCGACCGGCCAGAACCGACCGACCCTGTCGCCAGCGTCCACCGCTCCACCGCCGCCGCCCACAAAGCCGCCACCAAGACCACCACCGACGAACTCACCGTCCGCAGCTTCACCGGCCTACTGGACCACCTGTCCACCCTGACCCGCAACACCCTGCGCGTGACCGGCCAGGGCCCAAGCAGCGACTTCGAACTGATCGCCGCCCCCACCCCCACCCAACGCCGAGCCTTCGAACTACTCGGCGCGAACGTCCCGCTTCGCCTCCAGTAGCCAGCAAGCCACCACAGACAACAAACAAAACCCCAGCTCAGCCACGGTGGCAGCCCGCCAAGATCACGCAACTTCGGCCTAGCGTGGCCGGTCCTGGCGATGTCCGTCGCCGGCGACGACTGGCTTGTGGAGGCGTTGGCGGTGCTCGCGTTGCTCGCCACCCCGGTGCGCAGCCAGCACGTCGCCGGCTTCGACGTGTACGACGCGGGTTCGGTCGCGGTCGCGGTGCTCGCCGGGGTGTTGCTGGCCGTCCGAGTCGGGCTGCGCCTCGCCGGTCAGGGCGGTGTCCGCAGTCGCCCCCTAGACGAGGCCCTGCTGCTGCTGACGGTGGTCGGGCTCGCCGCGCTGCTGCTGCACCAGCTGGTGACCGACGGGGTTTGCCACGGCTCCTGCTCGCTCACGCCCACCCCACCCGGAAGGCCCTCGTGACCCCGCTGCTGCTGTCCGCCCACCCGCTGGCGGTGAACCTGCTCAACCCCACCTCCCTGCTGAACTCTTTGGGTGTGCTGGCCGTCCTGCTGGTGCTGTTCGCCGAGACCGGGTTGCTGATTGGGTTCTTCCTGCCCGGCGACAGCCTGTTGTTCACCGCCGGGGTGCTGTGCGCGACCCGGTCGGCCGCCGGCGTACACCTCAACCTGGCCGCGACCCTGGTCGCGGCCGCCGTCGGCGCCCTTGCCGGCGCGCAGGTCGGCTACCTGATCGGCGCCAAAGCCGGCCGGCCACTGCTGGAGCGCACCCACAACCCGCGGCTGCGCGCCGCGACGGACCGGGCTGAGCGGTTCCTGGAGCGGTACGGCGTCGGCAAGGCCCTGGTCCTGGCCCGGTTCGTTCCGCTGGTCCGCACCGTCATGAACCCCCTGGCCGGCGTCACCGGCATGCCCGCAGCGCAGTTCACCCGCTGGCAGGTCGCTGGCGGTCTGCTCTGGACGCTGGGGGTGACTCTGGCCGGGTACGGCCTTGGGTCCTCGGTGAGCAACATCGACCACTACCTGCTGCCCGTCATCGCGCTGGTCATCGTCGTCAGCCTGATTCCGGTCGCCCTGGAGCTGCGCCGCGCCCACTCCGAAGCACACCGCTCATGACCGGGACCCCGCTGGCCGCCGGCCTGCTGCTGGCCTCCGGCGACCAGGGTGACTTCACCGTCGTCAACGACTTCGCCCGCACCACCGGCTGGCTGCACACCCCGCTCGTGGTCTACGCCAGTGACGGGGTCGCGCTGTTCGCGGTCCTGCTGATCGTCGGCTACCTGCTGGCGCGCTCAGCTGGGCGGCCGATGATGATGGCTAGGGCGCTGCTCGCCGGCGTCGGGGTGCTGCTCGCGGTCGCGGTCAACCAGCCGATCGTGCACGTCGTCAACGAAGCGCGGCCCTACACCCAGCTCCCGCACGCCCTGCTCCTGGTGCACCGCAGCATCGACGCCTCCTTCCCCTCCGACCACGCCACCATGGCCGGCGCCGTGGCCGCCGGTCTGCTGTGCGTGCACCGCCGACTCGGCGCCGGCGCTGTGCTGGCCGCGCTGCTGATGGCCTTCGCCCGGGTCTACGTCGGTGCGCACTTCCCCATCGACGTCCTGGCCGGCCTCGCCGTCGGGGCCCTGGTCGCTCTGCTCGCCCAGCTCGGCGCCCCACCACTGGCCCGAGTGCTCACCCACCTGGCGCACGGCCGACTGCGGCCGCTGCTGACCAGCCGGGCCGCAACCGCACCGATGACGATGACCGCCCGCGGTTGACCCCGCTCCCTTCGGCCGGCCAACCCGCGCCCCCCGAGCTGCTTCCTGCCCTGCCACTGCGGCGTCTGCTTCTGGAGGACCAATGAGCGCTGCCCCTGCTCTACCCGGGGTGTTCCACAGCCTGGAGCCGTTGCTGGACAACTACGGCTACCTCGCCGTCGTCGGGCTGGTGTTCGCCGAGGACTTTGGAGTCCCGGTGCCCGGCGAGACGATCCTGATCGCCGCCGCGGTCTACGCCGGCGCCGGCCGGTTCAACATCGCGGTGGTGTTCGCACTGGCGTTCCTGGCCGCGGTGCTAGGCGACAACCTGGGCTACCTCATCGGCCGCAAGCTCGGTCGGGCCGCAGTGCTGCGCTACGGCCGGTACGTGCTGCTGACCCCGCAGCGACTGGACAAGGCCGAGGGCTTCTTCACCCGGCACGGCGGCAAAGTCGTCACGATCGCCCGGTTCGTCAGTGGCCTACGCCAGGCCAACGGCATCGTCGCCGGCCTGACCCGGATGCACTGGCTGCGCTTCGTGGCCTACAACGCCCTGGGCGCAGCGCTGTGGGTCGGGGCGTGGTGCGCCGCCGGATACCTGGCCGGCAGCCAGATCCAGACGGTGTACGACACCGCCGTCCGCTACGGCCTGTACGCCCTCGCGATCGCGGTCCTGGTCGGCGCCGCCGCGCTGCTCCGCAAACGCCAGCACCGGCAACGCGCAACGTGAAAAGCGCGGCACCGCCGATCCTGCCGCCCGGGACGGTGCCCCGTGGCCGTCCGGCGGCTCACCCCGCGGCGGATCGCAACGATGACCAGCTGGCCCGCTGCCGCCGGCGCCAGGCACCCCGCCTCGATCACGGTGAAGCGGCTGGCCAAGGCCCGCCTGCATCGCCGAACCGCCGGGGCTGTCACCTTCAATGGTCACCCTGCGCCAGCATCCCCCGGCCGCTGGACCAGGTCGGGGCGCTGCCGGGCCGCGCCGGCACCTCCGGAAACCCTCAGCTGGCGGCGCGCGGTCCCCAGCCCCAGCGAAGGCCCGGCTGGGCTGGCCGGGACGAACGGACGAGCAGATGAGCAGATGAGCAGATGAGCAGATGAGGATGGCGAACGAGCGGCTGGTCGTGATGGCAGTCGTGGACTTCCTGGCCGTGGACGTCGCCGCCGGGCCGCGGACCGCGATCATCGCCACGGTCTGTTTTGGCGGCGCGGCGCTGCTGGCCTACCTGGTCATGAAGTTCCTGGTAGGACGGCGGTAGACCCTTGGTGTGACTCGGGCCGGGCCCGTCGCTTCATCCGGCCTTCATGTGGCCTTCCTACGTTGGGGCACCCGACATCGCCGCACGCACGGACGGACCCGCCGCCATGACTCCACGGCACGCTCAGCGCACAGGCAGGTCCCAGGCGTGGGTGTCTCAGCCTGGATCCACCGTTGCGATAGGGCGGTTTGGCATGTCGTAGACCGCGGATGCCCTGCTGTGTATGGAGAATGTGGCTTGCGAAGGACACGTTCACCGACTCAGAAGGAGCATCCGCGGGATGCGAGTTTCTCACAGCCCTGAGCTGGTCTCGGCAGCGTTCGATGATCCGAATTTGGTGTCGTGCGTGGGGCTGGCGCCGGTGGTCGCTTTGGCCCAGCG
>JAABUI010001256.1_pt1 | contig 15135 bp, 13 predicted proteins | sample 5559111 | NCBI WGS metagenome assembly JAABUI01 (sample SAMN10711870, study PRJNA513365) | rock metagenome | isolation source: Antarctica rocks | place: Antarctica: Victoria Land, Buttleship Promontory
GGAGGAGCTTGACCATGCTGCTCGGCGGCACCTGCACGCGTTCTGTCTCGATGATGACCCGGCCGCTGTCGAGCGGGCCGGTGAACACCACGAGGGTCTGCTGACCGGGCAGCCGTGCGCTCGGAGCAATCCACGCCGTTCAGCCCGCAGCCCACTCGCCGCGTCGGCGAGCAGCTGACAGCGCTGCTAGTCGTCACCCACCAGGTCCTGCTCGTGTCCGTCGAGCGCCTCGCTCCGATCGGTCGGGCCGAGCAGTGGCTACCGACGCAGGCGCGGCCCCACGTCGGAGGAACTGACCGCAGGTACGGCCTAGCGAGCAAATTACTGACATAAGGGAGCTTATCGGCGGGTTCTTCTTAGGCTGGGGGAGGGGCTCGCAGCGGCGCCGTCCTGGGGTCGGCGCGACGGCTGGTCACCTGCCGGGAAGTAGCCGCCAGCCCAGCCAGCGGCGTTCGAGCTGGGCGAGTTCGCTGCGGCTGGCACCGAGCAGCAGACTTCCGGGGACCAGCGCAGCAGTGAGCATCAGGGCCAGCACCGGGCTGGGACTGCTGACGTACAGGGCACCCAGCGCTGCCGCCGTCGACGCCAGCCACCAGCCGCAGCGGCGCGCTCGTGCACCGGTACAGCCCAGCGCCAGCACCTGCGCGTTCGCCAACGCCCGCACGAGGCGTGGTGACTCCCACATCAGCTGCACAGCGAGCGCGTTCAACGCCGCTCGCTGTCGGTCCGAGCCCCACGGACCCGGGGTCGCCGCCGCTGGCACCGGTTGAGTGTGCACCTCGTTTTGCGCGCTGTCAGGCTCGTCGAGCAGCGGACCTCGTCTTCCACGCCGGGGACGAGCAGTCGGTTAGGCGTTGGCCGCCGAGGCGCCGGCGTGCGACTGGACGCTGCTGTTTCCCGACCGGCACCCGTACGCGGGCGGCCTCAGGCCCCGTACTGGTGGGTGGCGAGGTTGAAGGTGCCGTTGTGGTGGGCGGTGTGGAACTGCACGAGGGCGCCGGTGACGCGCGTGAGTGTGACGGTCCCGTCGGGCAGTGGGGTGGGGAAGGAACCGGACCGGTAGGCCGGGTCGTGACCGAGGGGGTTGTCGGTGTGGACCAGGATCTGGCCCTGCTGCGGGTCGGTGGGTACGGCTCCGCCGTAGACCCCGAGGTAGGTCTGGCCGCGCAGGTCCAGGTAGAGGTTCGTGACGCTCAGCTCGCCGGGGCGAAACGGCAGTGGGATTCCGCCGTACAGCGCCTCGGTGCCGACCTGGCCGTGGTACGGGGGCGCCTGCAGTACCGGCGGCCCGGCGGGGGCCGGCGTCACCGGATGCACGGGCGCAGTGGGGCGGGCGGCGCGGGCGGCATCGGCCTGTTGCTGCTCGGCTTGCAGCCCGGCCGCCAGGTCCTGCTTGTGCCCGGCGACTTGCTGGTCACTGGTCGGACCGGCCGACAGCGCGACACCGGTGCCGACGGTCAGAGAAGCGCTGACCGCGACAGCGGCCAGGACGAGCAGGCGACGGGTCGGGGCGTGCATCACAAGGTCTCCAGTGGCTGCGGTGGGCGAGGGTCAGGCGGGCTAGCTGATGTTGCTCAACCATTGGATCGAGCTCTGGGCGGTGTCGGGATAGAACGTGTTCAGGTCAGTCAGGAGCTGGGTGTAGCCCTGCGCCGGGCTGTAGCCGCCGTACGGGTACTGGGTGAGCACCCCGAACATCATCATCTTGTGGCCCTTGTTCACCACCGACCAGTGATCCAACGCCGCCCACTGCACCGCCTGGCTGGCGTAGTAGATCTCGGCGAAGGGCACGTCCGGGGCGAAGCCGTACGCCACCTGGTACTGCTGCGCGGCGGTCCAAGCGCTGCAGCAGGGACCGCCGTCCAGGGACCCGTAGTCCGCCAGCGGCCGGGTGGTTGCCGAGGCGTAGCCGGCGAGCAGGTTGGCGGTGTTGGTGAACGCCGGGTCGTAGCCCGGCTCGGCGTCGTCCGCGGCGTCACCGTGCACGACCGTCGTGTAGTAGCTGGGCTTGGCCCGCAGGTAGGACTCCAGCGCTGTCGTCGTGCGGCCCCACGCCTGCCCCCACGCGGTGAAGCTCGTCGGCTGCAGACCGCAGCCACAGGTGATCCCACCGCACGGCTGCCCGGTGCCGCAGCTGTTGCTGGTACCGAGCATGAGGTGCATAACCGTGTAGCTGGGTGAGTAGTCGTAGTAGGCGTCGGCGTAGCGCTGCGCCGCGGTCAAGATCGTGGCGTCGGAGTCGAAATGGCCGGCGAAGTCCAACGTCCCGCTGGTCGTGCCACTCATCGCTGGCCGGCCGAAGTCCAAGATCGTGGCACCCCGCGAGCCCGCCAGGCCGTCGGCCTTGCCCTCGGCGTAGGCCGTAGCCGGGTCGGTGGTGCTCATGTACCGCGACGACGTCGGAGCCGGTGAGGTACTGGCCGCCCGGGCTGGTCCGGCGGCCCCGACCACGGTCAGCAGCGACACGCCGAGCAGCAGCACGCTCAGAACCGCGCCGCTGCGCCGTCCGGGCACCGACGGCAGGACCGGGACCGACCGCAACAGGATCGACATGCCACAACCTCCAAGAACGGACTGGGATCACAAGGTCAAGCGGTCCGGGGCGGCGCACGAGCAGGGCCGTTGCACAGCCAGATAGGAGGGGCCGCCAGGTCGTCGACCTACAGGGGCTCCTCGGCATCCGCGTGACGCAACTGAAGGCCTTTCCGGCTGCCGACCAACGGCTGGAGTCCTCCGCGACAGGACTGGAGCGTCGGACGCTGCTGCTCCGGCTGTTGGTCGTTGGTAGTGGCGCAACGAGTCCCGAGCAACCGACCCGTCGTTGGCAGAGCCGCAGGTCAAGGCCAGGAGCCGGATCGTGCCGCGGATTCAAACAATGCCGCCTTTACGCGACATGAGTACTTGTCAGTACCGAGATGTGGACGTGGTCGTAGTGGCCGCCGGTGACGCCATCCGGGTAGTGGGGGTGGTCTTGTAGACACCGGCACCCCGGTAGGGCTGCCATCCTTCGTAAGCGTGGTCGGCGTTCCAGTCCGGCCGTACCAGATCAGGTAGTGCACGCCGGTACGGCCGGCGGTGGCCTGCAGTGACGCGGCGAGGAAGTCGCCAGCGGTGGCTGGTCTCCCTGCTCGGTGACGGCTGCTACGAGCTGGTCAAGCACACCGTGCTGTCCAGCTATGCCACGGCCCTGCTCAACGCGATCGCCGTCGGCAGTGCCGGCTCGGCGGTCGTGGAACGGCAGCGCGGCACCGAGGGTACCAGTTACACGGGGACAGCTCCGCCCGGAGCCTGCCGGCTGACGGCACCTACACCTACACCTACACCTACACCTACACCTACACCTACACCGGCAGCCGACGGAACACCGGTCGCGGCACGTGCCGCAGCACGCTCATGAGTAGGCGCAGCGGGGCCGGCACCCAGACGACCGTCGCGGAACCCCGCAGGCCCGTGACGACAGCCTCGGCCACGGCGTCCGGGGTGGTGCTCAGCGGCGCAGCGGCGATCCCGGAGGTCATCTTGCTGATGACGAAACCCGGGCGTACGACGAGCACCCGCGCCCCGCTGCCGACGAGCGCGTCGGCGAGCCCGGTCGCGTACCCGTCCAGGCCGGCCTTGCTGGCTCCGTAGACGAAGTTGCTGCGCCGCACCCGCTCTCCTGCGACGGAGGACAACACCACCAGCGCGCCGTGGCCCTGTTCGCGCAGCTGCGCACCGAGCAACGTGAGTACCGAGACACCGCCGAGGAAGTTCGTCCGGACGACCGCGAGCGCCGCAGCCTGGTCGTGCTCGTCGACGGCCTGGTCCCCGAGCACGCCGAAGGCCAGGACGGTGACGTCGAGGTCGCCGACCTGCGCCGCGACGTCGTCCAGCAGCTGCTGGTGGGGCCCGGTGTCGTCGGCGTCGAAGGCCACCGAGCGCACGTCGGACGCGCCGGCGTCGCGCAGCGCCTGCTCGGCCCCGGCGTAGGTCCCGGGGCGGCGACCGGCGAGCACGACGGTACGGGCGCCGTCCCGGACCAGCCGGTGCGCGATCGCCTGACCGATGTCGGAGCCACCACCCAGGATCAGGACGGTCTGGACGTTGCCGACGGCGTTGCGCATGGAGCTCCTCTACAAGGGTTGGGACGGCTCGAGCCGGCTCAGACCAGGTCGAGGCGGCGGGCGAGGTCGGAGCGCAGGACGCGATCCGGGTCCACCCGGTCGCGGACCGACCGCCAGGCAGGTAGCTCGGGGTACATCTGCCGCAGGACGTCGGGCTGCAGTCGGGAGTCCTTGGCCAGGTAGACCCGGCCCCCGGCGGCGACCACCACCTCATCCAGCCGGTCGAGCAACGGACCGAGCCCGGCGAGCGCGGCGGGGATGTCCAGGGCGAGGGTCCAGCCGGAGATCGGGAACGACAGCAGTCCCTGGCCCGCTCCGAACCGCTTGAGCACCGCCAGAAACGATGGGCACTGATGGCCTACCAGCTCCTGGATGATGCGGCGCAGCGCGTCCTGTCCGGCGAAGGGCACGACGAACTGGTACTGCACGAACCCGGGTCGGCCGTAGATGCGGTTCCAGTCGACGACGCCGTCCAGCGGATGGAAGAAGGTGGCGATCGACTCGTGACGGCCGGCACGTGAGCGGGCGGCCCGGAAGTACAGCTCGTTGAAGGCCTGCACGGTGCGCCGGTTGAGCAACCCGGGCGGCACCCACGGCGGGGCGGCGAGGCGCGGCGTCGGGTCGTAACGCAGCGGCCGCCGCGCGGTCTTGCCGGTCAGCTCCGCCCGGGGGGTGTGGTCGCCGCGCATCAGGACCGACCGGCCGGTGGCCGCACCGGAGGCGAGCAGGTCGATCCAGGCGACGCTGTAGCGGTAGCGGTCGTCGCTCTCCTCCATCCGGCGCATAACGTCATCCAGATCGCTGGCCCGCTCGGTGTCCACCGTCATCGTGGCGGTCTCCACCCGGATCAGGCGCAGGGTGGCCCGCACGACCACACCAGTAAGGCCCATTCCGCCGCAGGTCGCCCGGAACAGCTCCCGGTCGCCGTCAGGGGTCACCGTGCGGACCGAGCCGTCCGGCGTTACGAGGTCGAAGGAGAGCACCGAGCGGCTGAAGCTCCCGTCGATGTGGTGGTTCTTGCCGTGGATGTCGCAGGCGATCGCGCCGCCGACCGTGACGTAGCGGGTGCCCGGGGTGACCGAGACGAACAGCCCGCACGGCAGGACGAAGCGGATGAGCGCGTCCAGGGACAGGCCGGCGTCCACCGTGACGGTCGCGGCGTCGACGTCCAGCGCGTGCACACCGGCCAGCCCGGTCATCTCCAGGACGGCGCCCCCCGCGTTCTGAGCGGCGTCCCCGTAGCTGCGGCCGAGCCCGCGCGGCAGCACACCACGCTTGCCGCCGGCCAGCAGGGCAGCTTGGACGTCGTCGGCGCCGGACGGGTGCAGCAGCCGCCCGCGGGTGGGGACCGTCCCACCCCAGCCGGTGAGCAAGACCTGCTCGCTGTTCGCGTCAGTCAAAGTAGACACCGGCCGCGAACAGCAGCAGCCACACCAGGCCGAACAGCTGCAGCTGCCGGTCCCCCAGGACGAGCTCCTCCGGCTCGCCGCCCTGGCCCCGCTCCACCAGATAGGCGTAGCGCAGCAGTGCCACCACGAACGGTGCGACGCTCAACTCAAACCAGATCGGCCCGGCCTGGTCCTGCGAGAGCTGGAAGGCCCAGAGGCTGTAGCCCACCATCGTCACCGCGGAGGCGATCCCCCAGACGTAGCGCAGGTAGGCGTCGGAGTAGGCCGCGAGGGAGGGGCGCGCGCTCGCGCGCTCCTGTCCCTTCTCCATGAACTCACCGTGTCGCTTGCCCGCCACCATGAACAGCGAGCCGAACGCCGCGACGAGCAGGAACAGCGGCGAGAGCGGTACCCGTGCAGCCAGGCCACCGGCGATCGCCCGCTCCAGGAAGCCGCTGGCGACCAGCACGAGGTCGACGACCGGGACGTGCTTGAGCCACAGTGAATAGCAGGTGGTGCCGACGACATAGACCAGCAGCACCGCCAGCAACTGCCAGTCGACCAGCGCGGCGACGCCCGCGCCGGTCACGAACAGCACGATGCCGACGGCAACGGCCGTCGGCACCCCGACGATGCCGGCTGCCACCGGGCGGTGGCGCTTCACCGGGTGCACCCGGTCGTCCGTGACGTCCCTGACGTCGTTGAGGTAGTAGACGCCGCTCGCCGTGAAGCAGAACGCCAGGATGCCAAGTAGGACGTCGACGAGCACCCGGCCCTGGCCCAGCGCACCGGCGGCCCCCGGCGCCGCAAGCAGCAGGACGTTCTTCAACCACTGCTTGGGACGGGCCTCCCGCAGGAGTCCACGGGCCAGAGACGAACCGGCGGCCGGCGGCCGGCTCGTCCCGTCCCGGCCCGACCGGGCTCGTGCAAGGCTGGTCACGCGCTCGTCTCGATCTCGCGGGTGGGACCCAGCCCAGGCTACCGGCCGGCGGGGACCGGCCCCGGGAGGGCTCGGTGCCCGGCGCGCCCGGGCACCCGCTGCGCGGCCGGCGATCCGGACCTCGTCGAGGCCGTACCGGGTGCCGCACCCCTGGTGGCTCGGGGTTGCTCGCCTTTGCCTCACATCGCGCCCGAGCAGGCCGTCCGCCAACCGGCTGTATCAGTGGCTCGGCTACAACCAGCGGGAGACGAACTTGTACCGCTGGGCCGAGCAGGACCCACCACATCCCAACCACTTAGGCGCCGAAGCGCCGAGCAGCGGCTTGGTGCTTGTGCTGGTTGTCTGGGCTGCAGGGGGTTAGCCGTTGATGTTGGGGTTGGGGTCTTCCTTCACTGCGACGCCGTTGCTGGCTGAGGAGCTCTTGATGCCGTCGATGCTGGTGTTGGCGTCGGTGATGCCGCTGGCATCACCGCCCTTGAGCTTGCTGACCGCCCCGCTGATGGTGTCCCCGACCTTGGCCAACGGCGCCGCGACCGCCTTGCACAGCGTCGGGTTGGCCTTGACGTCCTCGGTGGCCAGGCGGACCTGGCGCTTGATGAACAACGCCGCCGCCCCCGCCTTCACAAACGCCTTGAGCCGACCCGGGGTGCCCTTGTGGAACGACCCGGCCTGGTAGGGCTTGTACAAGTAGCGGTGGAAGGCCCCGAACGCCTCACCGGTGTGCAACACGAACCGGGACTTGGCGAAGTTCTTGGTGTTGCTGCCCGGGCACTGCGTCCCAGCGGCAGCCGCACCGCTGCTGGCCTGGCCCTGCGGGGCGGTCGAGGCCTGGGACTGCGAAGACCCACCCCCAGAGCTGCCGGTCGCGGTACTGCTCTTACCGCCACACCCAGTCAGCAACAACGACACGGCGAGCAGGACCGCCACGATCGGCGGGGTACGACGAGACACTAAACACTCCTGGAAGCTGGCGGCTGGTTGCCTGACGCACTGCCCCGCGGGCAGGCCAGGCACCCGCGGTGCCCCGTCACAACCCGGTCACAACACCCGGGTAAGCACCCACCGGGATGGGGTGAGTGGTCGCAGCGCACCGTCTACCGGGTGCGTCCCCGGTCGCCAGTGCCTCAGCGACCTGGGTGGTGCAGCGAGGCTGCTGTACCCGGCTGGCGGTCGGCGCGGTCCGCCCCCACCCACTGAGCACCCCCAGCCGCTGCGGCAGCTGACTCATCCGCTGGCCGCGGCGACCAACACGGTGGCGGTGAAGCTGACCGCCCACAGCCCAACTCCGACCCGAGACACCCGATCCTTAGTGATCACGGTTTCTGGGGCGCCGGTGCGCCCGCGTTCGGTCTCACCCAGCCAACGCAGGACCACCACGACCAGTGGGACTGCGCTCAGCACCGCCAGCGCAGTACCCAGCCCGGTCGGCCGAAAGGCGGCCCAGGCCAGGTAGGACACGACCAGCACAGCCGCCGCGACGCGGCGGGCCAGCCGCAAGTCACCCGGTCGGTACCGGCGCAGGACCGGCCGGACCGTGCCGGGGTCACCAGGGACCTCGAGCTGTTCACTGGCCCGTTTACTGGCCACGACCAGCACCGCCGCGGAGCTCACGACCAGCAGGAACGAGGTGGACACCACCACCCCCGCAGCCAGCGCCCCAGCGAATGCCCGGAGCACGAAGCCGACCGCGACCACCGCCAGCTCCAGCCACACCAGCCGCTTCAGCACCAGCGCATAGCTCAACGTCAACGCCAAGTAGGTCACCAGCACCACCAACAGCGGCGTGCCCTGCGCCGCCGCCACCCCCACCCCCACCCCCAGCAGCACCCCGGCAACAGCCAACGCCACCGGCACCGCCAACGCCCCGGACGCCACCGGACGCTCGCGCTTACGCGGATGAGCCCGGTCCAACCGCCGGTCCACCACATCATTGATCAGGTAGCAGCCGCTGGCACCGCAGGTAAACGACACCAACGCCAGCACACACGCCCACACCACCGGCGGGTGCAGGACCACCCCGGCCGCGCACGGCGCAGCCAGCACCAGCACGTTCTTCACCCACTGCCGAGGCCGTACCGCCCGCAACAACACCGACGCGGACGCAGCTGACGCGCGCCCAGCCACGGCCGGACCGGGACCGCCCCGCACAGCCCGCAGCCCGGTCCGGCGCTCCACCCCGGGCGCCGCCGGTTCGTCCCGCTCCGCCGGTCCCAAGCCTCCCGGGCCGACCAGCACCGTCACCGGCCCCTGCGCAGCACCGCGACGAAATCCCGTGAGCCAGTGGTGTCATACCGCTTCGGGGAGCGCTGCATGTCCGGCAGCAAGTTGCGCTCAGTGGGGAACGCGGGGGTCGGGTACAGCACGTAACTGGTCCACTCAGCGTTGATGTCGAGCTCCATCGCCCGGACGCTGCCCGCCCGACGCAGCAACTCGGCGAGCGTCGCGGCCGACAACCGGTCCCCAGCGGCGTAGACCAACGCGCCCGTCGCTGTCTGACCGACCCCGGAACGCCACACATACAGTCGATTACCGATCGTGGCGCCCCACCGGTGCCGGGTGTTGCTGTCCAACCCCGGCGCGACCTGGCCGCCGTCGACCAGCAGGTCAAGGTTTTGCCGCACCGCCACCACCGAGCGGCCCGGGTGCACGTCCCGGCCCCACTGCCCGACCTGCCCCCGCCCATCGGCGGTGATCACCAGCGAGGCAGCGCCGTCCCGTAACACCCCGGCGGTGCGTCCACCCAACAAGAACCCGCCGCGGGCCGCGTCCAGCCGGAAGCCGCCGTTGAACGCACCCAGCACAGCCGGGCGGTCCGCCGCGGACAGCTGCGGCGGCTGCGGCCAGGGCCCGGGCCCGGGCTCCTGCGTGCCGGGGTGCAGCACGAAGTGCAGCAGCGAGGTGTCCATCCAGGCCAGCGCCGCGGTGTAGGAGGTGTGCACGGCGTCTGGACGCACATAGGCCACCTGCAACGCCGGGCGACCTCGGACCGCCGCCAGCACCCGCCACGACCCCTCTCCCGGTACCGGCGGCACCGCCACCGGCGACACCGGTGGCAGCCCTGACGGTGGCAGCGCCCCCGGCGCCTCAACAGCCCCCGACCCACCGCCGGCAGCGTGGCTCAGCGGGGAACCGGCCGCCAACCTCCCGCCGGCCTTGGGCGGGTGATAGGCCGTGCGTTCCAGGGCGTCGATCACCGCCGACAGGCCATGACCGCGCCCCCACTCCGCCAGCCGCGCGGCCAGGCTGTCCGATCCGGGAGCGCTCAGCGCGCTGGTCAGCGACGCCCCCACCAGCACCACCATCACCACCATCACCACCATCACGACCAGGCGGGTGAGCCGACGCTCATGCCACCGCAGGTGCCGCTTGGGTAGGACGGTGTCGGCCATGGCGCAAGCTCCGAGGTCAGGGAAGGCAGGCAAGACCGAATGTCGGTGCATTCTCGCATCCCGCTCGCCAGCCGCGCCGCACCCGCGCCGCGTCGGAAGCTGCTAAGTACGACCGAACCGACCCGGGTGGGCGAGGGACCAGCAGCTGCGCTGTCAGTGAAGCCGCAGTGTCCGGTGCGGTTGTCATGACCGCGGATGCAGAGCCCAGGGCGACCGGCGGCGCGCGACAAACCAGGGCCAGGACGCGCCGCCCGGCCCCGGCCGGCCGGACGGCCGGGCGGGAGGTGGCAGCAGGAGACACAGCGGAGCTGTCGACACCTCACGCCTTGACCCCGCGGTCCGGTCGGTCGCGGTAGCACGAGCCTGCCCAGTTCAGCCGCCACAACCCCCGCACCAGCCAGCTGCCTGCCGGAGCTGCGGCCGGGTCACGGGCCGGTCGAGGGCGGTGCGACGAACGTGAACGTTCCCGGTGTGGGTCCGGTGCCCGGTGGGGGTTGTGTGCCGACGGCGTCTGGGATGGCTGGGGGCAGGGGTTGGATGGGTAGTGGGGCGGAGGCGTTGGTCATGGCTTGTTGCCAGATCTGGGCGGGCAGCGTGCCGCCGTAGACAGGGTTGATGCCTTGCACGGTGCCCATGGGTTGGGAGGGGGCGGCGGGGTCGCCCAGCACGACGGCGGTGCTGAGCTGGGGGGTGTAGCCGACGAACCAGGCGGCGGACTGGTTGTCCACTGTGCCGGTCTTCCCGGCCGCGGGTCGCCCTGGCAGGGTTTTGCCGTACGCGGTGGCGCCCGGCTGGGTCAGGACGCCTTGGAAGACACCGGTGACGGTGTCGGCCAGGTGCGCGTCGATGACCTGCCGGCAACCCCGGCCGGTGCTGGGGGGCAGGTCGTGGCCTTGTGCGTCGGTGACGCGCAGGATCCCGACCGGGTCGCAGGCCCGTCCATGCGCGGCCAGGGTGGCGTAGGCGGAAGCCTCCTCCAACGGGCTGACGCCTTCCACCCCGCCCAGGGTGAGTGACAGTGAACGGGCGCCCAGGCCGGTGAAGGTCTGCGGCCGGATCCCCAGGTCGGTGGCCGCTTTGATGATCGGGGCGATCCCGACCTGCTGCTCAAGCTGGATGTAGTAGGTGTTCACCGAGTTCCAGGTCGCTTTGACCGCGTCGTAGACACCAGCCTCGGTCGGGTCACTGTTCTGGTAACCACCGGGGCAGGCGCCCAACGGACCCGGCACGTCCCACCTGGCCGGGTCCGGTCGGTAGCAGGCCGGGGCGGAAAAGCTGGTGCTCAACGGCAGGCCCTGCTGCAACGCCGCCAGCAGCGTGAACGCCTTGAAGGTGCTGCCGCCCTGGAAGATCGGTCGGTAGCCCAGATAACCCAGCTTGGTGTGCCCGATGCCGGGCTTGGAGCTGTAGGTGCGGTTCGCCGCCATCGCCAGCACCCGGCCGGTCCCGGGCTGCACAACCACCGCGACCGCGGTGATCCGGTCGCTGCGGGGCACGGCAGCGTCGACCGCCGCCTGGGTGGCGGCCTGCACGGACGGGTCCAGGGTGGTCTGGACGTGCAGACCGCCATTGAACAGCGTGTCGTCCCGGGCGGCCTGGCTGCTGCCCAGCCGCACATCGGCCCGCAGCTGGGTGCGGAGCCAGTCGCAGTAGAACGCCGCGGTGGCGTTCTCGCACTCATCCGCCAACGCCGGTCGGCGGTGCGTGTTCGCGCCCAACGCGCCGGCGATGGCCGAATCGAACTCGGCCTGCGTGATCATGTGCTCGGTCAGCATCCGGCGCAACACCAGGTCACGGCGCCCCCGCGCCGCTTGAGGATGGCGCAGCGGGTCGTACAGAGTGGGTGAATTCACCAAGCCAGCGAGCAGCGCGGCCTGCGGCAGGCTCAGTGCGCTCGCCGGAACCCCGAAGTAGCGGGCCGCGGCAGTGTCCACCCCGTAGGCCCCTTCACCGAAGTAGGCGATGTTGAGGTAGCCCGCCAGGATCTGCTGCTTGGACTGACGCCGCTCCAAGATCAACGCCAGCCGGGCCTCGCGGAGCTTACGCAGATAACTCGACCGGCTCGTCACCGCCGCCCGCTGCGCCGGGGTACGAGCCCGCTCCAACAGCGACAGCTTCACGTACTGCTGCGTCAACGTCGACGCGCCCTGGGTGCTGCCGCCCTGGCCGTTATGGACCACAGCCCGCAGCAGCCCCCGGTAGTCCAGCCCGTGATGGGTGTAGAAGCGCGCGTCCTCCACCGCCACGATCGCGTGCTGCATGACCGGCGCGATCGCCTGCAACGGCACCACAACGCGGTCCTCCGGGCCATGCAACTCCACCAACATCCGGCCAGTCACATCGGTCAGCACACTGCGCTGCGGCAACCGCACAGCCGTCACCTCACTAGGCAGCGCCCGGGACCGGTTCGCCAAACCCTGCAACGCCAAACCCCCGCCCAACACCACCGGCGCAGCCACAACCGTCGCCACCAAACTCCCCAAAGCCAACATCAGCAGCACCCGCCACACGCCCCGACCCCGGCGCCGATCCAGATGGCCAACCATCGACATCTACCCTCAACTCCCGCTCAGCCCCGTTCACCGCGTCCACGCCACGACCTCGACTCGCGCGGTGACCCGTCATCCTCGTTCACCGGTTCTCCACGACCCCGCCACGTGCCCGGCCGTAACCAGGCGGACTGTCCCCCAACCGAGTGGAGGAGCACAATCGTGGACCAGCTCGGGCGGCTGTTGGCGGGAGCAGGGCACAAGCCGAACAGCCTAAGAGCCGGGTCTAAAAAGACCATCAAGCCCTCGACGCGGACGCCTGTGGCGCGTTCTGTCGCTGGCCAGACCGGGCGGATGCCATGACCGGCTGCGGTCCGTGGTCCGCGAGGGCCGCTGCGGTCCTGCTCACGCTGTGGGTGCTGGGTTGTTCGGGTGCTCGCCGGGGGAGCGCGGAGTTGGGCGTCGGTGTGTTCCAGGTCCGCTCCCGGCGCGATCCCTGCGGGGTTCAGGCCGGCTTGCAGGAGCTCGGCGATACGGCGGAGCCGGTCCAGGTTGTGTTAGCTGTACCAGCGGGTGCCGCCGCTGGTAGCGGTCGGCCAGAGCAGCCCGCGGCGCTCACACCGGCGCAGGGTCTGCGGCACTGGCCGGCCAGCGTTCCGGCTTGGCCGGGTTCGCCGTTCCCGGGTTCGCAGTTGTGCGAAGCGCCGACCTGAGCGCGTTGGGTCAGCGCGACCGGGCTTGTCCGCCTCGTACCGCGATGCCGACGGGCACGACCAGCCCGACCACCGCGGCAGCGAGGCCGGCGAGCAGCACGGCGAGCAGCAGGCTCAGACCGACCGCCAGGTAACTCACCAGCAGGGCGAACACCGCCGCCCACACCCCGTACACGCTGCTGTAGAGCGTGACCGGCCGGTGCGGGCGAGCCAGCCGGGTCCCAGAGTGAGTCCGGCCGCTAGCTGGTAGTTGGGAACTAGTCATGATCCGGATCCTGCCGGGTTACTTGCGGCGCAGGGTGAGTCGGCCGTTGCTGGTCAGGCACACATAACCGTACTGCGGGTACTGGCTGATCGCTTTGCTGGAGCAGGTCTGGCCTGCGGCCAGGCACTTGGGTCGGCCGTTGATGGTGGCCTGGGTGTGCCCGGCGGTGCAGGTCTTGGCCGCCCCCGCACCGCCACCATCCGTGGAGCTGGAACCGCGGCCCGGCGCCGTCATGGCGGCGGTACTCGGCGCGGGAGTCGCGGTCTTCTTCGGGCCACACCCAGCCAGGGTGAGCACAGCCAGCAGCGGGGCAAGTACCAGCACAGGACCGGAACGAGCAAACACGAACAACTCCAGACGGCACGGGATCGACCAACGGTTGGGGCAGCGTTGCCGGGCGACGACGTCTCACAGGTCAACACGGCCCGCCAGCGGCTAGCCCCTTCGTTGCCCATGACCGGTCGGTGGTGAACCCGCGTCGGCGGCCCGATGCGGTCACATCTGCGGGAGCAACGGTCAGGGCCGCGGACTCGACCCGGCACCGGCAATCGCACAGCAACCTCCACAATGATCCCTGGGACGACGTCTCAGCAGCCACCGCGCCGCCCGAACCAGCTCTCCGACCAGTGACCTCAGGCCGACCGGACCCGGCGGAACTCAACCGGACAGGAGCGATGCGTGACAGCCCCCGACCCGCACCCAGAGCTACACCAGGCCCACGACCTACTCAGCCACTTCCTGGCCTGCGTCACCGCCGGGCAGGCCCAGGTCAGCGACGCGCAGCTCAGCCACCTGCACATCGCCGCCAGCGCCCTGCAAGCCGCCCTCACCAACACCCGACACTCCCCCAGCAGCACCGGCCCCGCGAGCACGTAAGCAGCCCTGCCAACCCGGGCCTGGCGACCGATCGTCTCCGTGCACCCAACAGATTCCTCGGCAGGTTCCTGCTTGACCCCCAGCAGCCGACCGTCGAGGTTCCGCCTTTCAGTACACCGAGATGTGGACGTGGTCGTAGTGGCCCCCGGTGATCCCGTCCGGGGTGGTCGGGGTGGTGTTGTAGACACCGGCACCCTGGTAGGGCCGCCAGCCGTCGTGGGCGCGGTCGGTGTTCCAGATCCGGCCGTACCAGATCAGGTAGTGCACGCCGGTGCGGGCGGCGCTGGCCTGCAGTGACGCGGCGAGGGCGTCGCCGGCGGCTTTTTGGGCCGCGGGCGGGAGCGTCCCGTAGGCGCCCGGCGGTGCGTTGCAGGCCTTACCCCCGGGGGTGGTCGGTGTGGGCGACGGGGTCGCTGGGCCGATAGCAGGACGGGTGCCAGCTGCCGGTGACGAGCTCGGTGTGCAGCGCGGCCATCGACGATATTGAGGGCGGCGAGCTCGCGATCGGCCAGCGCCCGGCCGGCCGGCAGCCGGCTACCAGCCACCCCGGGGACGGCGGCCGCGCGCTGGTAGTCCTCCCCGGACAGGTGGCCGAGGCGCCACACTCCTTCCGGACCCGGCGCAGCGCGACCAAGTGCAGGTTCACGCTCGCCGGGGCCAGGCCGCGTTCGAGCAGCCAGCTACCGGATGGCGACGAGGTGGACGTAGCGAAGCTGCCACCACGAGAGCCCCCGGCCGCTCACCCGTACCGGCTCGCCGCCGGCGCCGAACAACACCAGCAGCGCGGCGAACCGGACACCGGTTCGTCGCCGGAGAAGGACGGCTCACACCAGACAAGACACGCGCGCGGGGCGGCTACTGGTAGGTGATCAGCTCCGGGCGCGGTACCAGCGCCATCGCCTGCTTCGGCGTCATGAGCACCGGGTCCTTGGCGTAGAAGAGTTTGAAGCCCATGTGGAACTGCCCTGAGCC
>JAABUI010001259.1_pt1 | contig 15096 bp, 23 predicted proteins | sample 5559111 | NCBI WGS metagenome assembly JAABUI01 (sample SAMN10711870, study PRJNA513365) | rock metagenome | isolation source: Antarctica rocks | place: Antarctica: Victoria Land, Buttleship Promontory
GTCTTGCCTCTCGCGCTAATAAAGTCGCATCCCGCGGGTCCGATAGAGGCCGACTAGTCCGGGATAACCTCCGCGCCGTCGGAGCGTCTCTCCAACGTGAACATCAACTCCAACCCGGCTGGAAGTCAGCCATTGACAAAGCGGGCCACTTTTTCGTCGGGGGAGAACCGAGTAAAGCAGAGCTTATCAGTCGGGATCTGGCTATTACGGAGATCACGATTTCCAGCCTGAGCGATCTGGTGAGGGGTTTGGAGCATAGTCGATTGAGCATCAAAACCTTCCGAGATCAGATCGGGTATTTCGATGCGAGCATGATGGGCTTCCACATGGGTGCTAGCGAGGCGGTGGGGATCGGCCCGGAGGAGGAGGTCAGGGTACTGGGTGAGGTCGTGGAGGAGTTTGGGAGGGCGATTGGACGGGCGAAAGAGAGGGGGTTGCCGGAGAATGAGAGTGAGGCGGTGAGGGCGACGAGGATCGAGGGGAGGTAGGCGGTAGCGTGGCGAGATGAGGTGAGAGATGGTCTGTATATCCTGCACTTATATGCCCTGCGCTTGATCATGCTTTTATCAATTATGTATCATCAGTGCTCTCCTTTACCGTCGGAAACGCCAGCGTCGAGTCGAGCTCCGAAATCAGGGGACCCAGTAGTTGTCCGAATTCACACTCAAGCCGTCCTTTGATCACCGAGCGATGGTTCGTGAGTCCGCAATAGAGCCAATGATCCCACAATGGGACCCAGAACGAAACGAACCCTACCTCCCCCTCCCAGTTTTCCCATCTCTCCGCCTCACCCCATTCAGAGCAGATGACGGTCCGGAGCTTGTCAGTATAACCTCCACCCACTGCTCATCTCGAGACTGATGAACGATAGGTGCGGATGTGCAACGATCCCCGAGTACGCCAATACGCCTTCCGACGGCCATACCCGTACGTCCCCTTCCCGCTCTCTGGCCTCCCTCCGCCTTGTTTGTGCTTCGTCGGGTGGGGTAAAGTGAATCATGGGTTAGGTATGCCGAATCCGACGCCCGATGGTTCCTCGAAGAGTTTATAATCCCCTTCATGGCCCTCCCCATCACCCAGCTCCCGCTCTCACCTCCAATCCGATCCAACTCCCACGATCGGAACAGGATTGGGGTATATCCCGTTCCCGTTGAGCGCTTTGCGGTGCACGGAATCAGCTCCGGATATGCCGGCGGGGAAATTGCTGGGGAATGTACATATCTTCACGGATCGACCGGAGCTTAGGATCGAGAAACTGCAGATCGAGGGGGATCCGTTGGAGAAGATGGAAGTGGGGTTGGAGAAGGATGTGGAGCTCAAGAATGAGGTGAAGTTGGAAACCGGGGTCAAGTTGAAGTCGGGGTCAGAGGAGGGGTTGGGAGATGGAGGAAAAGCGAAGGTGGAGAAGTTGGAGATGGCTTATGACCTCATGCCGCGGACGACGGGGGATCGGGTCTGCCATGCTCCGCGCTGGACTGGGATGGGTTGATTGGTTGGGGATAGACGTCGTCTTCGCGGTATGTCCCCTCCCTCTCGCCAGTTCCCATGCCTCTTCTGCCCGTGTATCCCCCTTGCTCATTAGGGAAGGTGGAGTGATGCTGATGGTGTGGTACGGGTAGACTGCACAGATGGACAACCTGGCTTCGGGAGCGGTGTTGAGGAGAGTTGGGTTCATGTTGGTCAAGAAGGAGACGTGGAAATGGCCGGAGGAGAAGGGCGGTGGGGAGAGGGAGGTGGGAAAGTGGGAGCGGAGGAGGGGGGTCTGAAGAGGTTTGAGGGTGAATTCACGGGTTTGCGCTGGCAGAGGGGGAATGGATCTGGTGAGGATATCTTGCCTGAGCTTAAGCGGATCCCAACAAGCTGGTCTTCTGCCACGGCATACCGGACGGATGTGCGGGTGATCTAGTCTGTCATTATATTGCCGCCTGATTGGCGGGTATGATCCTCCCTCTACAGGCTGGCTTTCATTCGGATGGAAATAGGTCCTTCTCCGACCACGAAGTCCTGGAAGATGTGATTGCAGTAGGGGATCTGTGGTTTCGCGCAACCCGTTTCGATACATTGTCCTATGGCTACATACTCCTGTCATTCACTGTTAAACGCCTATCAATAATCTCCGCTCCAGTCACCGTCCACTTGTTCCAGAGGGTCATCAGTCCCTGGCTAGAGACCCGCCGAGCTGCTGTACGAGCTGCTGCGTGAACGCCGTGACGGTCCCGTCGCTCGCAACGTATGTCTATGCTACATCGCGCACGACCAGCTCGTCTGTCGATACACTCGCGCAAAGGACCAGAGCCCGTCGGGCACAGCTGAGTGAAGCTGCGCTCATGAGCTTTCCAAGAAACGAGCGATCGGGCCAGCGAATGGAACCCACTTGTCTTGGAAATCTTGTTGACTGGTGCAGCTCGGCCTCCTCATGACCGCCCAAATTCGCCTCATTCCGTTAGTATCCAATCTGAACCCCATTCTCCCTTCAAGGCACTAGGGCACACATTTGGCCTTTCTAGGGGGTCCTTCCGTGTGATTTGGATGACTCTTGAACCGCTTGCCGCTTGACCGGATGTTCGTGAGGCTGAGCCATGATCAGGTGGCCCCAAACAACGGCAAATTTGGCTGCGGGGCTTGCGATTGTTGTCCACTGTTCCCCTGACTGGATTTCAATCACACATCACCATCACCGGCCGTCTTGTTGATCATGCAGTCCTTGTCGTTACCCTAGCTCGTTACCCTAGTGGCGAGGAAATGGAAAAAGTCAGTGCGGGCCGTTTGACACGGCTAGGCAGATGGTTACAGATTGCTATGAAGCGATCCGCTGTGGTGTTACAAGTGAGTGGATGAGCGATGCATGAACTCGACTGATCTAGCTGCAGTCTTATGCAACTCTGTACAACGCGTCATCCGTTCTGCTCCATCCCGCGCGGGTACCTGATAGCATCCGGCCGTAACGACCATGTCCGTTCTTGACATCATTCCCCCCTGACGTTTCGGAGATCGTCAATCCGGCTGATTACCGATTCCCTGACCCTTTGCCCGGAGACGAAAGGAGTTGACAAAGCCATACATCAAGAGGGACGAAGCTGCGTCTTTCCCTGTACGTCACTCTTTTATTCCCCGGATTCTCTCTCTCCATATCCACCACTTCGTCGATGCTCGCGATCGCTCTGCTGATATCTACTTATGCACCGGTACGATTTTGCATGAGGCTATACCATTCCGCTGACTGATATCCCCAGTGAAAGCCGTACCTTCCCTTGAACGTCGCGATACCCAGAACAGCGGTCCAATCTTCGGCTCCTCGGGCAAACCGAATATGTTTGATATCGCTCAAAGTCAGTATGTCTTCCCCCCCCCCCCTCCTTCGACACCCCGACCTATGCACTCTCTCATATCCGTTCAACTGACACGCCATAGGTGATCTCAATGACAGCGATTTCACTGGCGCGCTCGCTTCGGTCGTCCACTCCTCGCCCTCGCACATCGCCATCACGGGGACCATCGCAACCGCTTCCGCCGTCACCGCCACGCTGTATAATCCCAACCCGCCCTTTCTCCCCTACACGAGGACCGTTCAGTGGACCGACGACTAAGAATGACGGCAGGAGTCTCGATGCTCGTACAGAGGTCTGGTAAGTCTCGTGTATCTTCATACGTGACAATCTTGACTGATGAGGTCCAGGTGTGCTTCGGCGTATGATCTGGCCGTCTGGGACTTGATGGACGCCTTCGATGACCCGAATACCGGCTTGTATGAGACTCTGGCTGCTATCACCGGTTCAAAGGTCGTAGGCGGTATGTGAGTGTCCACTAGACCCAGATCATGGTGGCGCGTTGAGAGTTGAAGGATTTGACTGTACAATCCGAGGGGATGGGAGATCTGTAAATCGATCGAGGAGATCTACGAGGATATTGAAGGGGACGCATATCTCTACAGTGACTCCGATTGGCCTCCTGCTAATTCGGCGGGAACGACGGCGACGACTGCGCCTGTCACCGCCGCGGTGTCGACACCGACTGCCGCCTTCGCAAGAGGATATACACAGCCCCGCTGGCTATGGTTATATGAAAGTAAAAGCCGTGTCTGCTTTGGAATGTCGTGATACCCAGAACAGCGGTCCGATCTATGGCGCATAGGGCGTACCGAGCATCTTCGATATCGCCACGAGTCAGTACATCTCTCCGCATTCCGCGATGATAGCTGACCAGATGACTATGTGTTATCGGCTTGTTCGCCTCGCTCGCATCTCTTGTCCACGAATCACCCAGTCGGATCAGCTCCAACATCGGCGTTACCGGTACTACCGCCAACCTGTCTGCCGCCAATATCCAGTTGTATACTCATCTCGAGGACGCGGATCCGGATCGGATTTTTCCCTGGAAAGTCAATGATGTCAAGTGATCCGACTTGAAGACGGATAAGGATCTCGATGCCCATTCGGTCATGGTAAGTGTGCTGTCGCGGGCCGGGGGTGGGGGACGGGGGGAAGGGGGCAAGGAGACGACTGACTGATTGGACCCAGGTGGCCATCGGCGTATACTCTGGCCGCGTCTCTCCTCATCTCGTCGCTTATCTCGAACGAGCTCAAACACAAGGACACCGGTCATCATCCTCACCGAACCCGATTCGAAAACCCTCTTCCAGTGATGGGCCTGTGCCCTTCCTGAACGTCAGCTCAGCTGGTGGTGTGACCATGTGCGTACAAACCGAAATCCCGATTCCCGACGTTACTGAAATGAGATGCGCAGGACTGGGCTATACAACGTTCCAGGCTGGGACATCTATAAACGGAAGCGATGACATCTACCGGGACGTCATAATAATCGCTCATCTTTACCAGTAACGCTACCTGGCCGGGAGTCCCTTCCGTGGCCGAATGACAGCTCAGGATTTGGTAGTCACACCGGTGATGGAGGCGGAAAACGTCGGACAGGGCGGTGTGGGTGGCGCAGACGGTGCGGATTCGCCGAAACTCAGACTGGGTGGAAATGAGATGAGCTTCCGCTTTGATAGTGGAGAACTATGCCGAATGTATCATATCGTGAACTTAAATTGAGGTCTTCTCGTCCACTTGCGCTTTTGGAGGTCTTTCTCGTAACAAGGTGGGGCGCGAATGTCGGTGGGCGGGCAGAAGGAATCTGTGCATAATTCATGCATCCGGAATACACACGACAGATTCCCTAAACCGATGGATACCTTCCCCAGGCTGTCTGTTCCCTCTTCCGTTCTATGGATACATTTCCCCTCCACCCGCCTAAACACCCGCGGGCATCAATCCCTGCCCCTGCGCCGTGACAGCAGTGACCCCAATCCGATCCGCCTGCTCCATCTGCGCGCCCTCTGTGCCCTCGACAAGCGTCGAGATCTTAGTCTTTGCGAACTTGCGTGCGGCGACTTTGTTCTCTGTGCCACGTGAGCTCCCTTTCTCCTTTACGAAGTTGAGATACGTACCGAAGAGAATGTCGAGCTCGGCATAGGTCCGGCCTTTGGTCTCGGCTATAGAGCAGTCAGGTTGAGATGGAGTGAGTGTGAGGGGAAGACTCACGGAGTCGGAAGTAGATGTAGGTGGTGAAGATGACATTGATCCCCGCCCAAAAGAAACAGCTCTTCGTACCCCAGTTCCTATCCAGCTGTGTCAGCGGTGCTCAGAAAACGCTGGGGGCCGTCTCACCAGGAGTCGGGATTGAATTGTCTGTACGAGATGACGTTGACGAAGGCGATGTTGATGGCGTTGTAAGCGTTCCTGGCGAGAACGATGGATTTCGCTCGCATTCGAGTTGAGGGGATCTCGGATACGATCGTGTAGACTACTGGACCGACGGAGAAGTCGCTTGTTGCTGAGAGGAGGAGGACCATTGTTCCCGCTGCCCAGGATTCGGCGATGGAGGGATGATCAGGGATACCCATGCATCCGGCGATGCTAAACCACTATCAGATTCCGATGAAATCGAAAGGAGAACGAACATGAGGAGCCAGAACATCACGATCATCCCTCCGAGCATGAGGGTCTTCCTCCCAACCCTGTTGAGTACGAACCAACTCCCGATGGTTCCCGCGGCACCGATTCCGGACTGTCCCCAGCCAAGCTTATACGCCGAGGAGGTGGAGATACCGGCTCGAGTGTAGAAATATGCGGATAATCCACCGACGACGTTCCCAGCCATGGTCTGGGAGATCCATGTCATCGCGACGATCTCGGTTCGGCGCAGGTCAGTCCCCTTGAAGCAGTCCCAATATCTCGTCCCTTTCGATACGGCAAGCTCCATCTCGTTGGTGTAAACCATCACTACGGGTTTGGATCTCAGCGAGGTTACTCGACGGTAGGAACAAGAAGTCGACTCACGAGCCATAGCCGCATCGCAGTCGCGCTGAGAGAAACCATCCTTCCTCGCGAGGCGTTTGAGAGACTTCTCTGCCCGGTCCTTGTGACCATGACGTACGCACCACCACGGTGACTCGGGTGCCAGTAGGCAGCCAAGGCCGATGGGTATAGGCCAGATCCATTGGATCGCGAAAGGGATCTTATACCTGTTCCATCATCAGCGAAACTCCTGGGAAGTAGTGTGGACCCACCCCCAGACGTCCTGACGAGGCTCGAAACCAACGATGATGCCGGACGAGACGAATTGACCGATAATCCAACACAGGTTGACGTAGGCGGTTAGGTAGTGACGGAGCGGGACGGGGCAGACCTCGGCGGCGTACGCGGTGGTCATGGTTTGGAAGACACCCCATGACATGCCTTGTAGGAGCTCGCCAACGAGGAAGACGCCGAGCGATTCGGCATACTGGCCGACGCTTCAGTATAAGAAGGAATGTCGGCGGGGGGAACTGACGAAAGGGATGAAGATGAATCCCGTGATCGTGATGAGCGCGATAAGGATGGTGTACCGATAACCGATGCGCTCGGAAGCGAAACCGGCAAACTGGTATCCACGCGTAAGCAGATTACTCTTGAGTATGGCGGGGGAGAATCGCACCTGAAGACCGAGGATCTCGCCGCAGTTGGTGGCGCCGGAGATACCGTTCTGCCACCTTACGGGGATCTGGAGGGAACCGTCTTTGGCCAGGGTGCCAAACTTGTTGAGGAAGGACGGGTAGGCGTTGACTAGGCGCTTCGGTCAACAAAAGACTCTAATTGAAATTGCACAGGAGAAGTGGTATCATAGGCAGCGAGAGTCAACCGGATGCGGATCCGAATGGTCGACGGGTTGCCCAAAACGAGACTCACAGGAACCCACAACGGCGGTGTCATATCTGCTTAAACGTCAGGACACACTCCATTAGATCTAGGTGGAGACACGCACCCCTCCATGATCAACGAGGACGAAAGCACGACGCTCCAAAAGATAGCTTTCGGGTAAACCTTGAAAGCGGTCCACAGCTTCATCTCTCGTTCTCGCGCGTTGGCCTCGTTCGCCTCAGACACCAAGGTCTGCACCGATCTTCAGCTCATCCCTTGTCCCAATAGCGCCAAATGACACACCATGAAGTCGTCCACATTCTGCGCCATGCCAGATGCGATCGCCTTATCGATGTGCACATATTCGCCAGTCCGCCCACGACGATCGGTCTCGAGCTCGTCGATCTCCTTCTTCTCGTCCGAGACCGCCATGGGGTCGGAATGCTCGGGCGGTTGCATCGTCATGTCGTCGTGCGGTGCGGCCGGGAGAGCGTTGACGGTCTTGTATGGTGAGTGATTGCAGCGGGAAGTTGTGTCACTCGAAAGAGTGATTGGCTGTATATTTGTGGGGAGAGGGTGATTCGATATATGTCTTCGGACCGAGAGATTGGACTAGCGTTTCCCGAGATCCCGAAAGAGAGGTGTGATGCTCCAGAACAGTCGGCGAGCTCCATATCGGCATCGTGACCCGCATTGTTCTGTGATCTGAATGGCGCGAGAGGTAAAGGGACGAGCTTATCGATGACGGCATGATCTGGCATGAAAACGCCGATCTGGCCGAGCACGTGGCGAGTTACCCTCCAAGTTCTCACCCCTACATCTCGTCCTTCATCTGAGAAAGTAGGACTCACCATACACCATGAAAAGCGACTCCGCCCACATTTCCGACAAGTCGAATAAAGACATCGCGGTGGGCAGGACGGAGACTGGGGAACGTCTCACTCGTCGACCTTGGGGCTCGCATACCGGTCGCTCGATTATCCTCCTCGTCCTGCTCCTTTGTGGCCTGTATTGGTCAAGCATGATCAGTAGCAGGCGGAATGGTGCAATCCGGGATGGAGGATTCAGTATGGGTGATTCGGAGTACTCGAAAGACGTGGTGAAATGCTCCGGTAAGTCTCCCTGTGGCTCATACGATCGGAAGGTGATGTGTTACAGGTTACACCCTCTCTGACCTCGAGGAGACTGATGACGGGGCCACTGCCCGCTTGACTCTCGCCGGGCCACCAGCCAACGCTTTCGGACATGATATCAAGGACCTGATCCTCGAGGTGAAATACCAGAGCGAAAGCCGTACGTACCTCCCTTGTTTTCCCTGCTGACCTTCAGGGCTACACGTCCACATCTACGACGCTGCCAAAATGCAATACCAGATCCCAGCTCACGTCCTTCCTCGAGCCCCATCTACCAAGCCTAGCCAGCACAACCTGCAGTTCCACCACGAGACTTCCCCTTTCGCATTCTGGATCACCCGTTCCACCGGAGAGGTCATCTTCGATACCCGACCAGAGAATATCCCGGTCCACACCGAATTCATAGAGCGAAACGGCAAGGTATTGAGAGACAGTGGGACTCCAGCATACCCACTCGTCTTCTCGGACCAGTATCTCCAGCTTGCCACCGCTGTGCCCAATAACACCAACATCTACGGGCTAGGAGAGATCATCGCGACAGACGGGATTAGGATCAACAATGGGACCATCGTGACGTTTTGGAACCGTGATTCCGGAGGTAGTCCGGCCGACGAGAACCTATATGGCTCACACCCGTTCTACCTCGAGACGCGATACGACGAGTCAGCACACTCTCTCTCGCATGGTGTATTCATGATGAACTCGCATGGCATGGACGTCCTCATCCGTTCTGGCCTCGTGGAGTACCGGATCCTAGGCGGGACGCTGGATATGTACTTCCTCTCTGGACCCACCCCAAAAGCCGTCGTGGAGCAGTACAGCGATGTGGTGGGAAAGCCGGCGAAAATGCCGTTTTGGGCATTCGGATTCCACATGTGTCGATGGAAACATCGGTGGTCCACTCTTGACGGTGTACGAGAGGTGGTCGAGCAGATGAAGAAGGAAAATATTCCGCTGGAGACCGTATGGAGTGACTTGGATTATATGGATCGGTACCGGGACTTTACGGTCAACGATGACTTCAGGTGAGTCGCCCTTGCGGATCAGTGCTGAATGGGTGCAGCCCCGAGAAGTTTAGGGAGTTTACAGATTGGTTACATGAGCGACATCAGCACTACATCCCGCTTGTGGACGCTGCGATCGGAACTCTGACCGACGAGAACGATAGTTATAAGGCATACGAGGGGGGCAAGGATCTTGACGTATACATCAAGAATGAGGATGGCACCGACTTTGTCGGGAGGGTCTGGCCTGGGTGAGCAGACTTTCCCGCTTCAGAATGTATGTGGCCTCAGAATGTATGTGGTGCTGATAAATGGCAAGACCCACAGTATTCCCGGACTGGACGGCGAAGAATGTCCAGGAATGGTGGCAAGAAGCGTTTGACGACTTCAAGGCGATGGTCAACTACGATGGGATCTGGCTCGACATGAACGAACCTGCTTCTCTCAAGACGCAGAACGCAGCCGAGGATGACGCAATCATGAGACAATCGAAGAAGGCCAAAACACAACGGGATATGTACGATTTCCCGCCATACGACGTGAGCCCATTGTGTCTGAATGACTGAATGAGAATACTGAGGGGATTCCGGATAGATCCACAACGGTTGGGAGAGCTTGGCGGATCGTACCGTCCCGCCTTCGTCGATATTGGCGAACGGGACCAGACAATATCACTCACATAATCTCTGGGGCTATCAGTGAGTCATGTCGATCGATGCGCAATGAGTGGCATTGACCGATGTCGTGCCTTCAGGGAGAACTTGGCTACAAATGAGGTCCTGAAGAAGCAGGAGCCGGCGAAGAGGCCTTTCATCGTTTCGCGAAGCTCTTTCGCTGGACATGGTCGAGGTGAGTAATCGCATGAGATTCCGCTCGGCACGCTGACCTGGACCAATAGTATCGGCTCACTGGTGAGCTTGAGGCATTTATCCGGAAAGACAGCTGACCAGCGGCTCATTAGGCTTGGCGATAATTACAGCACCTGGAAGTCGATGCGCGAGTCAATCCAGGGTGTCCTGCAATTCCAACTTTTCCAGGTACGACATCTCTACCCTTTCGCCTCCATACTCATCTTCGTTTTCAGATACCGATGGTAGGCCCGGACGCCTGTGGCTTTTCAAAAGACTCTACGGACGAGCTGTGCAATCGATGGATGCAGCTTTCTGCATTCTACCCTTTCTATCGGAATCACAATGACCAAGGGTAAGGCTGCCCAGTTCATCGACTGTCGAAGCTGACGAAGAGCAGCGCAACTGATCAGGAACCTTTTGTCTGGCCGAGCGTTGCGGAGGCTTCGAGAAAATCGATGGAGATTCGATATAGGCTCTTGCCGTATTGGGAGACACTGTTCGCGCAGGCCAGTCGAAGCGGAACGTCAGTCTTTGTTGTCTCCCTTTGTCCTCTTCGTACTGAAACGTATTAGACCGCCATTGAGGCCAATATTCTTCGAGTTTGACGATCCCCGCTACACCGGGGTCGAGACCCAATTTCTCGTAGGCTCCGCGCTGCTCGTCACTCCTGTCCTTCACGAAAGCTCGGAAGAGGTCACTGGCTACTTCCCTTCGACTAGCGGCGTGACCTGGCGGGATTGGTACACCCAAGAGGTCCGACTTGACTCGTCCCCTCCCTGCGGATACTGACGAGTACCGTAGATCCTGGACGTCAACGAGGGGGACGAAGCGACCCTTCCTACTCCCCTGGGGCATATCAACGTCCATATCCGGTCCGGCTCGATCATTCCCACCCATACCAAGGCGGAGTATACACTCACCGAAACGCGAGCGGGCAACTACAGCTTGATTGTTAGCTTGGACGAGAATGGCATGGCGGAGGGAGAGGCGGTATTGGACGACGGGATGAGTCCGGACTGTAAGTGTCTTTGATGATCCCAGAGTAAAGCGATGCTGATCGTGGTTACAGCTGATGAGACGATCGTCACCTTCTTCGCTCAAGAGGGCAGTTTGACGTTAAGGGCTGCAGGAGGATATGAAGTGCCGCAATTTCTCGAACAGATCACGGTCCTGGGTGCCAAGGCCGAACCAAAGAGCGTGACTCTGAGTGGGGAGGAAGTGTCCTCCACGTCTGAGTGGGACGACCGGATAGGACGAGTGCTTGTCACGGGTTTGAGCGTGAAGCTGGACGGGGAGAAGGTAGTAGCATGGTAATTCGCAAGGTGGGAGCATGCATGACAGCCAAGGAAAATATAAAGAGAATCTAACTGCATGCTCCTACTGACTACTTCCGGCTCCGCTCACTCAGGGCTGACTTGTGTTTTGCACGGTGTAAAGACTGACATGCTGCATACGTATCGCCTAATGTACAGTGTCAGGACCGTCCGAAGTGGCCGTCCTCGAATCCCTCGAAACGCTCTCGTCTGAGCCTGACGTCGGTTCTGATTCCTCATGGAACTCCTGCCTAGCCTTATCCCCGGCATCTGACTCCTCATACAAGCTCACATATGAATCCTCACCTGGCGATCTCTCCCCATTCAGTTCCTTGTCCACGTCATCAAGCGCCGCAGCTGCCACCTCGTCTGTGTCACATTCAAGCAAGTTGCACCCTGCCGTTCCCTTAACGGTGAGTGGTTCATCGCCAATCGATGAAGAAGCGGAGCGATCGGAAACACCGGACGGACCGGAAGACTCTGGGACGGTCGACGGACTGGGTGATTTGACCGAGTTGTGGTATGATTTGCGGGACGACTCGGCAGAGGGGACTGGCTCGGAGGCGTCGCTGGGACTGGCGCGTGGTGTCAGGCGGATCAGCTCATCTGGACATGACAGACCTTTGGGAGCGGGACTCGGGTGGCGCCGCTACGTCTCCGTGGTCATTCGTATCCCAAAGTCCCAACAAGTGGAACATCTCCAGATGCCTCCGCGTAGGCAGTTCACCGTACAATCGTTGATGTATAGGGCCTGTGTAGCTAGTAAAAATGTTCACAGATGATTTATCTTCCGAGAGTTTATCTGCCGAAATTTGGGTCGTAGGGCAACCCGTAAGACAGTATCCCATAATGAAGCCCAAGGGAATGAGACTTGATGTGGTCTGGTCCTATGGGTCATACAATGGTGGAGATCCGAATTGGTGCTGATACGTATATTGCTTCGCCTGGACAGAGGGTTATCTGAAGGATGATGCTCCTCCCGCCATTGGCTATATGGTCAGGTCCGCCCTCTCCCACTGATGTAACAGTGATGATCTCCATTGCTGCTGATCCTTTATCATGGTCGAGCAAGAAATCTCATGTTTCAAGGAGGACATCGAAGGCAGATGGTTACAGATTGCTATGAAGCGATCCGCTGTGGTGTTACAAGTGGGTGGAAAAGCGATGCATGAACTCGACTATTCTAGCCGCAGTCTTAGTCATCCGCTCTGCTCCATCCCGCGCGGGTACCTGATAGCATCCGCACTGCTACCCTGAGAGCAGCCTACGACTCTCCCGGCGTAACACGTTTGACCTTAGCATGTACATCTGGTATGGTCGTCTGATTCTAGTGTCATCATTGTTAAGACCTTGCGAGGGTATCACCGCGATCGAAACGTTGTCTACCTTTCGAGTGTTTGACCCCTGTCCTCGATCAGTATGGCATTTTCCAGTGCTTTGGGGGAGTTTCTCCTTCAAACAAGGAGTGACAATTTCAAAACGGTTTGTTATATCTCGTGTTACGACATTACTCCATTCTCGTGACAGTTCCTTGCGATTGCCCCTGTTACAGCCAGCTGTTGCATGTTATCAAAGGTAGACACAATCGAGATGAGCCCCACACGCCGTTTGAGTCCCGCTGTCATCCCGACCATTTACCACCCCATCCAATCACCTGCACTGATCCCAACTACCATCATCCACATCCTTGCCACACCACAACAAGCTTAATCTATCAGATTCCTACCACACCACACTCATCGTTTCGAAATGAATTCCTCATTCTCTCTCAACCTCTCCCACAACTCCTTGATCTCTGTCAACGACTCTAACATCCTCTCCAACAATTTCTCCTTGGCCTCACGATTCACCGACACCGTCACCTGGTCCCTTGGGGCGGTTGGCAACTACGCCTCGAGAGCCGTGAATGAGGTTTTTGATGCCTTGATGTTATCGGAGGACAGAGCCGGTTCTCCCGCTGGGAGCCAGGATCGCAGTGTACATCGGTCTCTGACGAGTACAAGGGAAACCACTGCACGTGGCTCGCGCTCGGGCCGGAATGGTCGTGCTCCTGAGTCCGGGAATACCGTCACGACGCGATCGACCTCAACCACGGTCAGCCGCACATCGCCATCTCGACCACCATCCTCGGCTACCTCGCAAGACAAGGTGAAGGAGAAGCCTCGCCGCCGTTCTTCATCGAAAGTTTTTCGCCGATCTCGAAAGTCTGGCAGACATTCCAGTCATCGCCTGAGCAGTACGGGCTCTACGTCCACTCGAGGTACACCCCTTGTGACCCCGGATGAAGAGTCTTACTACGCCGACACGGACCGTTCTTCCAAGGGCAAGAGCACGGTGTCTTTGAAGATGGCCCATAGTCACCTGCCCCAGAGTATCTTGAAGCGTGGCCGCCAGGTTTCAGACTCGAGAGGGACCGCAATCGAGATCAGTGGCGACACGATTTATCCTGACAAGGGAGTCAGAATCACCAGTCCAGCGGTTACCAAGACGGCTGTTCCGTCTCCGAGCTCCGCCTTCCCGGCGTACCTCGTTGTCGCACTCACGGTACAGCCTGGACCGTCAGGCATCTCGCAGAGCAGCAACCGGTTGGCCAGTCACAATACTGAAGTCACCAGCACCACAGGGCCATCACAACCCGTTCCGAAAGAGAGACTATCAGACTCGTCAGGTACTAGCCTCCAGCCTTCTGTTCCGAACCCTCCAGGCGAAAACCACTGGTTACGCCTCACACCGAGCAGTTACCCGAGTCAAGTGACTGCGACGGGCCCGTCCGCGCAGGATTTTGAGGTCTCCAGCTGTGGGCCTCTTGTTTCGGAGGACACTGAGAGGCCCGAGACGCAATCAAGGCGACCTTTGAAAATGCAGCCACATCATAGGCTTCTGCATAGGCTTATGTCCTCAAATTCCCCCGACGACCCGGTCCCCGAACCCCACCGAGACGTTTCCACCGGGGTCTTGGTCGGGTCATCACTGTCGCTCGAAGATGAGCGCAATTCTTCCCACTCTTCCTCCGAATCAGACAAATCCTCATTTGTCAGGTTTCCAGCTGGTACGCCGTTGGCAGTATCGTCGACAGAGTCGGGCGAAATGGAAGCGTCGCTAGGGGTTGACTGACTTGGCGGGACCGCGATGAAGCTGAAATCACTAGGCTTCACGCTCAGCGGGGCGTCGTGGGTCGCCTTGCTGGGACAGGCGGTCGGGTGATTAACATCGTTGAAGTCAGGACTGATAAATCTTGTCGGAGAAGAGGAGAAAGTCATGTACGGTCCGGATGACATGTTGTGCGGTGTGATCCTTTGGGCGGTCGCGATGGGACTTCGAGGGAACGACGTGAGGTGCTCTTCACTCGGGCTATCACCCTGACGATGATTGGATCGATTCCTGTCTTCCTGACATCTCCTCTCCCAGTCTCTCGGCCGCTCAATCTTCGGCAATTCCGTCTCCTCGTTCAATTTCATGAACGAACTTGGTGGATCTACTGAGTTGGTCTTGTGATCCCCTCGGGTCTCGGCGGATGAATTAGAGTAGGTAAAGAGTCTCGAATCGCGAGTCGAATCATTTGCATGATTGCTTCGTGAGCTGTAAGACTCGTTGGAGGTATGGAAGGACCCCACGAT
>JAABUI010001260.1_pt1 | contig 15094 bp, 20 predicted proteins | sample 5559111 | NCBI WGS metagenome assembly JAABUI01 (sample SAMN10711870, study PRJNA513365) | rock metagenome | isolation source: Antarctica rocks | place: Antarctica: Victoria Land, Buttleship Promontory
GCCACCTGGGCGTTGGGGCGGATCCTCGACCAGGCGCGGGTCCTGGGCATGGATCGGGTACTGATCGTCTGCGAGGCCGACAACGTCGCCTCAGCGAAGACAACCGAACGCCTGGGCGGCCTCCTCGAGGACGTGCGAGACACCGAAGACGGCGCAGCACGGCGCTACTGGATCGAGCTCAGCGGGCCGAGCACCTGAGAATCCAGCCCGAAGTCACCAGCATTCGCGCGAGCCCGGGCGGCATCGATTGTCGCAGCAGACGATCGCTGACCGAGACGGTTCTAGCCCTTTCCACCTGGACGACCCTGACGACGAAGGGCTTGATGAACTCCGACGCCTGAGAATGGGAGCGTGGCCTGGCCCCACCGTGGCGGTCTGATCTGGCCCCACCTCCCGGGGCGACACGCCGCCCTGGCGGCCTGAGCTGGCCCCACCCTCGCAGGGTGGATCGTGTTGCTCGTGGGTTGTTCCACGAGCGGCGGGAGGCCGTGAGGTGGGGTCCAGGGTGGAGCTGTTCGAGGCGATCCGGCGTGATCACCGCCGGGAGGAGCTGTCGATCCGGGAGCTCGCGGCCCGCCATGGTGTGCACCGGCGGACGGTCCGGCAGGCCCTGGAGTCGGCGCAGCCCCCGCCTCGGAAGGCGCCGGAGCGGGCGGCCCCGAAGCTGGAGCTCATCGCCCCGTTGATCGACATGATGCTGCGGGTGGATCTGGATGCCCCGCGCAAGCAGCAGCACACCGCCCGCCGGGTCCTGGCCCGCCTGGTGTCCGAGCACGGGGTGCACGAGGTGTCGTACTGGACGGTGCGGGACTACGTGGCCCGCCGCCGCCCGGAGATCGCCGCCGAGAACGGTCGGCTGTTGGATACGGCGTTCGTGCCGCAGTCCCACGCCCCCGGCGCGGAAGGCGAGGTCGACTTCGCAGATCTGTGGGTGGACCTGGCCGGGGTCCGCACCAAGGTGCTGATGTTCACCCTGCGGCTGTCGTCCTCAGGCAAGGCGGTGCACCGGGCGTTCGGCACCCAGGGCCAGGAGGCGTTCCTCGCCGGGCACCTGGAGGCGTTCGCCGTGCTCGGTGGGGTCCCGACGGTGCACGTGCGCTACGACAACCTGAAGTCCGCGGTGTCGCGGGTGTTGTTCGGGCGCAGCCGCATCGAGTCCGACCGGTGGGTGCAGTTCCGCTCGCACTACGGGTTCGACGCGTTCTACTGCCAGCCTGGCATCAAGGGTGCTCACGAGAAGGGTGGGGTCGAGGGTGAGGGCGGCCGGTTCCGCCGCACCCACCTGGTCCCGGTCCCCAAGGTGGCCTCGATCGCCGAGCTCAATGCCCGCCTGGCCGCTCACGACGCCGCTGATGACCACCGGCGCATCGCCAACCGGGTCGCGACGGTCGGGGAGGACTTCGCCCTCGAGCAGCCCCTGCTGCGGCCGTTGCCGGTGGAGGCGTTCGAGGCCGGGCTGACGTTGACACCGCGGGTGGACCGCCACGCCCGGGTCACCGTCCGCCAGTGCCACTACTCGGTGCCCGCCCGCCTGGTCGGGCGGCAGGTGCGGGTGCTGCTGCGCGCCGATGAGCTGGTGGTCTTCGACGGTCGCAGCGAGGTCGCCCGCCACGAACGCTCCACCGTCCGCGGCTCCGCGACCCTGGTGCTCGATCACTACCTGGAGGTCCTCGTCCGCAAACCCGGTGCGCTGCCGGGGGCGACGGCCCTGGTCCAGGCCCGCAAGGCGGGGGTGTTCACCCCGGCCCACGACGCGTTCTGGGCCGCGGCCCGCAAGGCCCACGGTGACGCCGACGGCACCCGCGAGCTCGTCGAGGTCCTGCTGCTGCACCGCCACCTCACCGCCGCCGACGTGATCGTCGGGCTCACCGCCGCCCTGACGGTCGGGGCGGTCCGCGCCGACGTCGTCGCCGTCGAGGCCCGCCGGGTCGCCGACCAACGCCCGATCGACCTCACCGCACCGGCGACCAGCCCGTCGGAGCAGCTGCGGGAGCGGGGTGCCGTGGTGGCGTCGCTGACCGAACGTCGCCTTGCCGACCCGACCGCGGTCATCGCCGGGCTGCCCCCGGATGCGCGGCCGCTGCCGTCGGTGACCGCCTATGACGAGCTGCTGCACCGCCGCACCACCCGCACCCCACCCATCCCCGCAGGCCCAGGGGCCGGCTCCACCGAAGGACAGGTCTCATGACGACCACCGCTGTCGCGCCCCCGCCCCCTCCGTTGCGCCGGCGTCGGGGGATGACCGACCAGGCCGCGGATGCCGCTGTCGAGCAGGCCTGCCGCGACCTGCGCCTGCCTACAATCCGGGCCAGGGCGCAGGAGATGCTCACCGCCGCGGAGAAGGAGCAGCTCACCTACCGGGGTTTCCTCGCCGAGCTGCTGCTCGCCGAGGCGACGACCGGGCCCGGCGGCGGTCCGCCCGCCGGGTCAAGGCCGCCGGCTTCCCCCGGGACAAGTGGGTCGGCGACTTCGACTTCGCCGCCAACCCCTCGGTCAACCCGGCCACCATCCACACCCTGGCCACCTCAGCCTGGGTGCGGGCCGGGCACCCCCTGTGTCTGATCGGGGACTCCGGCACCGGCAAGTCCCACCTGCTCATCGGCCTGGGCACCGCCGCCGCCGAAGCCGGCTTCCGGGTCAAGTACACCCTGGCCACCAAGCTCGTGAACGAGCTCGTGGAGGCCGCCGACGAGAAGGTCCTCGCCAAGACCATCGCCCGCTACGGCCGCGTCGACCTGCTCTGCATCGATGAGCTCGGCTACATGGAGCTCGACCGCCGCGGCGCCGAGCTCCTGTTCCAGGTCCTCACCGAACGCGAGGGAAGAACAGCGTCGCCATCGCCAGCAACGAGTCCTTCTCCGGGTGGACCAAGACCTTCACCGACCCCCGCCTCTGCGCCGCCATCGTCGACCGCCTCACCTTCGGTGCCAACATCATCGAAACCGGCACCCACTCCTACCGCCTCGCCCACACCCTCGCCGCCCAACAAAAGTGACGGGGTCGCTAACCAACTGGCTAGCAAACACGCGATACGTGGAGTGCGCTTCACTCAGCTTACGGGGACTAGCGGCGGCTAATCGGGGGCCATTGACATCTGAGGTGATCGCGGGTCGCATCGCTTCCAATGACGACCTCGAAGGCCCACCCAGGAACGTGCTGCGCACGCCAATCGTGACAGTTTAGGGTACAGCGACGGGCTACCAACCTGGCTCGAGGGAATGCGTGGCACCGGGTTTGCCTCCGTCGGCCGCCTGCAACACCTCGTAGTGACTGGCGACATCGACTCCGCGGTCAACGTTTACCCCTCGGACGATGAAGCAAAGACGGCCTGAACAATCTATGATGCGCAACTTTGTGACGGCCACCATTCATAAATTACGGCGCCGGGTCAGTCATCGGTCACGGGTAATGGCGCGCGTTCAGGCCAGAACGCCGACTACGTTGAGGTAGTAATTGAGGTCGCCCTTCGCGTCGGCTTCGCTCCTGACCAGGGAATACCCGATAGCCCGAGCTATTAGCACCGACGCGAGGTTGGCCGGCCGGATTGTAGCCCACACTTGGTCATGGCCCGCGGCATGCGCTGCCTGTGTGACGATGCCGGCGGCTTCGCGCGCGTACCCACGCCGCCGCTGTGGAACGTCGATCTCGTACCCGATCTCGGGGTCGTCGCCGCAGCGGTCGCCCAGGAAGACGCCGCAGTTGCCGACGAAGGATCCGTCGCGATCCCGGAGTCCATACCAAGCCAAGCCATTCACGCGGTGACGAAGTTGTCGTCTCTCGAGCCAAGCGAGAGTCTCTGCTCTCTCGAGGACAGGCCCGTTCCCGATCGTGTGCCCGGGGCTTGAGAAGAGGATGTGCACGACATCCAGATCTTCGGGGTCAAGGAGGCGCAAGCCGAGCCGTTCGGTACGCAGCGTCCTTGGCATTTCCACGACAATATGTTACTCCGGACTCGCTCATGCGTTGTAACCCGACGTCCAGACCACCCGCCCGGATAGTCTTGGTAAGCAGCGGTCGAACCGCCGACACGGCTCCGGGCGCCACTCACGGACGCGGATAGAACCCATAGAACCCGGATACGCTTCACCTCCTGGAACGTGGCTCTTCGCTCTGGTGGACTCAGCTGTTGCAAGACCCCACCCTTCGATGGTCGGGTGCATCGTTCAGCCTGTGAAAGCCCCTCGCAAGGTTGTTCTGCTTGGTGATCACTGGCTGGATTGCCTGCGCTGAGCCGACCTGTCGGTGCGTGTGGGCTGTCGGGTGGCGAGGATGCCCGCGACGACCAGGACCCCTCCCAACACCGTGTTCCAGCCCACGGGCTCCGCCAGCAGGAACGCCCCGAAGATCGTCGACCAGATCGGGATCACGTACGTGACCGTCGATGCGATGGTCGCCCCGGCAGTGCGGATCACCTGCAGGTTGAGCACGTAGGCGTATCCGGTGCCGAGAACCCCCAGCACCAGCAGGGCCACCGCAGCGGACCACCCTGGCCAGGTGGGCGGTCCTCCGACCGCTGCGGTGACAAGCGCGAGCTCGACTGCTGCACAGATGATCTGCGTCGCCGACAGGGCCGTCACCGAACCCTCGCGGCCGGAGAAGAATCGCCGCGTGTAGGCGAAACCGGCCCCGTAGCAGGTGGTCGCGCCGAGGCACGCCAACCCTCCGACCAGAGTGCCGCCGCTGATCCCACGCCAGACGCCCAGGATGCAGAGCACGCCGGCGAAGCCGAGCACGATACCGGCGACCCGAGGGCCGGTGACGCGCTCGCCCGGGATCAGGATGAGCACGGACGGGCGGGACGACTTCCGGGTGTCCGTGCCTCTGCAGACGACGGACGGCCAGTGGACCACCAACGGTTGGACGGCCTGGCGCTACCAACCCGGAGCACACGTCCCGCAGCGCTGGCACGACATCGTCGCTGTCGGACAGCGGCTGCACGCCGCGCTGACGACCGAACCCGAGCCGGCCTTCCTGCATCGGCGGGCCGACAAGTGGTCGGTTGGCGACAAGGTCGCTTGGGGAGAGCTGCCCGCTGCGGACTACGCCCACACCAAGCACCTGCCCAGGCTGACCGCTGCCCTACGACCGGTCGATGGTCGCAGGGCAGCTCGTCCACGGCGACCTCACCGGCAACGTGCTCTTCCACGACGCTCTGCCACCCCTGGTCATCGACCTGTCCCCCTACTGGCGGCCACCGACGTTCGCCTCGGCGATCGTGATCGCGGACGCCCTTGTGTTCGAAGGCGCAAGCGAGGACGTCGTCGAGCCGCTGCTTGAGGACCCCGCCTTTCCGCAGTATCTGCTGCGCGCCCTCATCTACCGGGCCGTCACGGACCACCTGGCTCAGCCTCAGCAGCCACGAGTCGACGCCGACGATCCGTACCTACCAGCCGTCGAGTTGGCAACCCGACTCGTCCGAGCTGCTTGACCCCGCCCCGCAGGGGATCCTCATCTGACACGGGAGTGAACCTAGATCAGACGTTGGGGTGGACCGTTTGGCCGGGGTTCATGACCTAGCCGACACGCTGGGCAAATGCGAGTGAACCATCAGTGACCGATAGATCATTGACTGTATGACACCCGTGAGTGAACCTCGGCGATTGACGATCAAACAGGCCGTGACCGAGACCCAGAGCAGCGAATCCACCATCAAGCGGCGGTTGCTTGGTGGTGCCTTCCCCCATGCGGGGCAGGACACGGATGGCCGGTGGTTGATCCCGGTCACTGACCTCGTGGCCGCAGGGCTACGACCAGGGAAAAGAGCGAATCCTGACCCACTACCGACCCAGCTGATCCAGCTGGAGAACCTCCACGCTGAGAACGCGGACCTGCGGTCCCGGCTCGCGGTGGCGGAGGCGGTGGCCGGAGAACGTGACCGGATCATCGGTGTGCAAGAGCGGATGCTGCGGATGCTGGAAGCGGGACGGCCGTTGTCGGCAGCGGAGCCTGCCTCTGCGGCTCCAGTACCTATAGCTCAACTTCAGCCTCAAGCCGAGCAGCCACCGCGGGCGACAGAGGGACGAGGGTGGCTGCGGCGGTGGAGGCGTATGGCCTGACTGTCTTGGAGGGTCACGGTCTCTGGGGGTACTGGGTGAGCATCCAGTAGTGGGTAGCTTCCATCTGCTCGGGGGTTGGTTGGGTGTTTTGGTCGAGCCCGTGCAGTGCGGCGGCGATCTCGACCAGGATTCCGTACACGTCGTCAGTCTCGGCTTGAGCCATCATCTGGTCTTCGGGGTGCTCGGCGAGTTCCCGGTCCAGAAATTTCAGCGCGTAGTTGATGGTGCGGAACAGCGCGCTCGGGTTGAGCATCGTCGTCGCTGCAGCAAGCCGGACCTGGTCCGCCGTCGGCTGCAGCGTCGGCTCGGGTGGGTCGGCGTCAGGACGCAACGTTGCCCCTTCGTTCAGTGGTGCGGGTTTTGCGGGCTTCATGCAGGAGGGCGCCGACCGCGCCGGTTGAACAACTCAGTTTTTCCGCGATCTGCCTGTAGCTGAGTCCTTCATCTCGCAGCGCCGCAGCTGTCTCGCGACGCTGCTTAGCCCGGTCGAGGAAGTCTTGGCGCGGCTCGGCGAACAAGCGCTGGATGGTCCGTGCAGAGGCCCCGAACCGCTCGGCGGCTTCAGCTGCGGTTAGGCGCCGTCTTACGGGGTTTTTCGCGCCCATTACAACAGCACCGCCCGCATTGCGGCCTCATCGTACTTGGTGGCGCGGACGCGGTTGGCCTCCCGTTTCTTCTCGGTCATCGTGCGACCGCGGTGAGATTGGAGGGCGCGGTAGTCCTCTTCGGTGAAGTTGCGCCAGATCCAGCGGGAGATGGATTGGGCGGTGGCGACGACCTCGGTGAAGGGCAGCGGGTGGGGGAACTCGGTGTTGATGGCGTGGCAGCGTTGCAGCACGAGTTTCTCCCAGGCGCTCATGCCGCCGTCGCGGTGGTGCCACCAGGTGGGGTAGGCCCAGGTGCGGGCGGTGTCGAACATGGTGACGTTGCGGCCGAGGCCAGCGGCGCGGGCGGGCAGCCGCGGCATCTGCCGGGGGGTGTGGATCGTGACCAGGTCATGCAGCTGGTAGGGGTCGGTGGGGCCGTAGAGGGTCTCCCAGTCGTCGTGGATGGGGTTCTTGGTGAGTTGCCCGCCGTAGGCGAAATCGCCACCCACCGAGGTCCTCAGGCCCGCTTCGATGCGCTGGGCGTACCGCAGCGGCTGCAAGCGAGCGGAGTCGGTGCGGCACACGGGGTAGCTGAGCCACCAGCCGAGGTGCGCGCGCCCGGAAGGGGACTGGGCCACCCAGTTCGGCGCCGGGTGGTCGGAGGGCTTCTCGAAGGCCCGCAGGGCGGCGTCGGCGTGGTCGCAGTCGATGACGATGGAGCCGAGCAGCGCGTGCGGGGAGTGCTCGATGTAGCGCATCGCCAGCGCCTGCTCCCGGCTGTGCCGGTACTGCCCGTGCTCGAGGTGGTCGGTCGCGTAGGGGCGCCGCGGCAGCAGCACATCCAGCGCCCACTGCCCGTCGTCCATGAGCACCAAACCGAGCGAATCCATGCCCGGCACCTTGCACCCTATGAAGACCGTATTGGTGTACGACACGCCAGCCATATCAGGTATCCCGCCGCGGACTCCCCCCAAATAGGATAAAACGGTCAGTGCGTCGGGTCTGGGTTTGGGGATCCGGGACCACCACCCGGTGAGTGGTTCGTGGAGGTGTTGGGTGGGTTCGGGGGTCCGGGAGGTAGGTCGGGGACGGCTCCCGAATGGGCACCCCATCCGATTGTGCGGGAAGTGGGGGACGGGCTCAGCTGTCTGCTTTGGCGGGTGGTGGTCCCGAGTCCCTCGGTGGGTGCCTGGCAGGCCGCGCGGTGGCGTTGGGCTCCGGTGGTGCCGGAGGCTCGGCCACCCCGGGCGCGGTAGGCCTTCTGGCGGCAGGCGGGGGTGCAGTACACCGGCAGTCGGCCGGGGCCGGGTAGGGGGCGGGGTAGTCGGCCGCCGCACTGGGCGCAGGTCGTAGCCACGTCGATAGCGTAACGCGCCATTGTTCGGCTTGATAGCCACCCGACGACGCTGCGCGTCGTCGGGTGGACCGCCCGCTGCGCGGTCGGGCCGGGCGGGGTGGCGGGGGTGGGTGCGGGTCGTCGCTGGCGCTCGACCCGCACCGCACCCTCCGCCGACCCCTACGGCAGGGAAACCCGCACCTCCCTGCTCTGTGGTTGCGCCTTGATTGTCGGCCGCGGTGGGTAGGGTGAGGGCCTGGGATGCGCGTGCAAGGTGGACCTGGAGTTACTCGCCGGGGGCTCGTAACCCGCAGGGTGACCTTGCCGGGCGCTCGCTGCGCTCGACCCGAAAAGACCCGAAAGGACGGTGGCCGATGCCCCCGAAGGAGCGGGCTCCGCGGGAGCGGACGGCGCAGGTGATGCTGCGGTTCACCCCCGCCGAGGTGGCGGAGGTGAGGGAACGCGCCGCGGCGGCGGGGCGCCACCAGGTGGCGGCGTTCGCCCGCGAACAGCTGCTGGCGCGGTTGCGCCACGAGCCCGCGGCGCCGGCGGCGGCGGATGCGGTGGCGCTGGCTGGGTGGCGGTATGAGGTGAATCAGATCGGGGTGAACTTCAACCAGGCGTTGAAGCTGGCGCACACCTGGGGCGCGTCGGGTGAGTTGGTGGACGGGGCGCGGGGGTTGTGGGATGCGCTGGAGTCGGCCCGGGTGCAGCTGGCGGTGCTGGCCGGGCGGGTGGATCCGACGTGATCGCCAAGATCACGAAGCGCGGGGGTGATCCGGGCGGGCTCGCCGGGTACCTGCATGGGCCGGGGCGGGCGGATGAGCACCGGTGGTTGGAGGAGTCCAGCGGGATCACTCATGTGGGGGGCGCGGTGATCGGCGGCACCATCGTCGTGTCGGATCCGCGGATCGGGGCCCGGTGGGTATCGCAGATGCGGGAGACCATCGCGTTGCGCCCGGACATCGCCGCCCCGGTGTGGCACGCCTCGCTGCGCCTGGCCCCCGATGATGAGCGGCTGTCGGATTTCGGGATGGCGGCGGCGGCGGCCCGGTTCATGGAGGGCATGGGGTTGGAGGCCAACCCGTGGGTGGTGATCAGGGACGCCCCCGATGCTTGCCACATCGTCGCCTCCCGGGTTGATCACGCTGCCGAGGTGTGGAAGGGCCGCCTGGATCAGCGGGAGGCGCAGAAAGCCTGTCAGGTGGTGGAGACCGAGTTCGGCCTCGTCGCCGCCCCGCGGGGGCGCAACCCGGCCCGGCGGGCGCCGAGCCAACGGGAGAACTGGGTCATTCAGCGCATCGGGCACGTCTCCGACCGGGCGGTCCTGGCGGAGAAGGTCCTCGAGGCAGTCCAGCGGACGCAGTGGTCGGGGTCGACGGTCTGGTTTGAACGGGAATGCACCAAGCGCGGGGTACGTGCTGTGGCCAGCCGCTCCGCCGGGGAGAACCGCACCGTCAGCGGCTACCGGTTCGCCCTCGCCGACGCCGGGACGGAGACCCCGCGGTGGCACAAAGGCTCTCAGGTGGCCGGCGCCCTGTCCTGGCCGAGGCTGCGAGCCCGGATCACCGAACCCACCCCCGAGGAGTTGCGCACGATGCCGATCATCCAGCAGACCTGGGCGCATTCGCAGGCCACCGCCGGGCGGATGCAGACCCACGGGGTCACCCCCGCCCGGTCCGCTAGCACCCGCCCCTCCCGGGCAGCGGTAGCCCCCACCCGCAGGCCGGATCGGGGCTTCGGCCGCTGACCCCCGACCCGGGACCGGGAGTCCAGGGCGGTGCTGCCGCGCCGTCGCTGCGCGCCGGCTTGCCCCCGATCCGGTGGGGGGACGATGTAGCCCGGCACGTCGCCCGACCGCCACTGCCGGGCGACGTGCCTCTCAGGCGACGAGCTCGCGCAACCGCTGGACGTCGGCAGCGATCCGGTCGATGGCGGTCTGCACCGTCTCGTCCTTGCGGGCGTTGAGGCCGGCGAGAATCCAGCCCCGCAGCAGCGCCGACATCGGTACGTCGAGCTGCCCGGCGAGATCCTCGATCGCGGCCAGGTGCTCTGGCGAGACACGGGTGGCCACGGTGACGGTCTTGTTGGGTTTGGTCCACACCGTGCCCGCCGGCATCGGCTGCCCGGCTGTCGCGTCAGCCTCGGCCGCGATCTGCTCGACGAGCTGCTTCGCGTCACTCATCGCTGCTGCCCTTCTGTTCGCTCTGTTCCTCATACGTACGTCTTTCGGTGCTGTTGGCGCGCCACCCGTTCGCACCCCACCACGCGCCGGGTCTGTCCTTGCGGCGCACGAGAATGACCACCAGCACCGCGGCGGCCGATGGTGAGTACCCGATCACCCGAGCGCTGACACCGGACCTGCTCGCCGGGTCCGGATCGGCGACGATGCGCTCGTCGTCGGCCAGCGCTTCGTCTGCCTGCTCGACGGTGACCTGGTGTCTGCTCCCCATGTGTTCGGCCCCGTGCTGCCAGTCCACCTCGAACCCCACCACGTCAGTTTACTCTTGTAAACGCCTGGTGTCAGTGCGAACTTCTCGAACTTCTGGCGGAGGGTCGTTGCTGATTAAGCATCGATGATGCAAAAGGTGTCCCGTTTGGGATAGTCGTTGGCACGATAAGTGGGAGGTGCCGGATGGGCGGCAGCGCGGGGGCGGGGCGGGGGAAGCTGCGGCGCCCGGAGGCGGTGTCCTGCGGGTGGTGCGGTGCCCAGATTGCGGTGCAGGAGCGGGGACGAGTGCCGCGTTGGTGTGGATCGGGGTGTCGGCACCGGGCGTGGGAAGCAACGCCGGGCGGCGGCCTCGGGACTGGTCGCCCAGGAGGTCGTCGAGCGGGTGGTGACCGTCGAGGTCCCCGCACCCCGGATCGCTCGGGAACACCCGTCGCCGGCGCAGCCGATGCCCGCAAGATCTGGCTTGGGCCTGATGATCGAGGGGTCGAGTTGGAGATCGTGGCGGTGGTGTTGCCGGGCGAGCTGCTGATCATCCACGTCATGCCCACGGCACTAGGGAGGAAGCCATGACCAACTACCGGGTCCTTCCCGACGTCGACCTCGCGGTCGAGGATGTGCGCGACAGCCAGGGCCGGCGGATCACCGAGGAGTACGCCGAGCGGGCCGCGGCGGATGCGTTGGCCTCGGTGGGGCGGGGGTCGACCGTCGCTGACCGGGGCGCCGACGCATTCGCCGCAGGTCACCTTTCGGGTGACACCGGAGTTGCGGGCAAAAGCCAACGCCGAAGCGGTCCGGCAGGGTCGACGCGTCTCCGACGTCGCCCGCGACGCCCTGGAGCGCTACCTCGCGTCCTGATCCACACCAGAACACTCGGTGGTGCGGTTAGCCCCCCCGATCACCGGGCATTTAACCGGGCGGGGCTACTGGGAATGCGCAGGTCCAGGCCGTGATGTGTCTGTCATTTTCAGAAGACGACTGCACCGGATGTCAGAAGCCAACTGCACTGCACCGGTGGGCGATCGGGTCGAGGTGCTGATCGTCTGCCTGGCCGCCGTGCTGGATACGTTGGCTGCAAGCCAGAGTTCCCGCGTCCGGGAGTCAGTCGGTGGGTGCGCCCGTGCTGGCAACGGTGAACTCGAGGAGCGTGCGATCGCCCGCGACCTGCGTTGTTGACTCGAGCGCGAGGTGGTGTTCGCTGGCCATTTCGGCGAGCTCGTCGATCGTTCGTTCGCAGCCGCCGAAGAACGCGAGCATGGCCAGGTCGATCGCGGTGTTGGCGTCGCGACCACGGACGGGTTCGATGACGAGGATCGTCCCATTCGGGCCGGCGGCACGGGCGCATCGCGAAAGGATGGCGTGTGCGTGCTCGTCGTCCCAGTCGTGGAGTACGTCCGAGAGGATGTAGGCATCCGCGCCGATGGGCAGAGGTTCGAAGAAGCTGCCAGCGGTCGCGCTGACGCGGCTGGTCAGTCCAGCGCTGGCGAACTCCTCGGCAGCTCGGGCCGCGGTGGGCGGTAGATCGATCAGTTGTCCACGGACGTCCGGGTAAGCGCGCAGGATTGCGCTCAGCACGGTGCCTCGTCCCCCGCCGACGTCGATGATGTTGCGAAATCGGCTCCAGTTGAACCGTTGGGCGATCTGCGGTGCTTGTTCGCGGAACCGGCGAACCATCTTCGTGTCGAAGGACTGCTGCAACGAGGGCGTGACCGCGAGGTCGGCCCAGAAATCACGGCCGTAACGACGCGGGTAGGCAGCCGCGCCGGTGGACACCGTGTGCAGCAACTCCACGAATGACAACTCGGCGCGTCCGATCGCGGAGTTGACGTCGAGCTCGTCCAGCAGTTCATTGTCACCGCCGTCTTGCAACTGCTTTCCGAGGTCGGTGTTGTTGTAGTAGCCCTCGCTGAGGTCGAAGACACCGACCATGACGAGGTGATCGAGCACCCGTGTCAACGCCTTGGTCGCCGCCCCACTCCAGGCTGCCAGATCGTCGGCGGTCGCGCCCGCGTCCCCGATCCGATCGGCCAGCTTCAGGGTCGCTGCGACACGCAAGGACATCGGCGTCGCCAGGCCAGCCATGTCTCGCAACGACGACCTATTCCCAATTTCGGCCACGGCTAACGACTCCCCAACGATCCAACGCGACGGGCGGCACTCTTGCGGTCGGCTCTTGTCGCGTGATCGGGAGCATCCTGTGATCTGCGGGCGGCGAGGAGCTTCAGGCCGTCGGGTCGGAGTTCTCCGGTTGGGGAAACGTGCCGGTAGAGGGTCTGTCTGGTGATCCCGAGTTCGGTGCAGAGGTCGCCGACCTTGGTGTCGGGCTGGCCCATGGAGGCGGTGGCCAGACGGAGCTTGGCCGGGGTCATCTTGAAGGGCCGGCCGCCTTTCCGGCCACGGGCGCGGGCGGAGGCCAACCCGGCGATGGTGCGCTCGGAGATGAGTTCTCGTTCGAACTCGGCCAGGGCAGCGAAGATGCCGAAGACCAGTTTCCCGGCGGCGGTGGTGGTGTCGATGGCCGCACCTTGGCCGGTGAGTACTTTCAACCCGACACCGCGGGCGGTGAGGTCGTGCACGGTGTTGACCAGGTGGTGCAGGTTCCGGCCGAGCCGATCCAGTTTCCACACAACCAGCCGATCACCCTTCCGCAGCGCCTTGAGGCAGGAGGCGAGCCCGGGCCGGTCGTCGGTGCGCCCGGAGGCGTGGTCCTCATAGAGCTGGGCGGCATCGACTCCGGCGGCGAGCAGCGCGTCGCGTTGCAGTGCGACGGTCTGCGACCCGTCGGCTTTGGACACCCGCATGTAGCCGACGAGCATGCTCGCCTCCCATCACGTATACGTTCGATTAAGTGACAACCGCCACCGCGAGCGTTCTGACGTTTAGAGATGTCACTTAACTCGTTACGTATCCTACGTTACGGGAACGGTCCCAAGCGCGGCTGCGTGACACGGCTCCGGTAGGTAGTGCACACGACTCTTGAGCAAGATGCAGTTCCATGCACCCGACTTCTGACAAGTAAGCGGCCAACAGTCCTATGCACCCACCGGTACTTCCCACGAACCTGGTGCAGTCGACTTCTGAAAATGACAGTGTCGGCGAGTGGCGATTGGTGTGTGCGGTGGGGGTTCGGCTTGCGGGACCGGCCTGGTGGTCTCGCGGGATACTTGCGGGGTGGATGACGACCGTGACGCATATCTGGACCGGGTGCTGATTGGCGGTCGTGAGCCCGTTGCCATCACGATCGTGGACTATGACGAGCAGTGGTTCCGGCGCTTCCAAGACACCGCCGGGCGGGTCCGCCGGGTCCTAGACGACGGGGCACTGAGCCTCGAGCACATCGGGTCGACCTCGGTGCCTGGCCTCGTAGCCAAGCCCATCATCGACATGCTCCTCACCGTCGTTGAGGTCAGCGACGAGGCCGCATATGTGCCTGCGCTGGAGTCGGTTGGCTTCGTGCTGCGGGTCCGCGAGCCGGAGCACCGGATGTTGCGGACCGCGGCGCGTGACGTGCATCTGCACGTATACGAGCCGGACCGTCCCGAGGTTCGTGACTACCTCGACTTGCGCGACTGGCTTCGTGTCGACGTCGACGACCGCGAGTTTTACGCCGCGGAGAAGCGGCGGCTCGCCCAGCAGCAGTGGCGTGACATGAACGACTACGCGGACGCCAAGACCGGCGTTATCCGCGACATCCTCACCCGAGCCAGGGCCTGGCGCGCCGGCGTCATGACGCTCCGGCGTTGAGTCGTCCGCTACACGATCGACTGTGGGTCGCCCCGGTGGCAGCCTTGTGCGATGCATTCCGCCCCCAAAGACGACCTGCAGCACTACCTGCAACAGGGTCGTGAGGCGGTGCTGTGGAAGCTCGACGGGCTCGGTGAGCGTGACGTTCGTCGGCCGCTGACCCCGACGGGGACGAATCTGCTCGGGCTCGTCAAACACCTCGCCGGAGTGGAGTCGGACTACTTCGGTGAGGTGTGGGGCCGGCCGTTCCCCGAACCGCTGGAGTGGGTGGGGGACGCCGAGCCGAACGCCGACATGTGGGCGACCGCCAACGAGTCGCGTGAGGAAATGGTCGAGCTCTACATACGGGTGGGGGCCCACAGCGACGCGACGATCACCGATCTCCCGCTGAATGCGACGGCGGAGGTGCCGTGGTGGCGGCCGGAGAGCCGGACTGTCACCTTGCACCGGCTGCTGGTCCACGTCGCTACCGAGACCCACCGCCACGCCGGTCACGCCGACCTCGTGCGCGAGCTCATCGACGGTCAAGCCGGCCTACGGACAGCAGCGTCCAACCTGCCCGACCAAGACCCCACCTGGTGGGCCGCCTATCGCGACCGCCTCCAGTCGGTCGCCGACGCCGCCGGGTGAGCATGGGGAGCAGGATCCCGGTGACTAACAAGCTGTCCGACCATCACCATGCTCCTGAGGATGGCCCTTGACGACAGCCTCGGGCGTGTCCCCGATAGCGGATCCCCCCGTGAACCGCGCTGCGGTCTCGACGCGGCTCAGCGCCGGGGCCGTGCCGGTCGATATGGTCGCGGCGATGCCCGAGCTGATCGCGCCCACTGCACGTCTGCACACCGCTTGGCTCGAAGCGCACGCAGAGTGGGGTCCCGGCGTCCACGAGGACGGCTTCGGATTGCTGCCCTCTGACGAGGTC
>JAABUI010001263.1_pt1 | contig 15073 bp, 8 predicted proteins | sample 5559111 | NCBI WGS metagenome assembly JAABUI01 (sample SAMN10711870, study PRJNA513365) | rock metagenome | isolation source: Antarctica rocks | place: Antarctica: Victoria Land, Buttleship Promontory
TATAGGGACCACTGGACCGAGTCAAAAGCTCCGGCAGGAAGGGAACGCAAGCTGACAAAAACCTCTACTACAATGTACGTTCGTGCCAAAGTATATATGAAAGTCACGGGCGACATAATCACGACTTCCCAGAACGGGATGAACTCCATCTCTCGTCTCCGTTTTTCCATTGTGTCAACCCTTGCAAGGTTTGCAGGATTCTTGGGGAACATTTTCCAATACCAGCGTTGCCAGCGCCCCAATCGATGTCCGTCTTGATAGGTCTCGCAGACTAGGAAAATGAGGGTGGTTGCGACGATTGTAATACAGCCAACACGCCACAGAATTCGCTCTATTCGGGTAGGGAAGCTGAAGTTCCAGGCAATGAAATGCAGGCAGCAGTAGGCCAGGATAACGATAAAGAGCAAAATGGCGTTTGGGCCAGCTCCAATGACTGGAAACTTATCGTTCGTAAATCGAGGAAGCGGTCGCTCGCGTGGACCCATCCGAAAGTGCAGATGTGGTTGGATCTCAGTCAGCCATGAGGGTGATTGATTGTCAATAAAGTCAAGAGGAGTTTGCTGATATATTGTGTTTGCTCCGGGCATGTTGCGAGCTTCCTTGAGTATATCCGCTATCGTGTTCGGTATTGAAATAATTGTTGGGCTTTCAACATCCAAAGGCTTGTTGGACCACTGATAGTATGAGGCATAGGTGCAGAACACATATGTAAATGTTGTCAGCTCGAGGGTTGTGACGGGCATATGTTGGATTGCACGGCCAAGAACTTGTATCACAAACCATCCCGTCTGCACCATTGTTAATAGCTTCTGGAAGCCATCTTGCTTGCTCTTGTCCCAAATTTCTTTGCCAGTGGTTGACGGAAAGGGAGTGTACCCACGGGTCACCAGATAGTGTAGCTGTTTAGCATTGATCGGAAATCGGGGGAAGTCCGGTGTCTCCAAGATGAAACCGCCCATGTTGGCATAGAAACCATGTCGCATTGTCCATTTATTATATCCAGATCTTTTCCACATTTCCACCGAACGCGCAGCTTCAACCTTTTGGCCTGTAGCAAAAGCAACGATGAATTCCGGAGCCATGATCGCCTGAGTCATCCAGCGCAGCTTGCGATACCACCGTTGCATATATGTCTCCTTGAGCGACGGTACGTTCAAATGTAAGGATGTCCAGGTGCAAAGGAATATAGTGAAAATAGATCCCCACAGGATGTCAAATGTACCCCGACCGTTTGGCTGACTGACCCACCCATCTCTTCGTCCAGCAGAGGGCGGATTTGCGGTGCAAGCAGCTGGAAGTCCTGGAAATGTGGAGCTGGCAGCAGCACTCGGATCTGTAGTATTTGCAGCCGTTACCGCAACAAGATGTAGAGCCAGGAAGAGTAGTAGGCGCCCCATTCCGCCACGCGCTGTCCGTTGCGCGCCCCAGAGCAAGGACCGGGCATCACCGCTTCCCACTGATGCAGAGTGAGAAGTAATTCAGGAAAATGCTGGGCTGATCATCCCAATTGCATCCAAATGATTGCCATAGACAGATCGAATAACTCAATTGGGTCGCTCGGGTTCAGGACTGTTGGACCACGCAGTTCTGGCCCGTCTGATGAGGCTGTTCAGTGTTGTCATCCTGAAGGTCGAGGTTGGTCATAAAGGCGGTGGCGGGGCACATGAGATTCGTACATTCTTAGCTCAATTCGCTCTAGCGCCTCCGCGCGCCTAGTTTCTCAGGCAAAAAGCACGAGGTCGGGGATTGAATTTCCTGGCATAGGGCAGAGGTGAGGCTGTACCTGGTGACCACACACGGCGACACGCCAGCAATGTCTCATTCAGGCAGCACTACTTTGATCAGCGCGGCAGATGGGCAAGACCGATGACACGGCCACGGCAGAAATAGAACAAGCTCCTGCTACAGCTGGAATTGATAGATTGTATTTACCCTGCGTTGAATGCTCATCTCCGTTCTTTAGAGCATTCGGTATCGCATTTTGGTCCTGAGACATAGACAACGGCTCTTCCGAAATTTCCACCACATTGTTTTTCCTGATGAGTTCGGATCCTCTCCTCAGAGACACGTCTGTTGAGAGCAATGAGAAAGTCTGTTATGAACCCCGATCGGGGCCGCTGGACGGGACTACTCAGGATTATTTGATCTATTTCATTACCGGAAATCCAGGCTTGATATCTTATTACCAACCATTCCTGTCTCGACTGCACGATCTGCTTGAGAGGAGTTCTGCCACGGAGTCTGCGCGCTTCCATATCTGTGGTCATTCTTTCAGAGGGATGGAGATGACTGAGACTGGCGGACACGACAAGCCCCCGGCATCGCCTCTAAGCCTTGAGCAACAAATTCACTGGCAGGATGACCTCCTTTATCGACACGTTAACTCCCACCGGGAACGAACGGGCAACAATCCTAAGGTCATTCTAATGGGTCATTCTGTGGGATCATACATATTGCTCGAGCTGATACGGCGGCACCGCGACAGAATCGTTGATGGTGAGAAAGACTTTGATTTGATTGGAGGTGTTTTGTTGTTTCCAACAATTACCCATATTGCCCAATCGCCCTTAGGAATGGTAGCATCTGTAAGCTGTGAATTATAGCACATCCTAGCGACAGGGCAACGACTGATTGAGCAATTAAAATAGAGGGTCTTGAGAATTCCATACTTGCCAATTGTCATGGGGTTTCTGGCAAAAGCACTGTCCGGGCTGCTTCCCACAAGTATTCTTGACAGGCTAGTCAAGCTGGTCACAAAATTTCCAGATTACGCCGCAAAAACGACATGCACATTTATCAAAAGTCCAATGGGCGTCCGGCAAGCCTTGTAAGCATACTCTTGATTGTCAGGTAGACGTTTTGTACTGAGGTCTTTCTCTCAGACACCTGGCACGGGATGAAATGCGCACTATTACAGAAGACAAATGGGGTGAAGAAGTTTGGGGAGCTGCCACGGCCGAAGGTACCAACAATCGAGACACGGCGAGCTGGAATCTGACCCTGTACTGGGGCGAAGGAGTAATCCTACCAACTCTCTGACAGACATACACTGGAATGCTGACAGTTGTCATAGGACAAATGGGTTGCCAATCACACGCGGGACGCACTGATAGATGCGCGGAGCCGGCGCTCTTCTGTGCGAACTGGGTCGCAAACAGAGGACTGGAAGCCAGTGATGTTAATTGACGACGAGAAGATTCCCCACGACTTCTGCACTACCATTCGCAACAGTAATATCGTCGCTGAAAAGGTCAAGTCTTGGGTGGATGGCATTATTGAGTCACACCACATGGCAATTTCATAAGCCGCGATGAATCGCACCTTTTGGATCTCTGAAAATCTACGAAACATGATAAACGACAGGCACGTTCTTTTGAGCCGGACAAGGCGTGTGTTAACAAGCTCTCATCTGAAGGGGGAGATTTTGGAGATACCAAGTTGGCGAGACGTTAAGTACGACTAAATACCCATTTACGTGTAAGGAGGCCTGCGTTCCGGGCGAATCGCAGCGGGAGGATTTGTAACGACAATTATGGATAGGGAATGTGCTCGCGTCGAAAAGAATGCTTGCTCGAGTCCACTCTCCCATAGCGGTTCATTACGTATCAATTCGTGGCCTCAAAAGCACAAATCGATGATAGGAGAAGGCATCAGGGGCAAGCGTGAGCAAGTGTCTACGCCAGCAATATTAGAGCAGCGTGAGAGGCGTGGGAAATCCCAGGCAACTGCTAGTGCTAACGACTCTAGACCTGCTGCTTCGTAATCAGATTTCACTCCTCGTCATGTAAGTAAGGGCACTTCTACACTGTCACACCGTCGAAGCTGTAAGACGGTTTACATCGGCCACTTGCCAGCCAGGTGGCTTGATCGGTTCATAGCCAGTGCCTGTTTTGTAGATGGTCTCGAGATGGTGTCCCTTGAACTGCATTGATATGTCAGCAGGAAGCACGTTTATGCTTCCGATATCGGCCCAGCTGCATATGGCTGAAGTCTAGACCACATCTGCTCTAGCGCTCTGGTGGGGAAGTGGATATTTTCATCATCGCGACTGCAACGAGCAAGTCTTCGCGTTATGACTCAGGCGACGGCACGTTTTGTCATGGCTCGCCAGCATAAGATGTCTGACTGCGCTCAATTGATCCTTCTCATAGGTATAGATAGAAGAACGATACTGGCAGCAGAACTCAATTGCTTTCTTCATCCTCTCCTGTTCAGCTCCTTGTTCCATAGGGAGCAGCACACGGTCGTGTATCCAGCCCGAGAACTGATGCTTCCTTCCATTCTGTGATTTCTTGCCTCTTCTTCCGTACCTTCAATCTCTGTCTTCTTTCAATCTCGAGACTTGCTTTCCCACATCATCCTCGATCATCTTAGCAGATCGCAGAGTGTCCATGAATGGACCATTGGCAAATCGGGTCAAGAACCTTGGCCAGAAAAGTAAACCCACGATTGTGATCTCTCTGAGTGACGACCAACAAAAAGAATTCGTTCCCCGGTATACGTCGTTGGATGAGATCAAAGGTGAAGTTGCTGTCACCACTTCGTCTGACACTACTTTCGACGACATCTACATTACATTTGAGGGTGCAACCAGAACCTTTGTCGAGAAGATCGCAACCTCTTCCCCCACAAATGGCAGAACAGAAGCATTCCAGAGCTTCCTGCGCCTCGTACAACCTTCCGATTCCGAGTCAATGCCGCAGCCTCGAGTCTTGGAAGCAGGAAAGACCTACAAGTTCCGTTTCACCTTTGTTGTACCAGAGCGCCTCCTCCCACAAGCCTGCAATCATGCAAAGCAGAGCACTTTCCCCGAAGGTGGTCATCTTGCCCTTCCTCCGAGTCTAGGAGATCCGATGGTAGCCAGCATGGGAAAGTCACTCATGGATGACATGGCACCAGATATGGGGACAATAGTATACGCCATCAAGTGTAGAGTCACTAACGGGCGGGGTACGACGGGAAAGATTCGCATACTCGCAGACGATTCAAGAAAGCTTCGGATCATACCGGCAGTTCAGGAGGCTCCACCGCTGAGCGTTGAAGGAGGTATGAGGGATGACTACAAATTGAGAAAGGAGAAGCCTATAAGGAAAGGCTTATTCAAAGGCAAGCTCGGAAACATAGTCATGGAGTCTGTACAGCCTACGAGCTTGCGACTACCACCTGTTCGTTCCGATTCAGAGTGCCCAGTAACAACTATGGCAACCGTCAAAGTACGCTTCGATCCAGCAAAAGAAACCTCTCAGCCGCCCCGACTCAACAATCTCCAAGCAAAGCTGAAAGTGGCCACATTCTTTGCTAGTGTACCCATGCAGGATTTGCCGGGCAAAAGTAGCGACTTCCATTACAGTTCCATCAAAGGTATCTTCGTCGAAGCACTGAATCTCTCTTCTCGCTGCCTCGCCAATCAGGGATGGAAAAAGCACAGCAGCCCCTCAACGCCAGCAACATCTAGCCGCCAAGACTCCGCCTGGTCCACCAGGTCCACCTCGTCCACCTCAAACAATAGCTTTCCTTCGCCTTCATCAGCCTACAACGGCAAATCTTTCTACACCGCCCAGGTGGTCGTCCCAATCTCACTACCCAAAGGCAATAAAGTCTTCGTTCCCTCCTTCCACAGTTGTCTCCTCTCGCGTGTCTACGCACTCGACCTATATCTCTCTATCAACACGCCCAGCGCCTCAGTCTCGGATCCTACACTTCATGTTAAATTGCCCATTCAAGTATCTTCAGAAGGAAATCCGCACCCTCAGCCCACTCTCTCAGCCGATGAATCCGACGCGATTGCTTCACGAGAAGCGAACGACTTCTTCACCCCTCGCAGCATGGCTCCCCCAAGTCCACAACTTACAGAGCGAGCCCAGCTAGGCGCGCCGCCAAGCCCTGGTCCAGGGTGGACGCATCGTGCGGACCTGTCCCAACTCGCTGGCCGACCGAGTCCAGAGTACGGTATGCGCGGACACAATGCTCAGCAACGCTTTCAATCGTTGAGCTTCGAGAATGAAGAACGGATAGAAGAGCGCGAAGAAGAAGTCCTGGCACCGCCTCCTGGATACTCCGCTTTTGGAGGCAGGAATAGAGTCCAGAGCAATGTGCCCAGCCAGCTTGGTCAGGTACGGATGACCAGCGTCCGTGCGTGAAAGCTTACTGATTCTTGGATTAGAATCAGAATCAGAATCAGATATGAATAGTCTTTGCTGTTGACGGTGTATGGATTATGAGATATGATGTTAAGATGGCGCTTTACGTGCAGGGGTTTATTCTTCGGTTTCAGTGATACCCACGGCTTCGTATGTCTTAATGCTTTTTTGAGACTTCAATGGTCTACCATCAAATAGCAGCGCATTTCAACAAGAGGATTGCATTACTACGCATAGCTTGGGAAGGTCGATTCGATAGTCCATCCTAATCGAATGGTCATATTTTACCATGACCACTCGTACTTTCAAGCAAATGTATTTAGCGCCAAACACAACTCCTGTTTGGATTCACGGCGAAATCACCCAAGAAGCCAGCCCAAAGAACACGTCATGAGAATCCTAAATGGATCAAACTTCATTTGGAAACGCATGATGCATCATAACTCCAACAAGCATAGCAAAAGCGAATGATTCGGACCTGTTTGATCCTTTGCTGTTGATCTCGATGTTGTTGGAATATGTGGTCGTTTGGGAATTGGTGTCATGTGTGATATCTGTTTCGAAGTTTTGCTGTGGTGAGGTCGATCCTGGTGGCGGTGTTGCGTTGGACCCATTCTCATCGACCTTCGAGCATGGGCTCTGGGGTTTAAAGGGTTAGGTTGGTAGAAGAGCCTATATCGCAATGATGGAAAGTTTTGAGGAAATCTTAGAGATGCTGGAAAGGTCTTGTCGTGAGCTTTCATAGCGCGATTCACAAGGCAAGCGTGTGTGTCTTTGATAGCCATGTAATTGAAAAATTATTCTAAAATATCCAAAATCATCGCTCTGAATTGAGCGGGTCGAAATGATTACCTCCCCTTGAAAACGCCGGATGCTATGCAATAAAGAAAAGCTCTCCCTTTCAATTCCAGACCTCGTCTAAGCCTGTCTCTTGTAAGTCTTATAGTACCCAGTCGGCACAGGAACGCTGCCCGTCCCGGTTCCATATCCTTCACTACCTGAGGGCAAAACGCCAGTCCCGCTTGGCGCTGGCGATCCACTGCCCGAGCTGCCAGTTGGGAAGGGGGCTTGGCCTGGGATGGATGTGTATGGGCCTGAATCGCCTGAGCCGGAGCCCACTGTGGGGGCGCTGCCGGAGCCGCCTGCGGTGACGGTGACGGTTACGTAGACGCTTTGGGTTGTTGTTGAGGTGGATGCTTGGGGGCAGGCGCCGCTGAGACCACCGCTGATGCCGCTGCCACTGCCACTGCCTGATCCGCTGCCTTGACCGGAAGAAGAACCGCTACCGCTACCGCTGCTGCTACCACTGCCTGAGCCGCTTCCGCTACCTTGACCGGAAGAAGAACCGCTACCGCTGCTGCTACCACTGCCTGACCCGCTGCTTGACCCAATACCTGAGCTAGAGCCTGAACCTGAGCTAGAGCCTGAACCCTGAGACGGATTGGAGCCGATAGCAGAGTTGGTGTAGCCTGGTCCCGATCCCACCGTGGGAGACCCGCCTGCTCCTCCATTCACACCCGATGTTGATGGGCAGATGACTTCATATTGGGTTGTAGGGACAGTGATGGTCGTGGTGATCAGAGATGTGGTCAGAGAGGAAGAATAGTATGTTTTTGTTCCTGAAGCAGAGATAGGGGTTGAACAGGGGACGAAACTCGCTAGGGGCTGTTAGTTTGCAGTACTAGCTTTCTGGACTTAATGAGACTCACTGATTGTGGACGTAATTGTGGTATAACCTGGGAGGGTCTTGGTGATGGTTGATCGGACATCGCTTGTGATGGTGATTGTGGTTGGAGGGACGCTAGTTGGCGATGACCCCCCCGAGCCTCCTGTGCCCGTTCCCACTATGCCGCTGCCCGTTGCGCCAGGGGGGAGTATGCCTGTGCCACTTTGCCTGGGAGGAACGACACCTGTGCCTGTTCCTGAGCCAGTACCCTTTGGCGGTAAGACACCCCCAGTGCTTGACGGACGTTTGGTGTAGCTAACAGAGCCGCTTGGGTAGACACCACCACTACCGCTGGGCAAGGTACCGCCAGTGCCAGTACCAGTGCTGCCGGTCCTGTATGGGTAAGAGACGGGGCCGGTGAGGCCTGCAGGGAGAACGCTGGGTAGAGCGCTGGATGAGCTTCCCCACGTCCATGCTGTTGCCGCACCGGCAAAGGCTGCTGTGATGATTGCTGAAGAACGCATTCTGGCTATAAATGTTTTAACGATAGGAGGTATATAGAGAAGATAGGAAAAGTTGGGATGTTGAGACTGGAGTGTTCCGAGGCCAAACGAGTGTACCTGGTGAGTAGTAGATAAGAAAAGAGAAGCTAGGAAATGCTGGTTTGATGTATGCTATGAATGAGAGAGACAGGACGAAAGGAGATGGCACGGTATACTTATATCCATTGCAGTAGAACCCCCAACTGAGTCAGGCCCACAGGACCCATGGTTCCCGATCCTAAGTTGGGAAACGAGATCTGCTGCGCATTATGGGCAACATTTGCCAATTGCGACGTTCGTATGGCTGATGCAACACGCGGACTCAACCATACGAGCCACAGATGAGAAATAAAATGACAGATGTCAGCAAGTCTGACGTTAGCGTGCTTTGCCTCCTTCAAGTCATGAGGCTGTATCAGTATGACTGAGCTGGGGTCACCACGAGATTGGCTGGGCGCCTTACTAGGCGTTGGTACCGTTGGATCGAGATGCACCACTCAGACGTGCAGTGTCGCAAAGAATGTTCCTTTGGGGTGTGGAGGCGGAGAAGAGCGAGCGAGGATTGGTTGTTTCTCGTGATTATTGAATACAAAATACAATCCTGCTTGCGGTGTGGCTCTGCTGCGGTCGACGGGATGATGTGCGAAACTCGTCCCTCGCTTCCCTCGGCCAACTCCAACAGGGCAACGACAAGGCTGCCTTTTGCCGTTCTATTGATAAATCCTTCCCGAGCCTTGGCACGCCTTTCCCATCGCGGATTAGGGCTGATCCTAGGGCCTCCCACTTCATCCTGGCCCAACTACCACACTGTTTCGTCCATCTCGAAACAAGGGCACAGTACATGTTGCTCCTCCTTTTTGGCTCATGAGTATAACACAAAACGTTCAGCCTTCCTTTCAAATTGTTGGATTTAATCTGCGTTTGCTGGCCTGAAAGCCACCATCAAGATTGCGATGCCCTCGTGAATTCTCGGTTCGCTTGCCGATGAGCCTTTCTTTGGTGAGACATGACACGAACTCAGTAATTAACCGTCTAGACTTCAGGTTCCGCCTCTTCAGAGACGAAGTTGGTGGGGCAATTTGGTACTGTTTGCGAGGATGGTAGGGTGGCATTAGACAGGATACTACGATTTGAGTTCGTCCAAGACTTTTACTGCTGACACGAATTCAACATTTGGTTATCAATATCCTGGAATTTGTTTCTCTCATCTTCTGCTTAGTAAACGTCACCTGTGGCGAGGGGTTGGAAAAGTGGTAAACGGCATGCGCATATGCAGCGAAATTTTCACTCCGTTGCTTATATTGATTTGCCGTCCTATGTCTCAACCGATACGAATCGAACGGTCTGTTTTTTCTAATAATGATTAGTCTGACTTGACACGTCTGAATGGGCACTTTCTATCATTGTTTACAGAATATCCTAATATGGAACGTTTTATTCTTTGCAGGCCCAGGAATGCCAAACGAGACACGGATTATGAAATTGCAGTATGTCACAGATTGAAAGGCTGTATCGCTTTGACAGCTAGGCTGGCTTAGACTATCGAGCCGTATCGTCCTCCAAGGCTCGACTTCACTACTGCTACGTCTCTCATCCGTCCCATATATAGACGCTCGCTCGTAATCCTTTGGATACGGATTACTTTGGAGATACAGGGGTAAGCCTTGTATCTTTCAATACAAACCTCAAGGCTGTTTCGGGCCTCCTCATTTTGACCGCGATCTCAAGCTATTGTTACCAAGCCGAGCAGCGCTTCAGATTTACCTAAGCATCAGCTCTGCCCCTCCAAGCTATGTGCAAGGAGAGAATCTTGAAGTAAACCGATCAAGCGACTTCAATCCGGGTCGATATCCAATTCGGCTGGCTGGTCAGCTGGAAAATACATCGCGTGTCTGTAGAGAGTTGTTCCCCGAATAACGTATCTCCGCTCACTGTCGTGTGAGGCACCACCGTTTTACTAGCGCTCAGATTGGCTGCTATGCTGAGAACATCTTTAAAACGACTGACTAGAGAAGCCAAGCTATACTGAAATGTATCAACGTCACTCAAGGGAAATATGAATATGGGTCAGGGTCACGACCACGGGTAACCAATCATTCGATGAGTTGCTATCTACAATTCTCTCCACCTAGCACGTACCCAGAGATGATGATCGCTTACTATTCTTTCGCCTACCGTGAGCTGTATGGCACTTCCGAATCGAAAATTCCCCATTGATGAACCAAGGTCTAGCCTTCGTAACATGATACCTTGGGGCTATCAGACGGTACCATCAGGTGTGTTGGATCTTGGCTTGGGGGAGAGTGCTCATCATCATCCTCGTCGCCCAGAACTACTTGAGGCCCAAACGGCGCACCGTGGTGACGCCAGAAATTCTCAAATGGACCTGTTTGTCTTCGGGTTGCATCAACATCAGATCCTGTTGAGGGACTATAGATCTTAGGAGTAAGGTAGGTTTCTTGATCAGATTCCCACTCAAATGACCGAAGGTTGGATGGGACGCAGTCTTGACTCTCGCTTTTGGAAATGTGTAAGGCTTCAGGAATAGCATTTGGCTCATGCACATAAGATCCATCAAAGTCCGGCCAGTCTTCACCTCTGACGTTTGGAAGAATATCTGAGGACTCGGCGCCATCTTCCATGGCGTCGGTGAGATAAATAGTGTCAGCACGGCCGGGGGTCTCCAGGTTTCTTACCATGTTGAAAATGTAGTCGTCATTGCTTCGGGTAAGACCCTCTTCATCGTTGCTACAATCAAAACGGTACGAAGACTGGGCTCGCAATTGCTCAAGACCTTTTATAGTAGGGCTGGCCCCTCTCATTTCGGCCCACTCATGCAAGACCTCATCGATAAGCGGAATCTTCTCGTGGAACTCTTCCATGAGCTCATCGGTTTGGTTACTTAGCTTGAGCATAATGTGGAGGTTCGTCCGTGCTTTCTTTGGCAGTTCCCACTGAAGCTGGCCACGTGGGCTGAGATCTTGCGGTAATAGCGCCAGGTCTTCCTCCGGAAACTCTGGATCGAGCAGCGGATGGTGCCTTGGTGTCAGCGGTGTGAAGGTCCGCGCAAGTCTTCGAATATTGTGAACTTGGGCTTCGGGTGAAGTCATTGTGATAGAATAGATCTGACCTGTGATATTTATATAGGGACGGAGCACTTACCACGATCTGTATGCAAGAAGAAATCACTGACCTACTCTAGATTCAGGAAGCGGCGGCTGCAGACCATAGCTACACTGGAGGAGACTCAATATATGGACATAATCTTATTGTCTCATAGTGATAGAATGCACAAAGAATATCCATCAAAGAGACCTTAATGGGGATCCGACAAATGCATTGTAGCCAACAAGAAATTTCCTCATAAAACAATTAAGCCTCAATTGTTTGCAACCGCTATCATTCAAGGTTCCGTCTGATCGCACAAAGCAACGTTGTCCGTATGAACCAGGCTTTCACAGCTAAGTAAGTAAGCTTGGAGCATCATTCTACAACGTCCATAGACATTGAAACGAACATGGTGGGAGGACGTACTCTTTGTAAAGACTGCATGGAGCCAAAAGCGCAGTGCTTGGGCGTAAAGGGTCAAAGACAAGAAGCTTTCGGCGGGCCGTTGCTTAGCACGGATCGCCACGAGGATCTAGCCCTATCAAGCTAGTCCTGGTATGATGATCTGCTATCTTTGGAGGTACTCACGAAGAAGGAGGCGTTGATTGAAAACGGTTCCTCTGTATATTCTACTCCCTCTGACCTGATCTCTTTGACATTCGCTACTCCCACTGACACTTTGTGTCACTTTCGTTCGTTAACGAATTACTACTAATGACATTAGGGACCCGCTCAATAGCATTCCGCAAAGAGTCTCGCCGAAGCTCGCAACTACATCAGAAGAGAAAGGACGAATAAGGACCATACATACCAAAACAACGCATGGTCGCACGAAACCAGCCTCCAATCTATGCACTAAAAGCTTTTGTCCTCACTGTTACCTGAACCTCCTGAGACGAGATGCATGCAGATTATCGGCTCATGCTTGGCAATCTCATTACCCTCCTTGCTGCGATAAGCTCAGTGGAGGCTTTCTATATACCTGGTACACTTTCATGACAGCCTTTTGGAAATGAACCTTGTCATGGCTCAGTGGACTTGCTGACCTTGTGTTGCGCAGGATTCTCAATCAGAAGCTACGTCGAGAATGAAGCTATACCATTACATGTTAACAAAGTCTACTCCGATAATACTCAATTGCAATATGCATACTACGACCTCCCTTTCGTTTGTCCTCCGAGCGGTCAGAAGCATGCTGGGTACCACAGTGGGCGGAGAACCTCCCTGAATCTGGGAGAAGTACTTCGAGGAGATAGGATCATGGCCTCGGACTACGACCTTGGGATGGGACAAGACAATGAGTGCCAGTTTCTCTGCAGCCATACGACCGATCGAAACGGCATTCAGCGCGCCCAGCAGCTAATTGAAGATGGCTACGTGGCTGAGTGGATCGTCGATAATCTCCCAGGAGCAACGAGCTTTGTGACAGTTGACAAGACCCATAAGTATTATGCAGCTGGCTTCAAGGTGGGATATAAGGACTTCTCTCCTGTCAGCGGAAGCCCCCGGTATTTCGTCAACAATCATCACACCTTTGTAATTCGATGGCGGCAAGCACCAGGAGGAGCTGGGAAGCATGGCGGAAGAGTGATTGTCGGTTTCGAGGTTTACCCAAAGAGCATTGAGGCCGGGCACAGAGACAGGAATGGGTGTCCTCAGGAAATCCGCGCTGACAGCGAAGGCATGGAACTTTTTGTTGGACACAATAATACGCAGTTGGCAGAAAAACATCCTAACTCATCGTATCTACCTGCCGATGATGGCACAGACGAAGGATCTACGGTCACCATACCCTACACTTATTCTGTCTACTTTCGTGAAGATGAAACGGTGGAGTGGTCTAAAAGATGGGAATTATACTTTAATAATAAGGAAGAGAGCGCTAGCATCCACTGGCTGGCCATTGTCAACTCGCTGGTGATTTGCGGTCTTCTCACCGCTGTGGTAGTCATGATATTGGCAAAGACAGTCATTGGAGATGGAAGGAAAGGCTCTAAAGACGCAAGCTTAGAAGATGGCAAGACCAGAATCAAGGGGAGGAAGTCAAGAAACGGGCATCGATCACCAAGAGAAAAATCAAATGGTCTCCTTGACCAGAAGAGTGAAGCAAATCAAGATGACGACGCTTCTTCGGACGATGAATTGGTTGAAGATATCACAGGATGGAAGCTTCTTCATGGCGACGTTTTTCGCGCCCCGCCATACGCTCGCTACCTTGCTCCGATCATTGGCTCAGGCACTCAACTCGTCTTCATGGCGACGGGTCTGCTTGTCCTCAGCACATTCGGTATTCTCAATCCAAGCTTCCGTGGTGGATTCGCAAGCGTAGGGATGGGCCTCTTTGTCTTTGCAGGTCTCCTTTCCGGTTACTTCTCGAGTCGCATTTACAAGACCTTCAATGGGAAAGATTGGCGAAGGAACACCCTATTGACAGCGCTACTCTTCCCTGGCCTCCTCTTTTCCACTACCTTCATCCTCAACCTTTTCGTCTGGGCCCAAGCATCCAGTACGGCTCTCCCCTTCGGCACACTCATCGGCCTCATTGCACTCTGGCTTCTCATTCAGCTACCACTGGTATACTGCGGTAGCTGGTATGGTTTCCACCACAGCAATCCATACGAGCACCCCACCAAGACCAACAGCATAGCCCGCCAAATACCCGAGCAAGCATGGTACACGAAGAACATATACAGCATCCTTCTCGCAGGTCTAGTCCCCTTCGCCGTCCTCTTCATTGAGCTTCTCTTCATCTTCCAAAGTATCTGGCAAGACAAGAGCGGCTACTATTACGTCTTTGGCTTTCTGAGCGTGGTGAGCCTTCTCAGCATCGTGGCTGTCATCGAAGTCACCATTGTCGCTACATACGTACAATTGTGCGCAGAGAACTACAACTGGTGGTGGCAATCCATCTTCATCGGGTCGGGGTCGGCTATTTGGATCTTCATCTACTGCTCGTGGTTTTACTTTTTCAAATTGCACATTCAGGGATTCGTCAGCGGGATGCTGTTCTTCAGCTATAGCTTCTTAGCGTGTGCGGTGTATGGGCTGCTGATGGGTACGGTCGCGTTCATGACGGCTTATACGTTTGTGAGGAGGATCTATGGGTGAGTTCCGTGTGCTTGGAATTATTATGGAAATGTCACTGACGAGCTTGAGTAGGGCGATCAAAGCTGATTGATTCGGTCTGCTTGTGGCGTTTGTTTATATTAATGGCATATCTTGGCGTGTACGATGTTGACGTGTTCAGTCGTTGTCGAATCGATGCTGACATTACAGTCAATTCACCAAGTCCATGGCCGCTAGGTTTTCAATCCCATAAATCCAAGCCCAATTGACGACACAGCTCCAGCCGCTCTGATCCCGGAATCTTCCAGAATCAAGCAAGCCGGCCCAGTGTCCTCCCCCTTCCCATCTGACCCTATTCACAGCCTTCATCCCCATTCTCTACCATGCTGACTTGTACGCGCTAATCCACCGTCGTATTTTCCAAACGATGGCACTGGACCCGGCTTTAGGACGGTCTGCTTGAAAGGGATACTTTTCATGCTCAGCTGTTGTAATCAAGCTTTGGAGATTGGTTCTATTTCTTTTTTATCAGCAGTATTTCGGAGCAAGAA
>JAABUI010001264.1_pt1 | contig 15068 bp, 32 predicted proteins | sample 5559111 | NCBI WGS metagenome assembly JAABUI01 (sample SAMN10711870, study PRJNA513365) | rock metagenome | isolation source: Antarctica rocks | place: Antarctica: Victoria Land, Buttleship Promontory
AACCTCCTCGACATCAAGCCTCATCCTTTATGGCAGTTCTTCCACCCTACTTCGGCAGCGAAATCGATGTTGTCGAAGGAGATTGCGAGTCCACCTGCGGGAGGGTTCGGGAGCGTCGAGACGGTCGACTCGAATCCAGATGTCCTACTTAGGAGTGGTGTGTCTTCTCCGCCGGGATCTTTCATATGCTGACGGATGTTCAGGCCGGGCGTGGAAGACGGAGGAATTGCGGAACAAGTCGTTCGCCGATTTGCATACCCTCTGGTACGTCCTGCTCAAGGAGCGGAACGTGCTCGTCACACAAGAGGCGGAACGACGACGGCTTCAGATCCCATCGTACATGGATCAGGAACTCATCTCGGAGCGGAAGCGACGGGTGAGTCTCTTCCACTATATTCACATTTAGCTGACTTGACATACGACAGTGCCGGAGATCAACGGCACGTATCAAATTTGTGCTGAACGAGCGACGACTGGGCCTCATCGCAGCGGCCGGTCCGAGTATGCCAGCCCCAATGGGTGGGGTGCCAAGGTGGATGGACCCCGTCAGAACACACGAGGCGATAAGAGGGATCGCGGCGTTACCAGAGCTGGTTCGTTCGGTACTAGAAGACGGGACGGAGGCGAGACTGCAAAGACCTGGGAAGAAGCGCGCATCTAGGGAGAGTGTGAGTATGCTGGAGGAGGAGGGAGAGGGAGAGGCGGTTGTGGGGGATGAGGATGTGGCGAAGGAGGAGGTGGAGTCAAGGGATGAGGGTTGGGGAGGAGGCGACGAGGCGAGGGAGTTCGTGCAGGAGATGGAGGTGGAGGATGGGACTGTCAGGAAGAAGGAGTAGTATGCATGGGATCTGATTGCCTTGTCAATATCAGGCAATCCGCAGGTTTTGTACGGGTCCGCCGCATCTGAATGATGTTGAGGCTTTCCGACGGAATGACGAGGTGCAATCGGTTTGAACCAGTGCTGAAAGCTGTTGACAACTCACAAAACCTGTCCAGCTGCCAATGGCACTGTGGTTAGCTGCTTCACTCTACTCGACGATTCACTTCGTATCATGACCTGGCTCCAATGAATCCTCTCGGCGACATCGGTTCCCAATGGTCAACGTCCCCTTCTTCCGCCGTCGGTCCCGAGCACGATGTATCCTCGACATCCCCTTCTCCGAATACGATCCCATCACCTATCTCCCGCCGTTCATCAACATCGGTGCCAAGAGTATCACTCCACTGGTGACGCTCCCACAAGGTGCGCCCTTTTTAAGCTGACTCCAATCAACCGGGAGCCGACGACCGACACCAGTGCGAGATCACCTCATCGTCCTATCCAGCTTTCATGACCTCCGTACTTCTGCTGGCGAGGACGCATATCCGAGATCATGCGAGTCCAGTGCGGCAGAGTACGAGCGATGGGCACAGGAGATTCTTCCTGCGCAGATGGTGAATGAGGAGGACGAATTACCCCTACCACCGCTTGGAGTATTGATGTGCTGGCACGCGCATATGCTCAACCCGCGGGTGTTTGATCGGGCTTGTGATGGGGCCTATGCGGCTCTACGGGGAAAATTATTTCCTTTACGGCGCATAGTAGGCTTCTGTCTGGCCTGCATCCCGAGGTGTACACTGACTTGGTGATAGGCAGAAGCGTTGAGAGATGGCTCTTTACCAGCAGACCTTCCGCCAACCGACACTGAAGAGGACGAGGTGGTTCACACTACCGAGTGGGGCTCATCGGACATCGCTGCGGCAGTGCAGAGACAAGGGAAGTTCGTCGCGGATATGGCGAGGATACAATGGCTGGAGCCCGATATGGAGGCTCTTCCTCTGTTACGGGGAATCGTGCGATATCGTGTGTCCCCTTAAGCTCTCAAGAATCGCACACCTGATGCTTGCAGATGCTTGGCTGGACCTCATGCACTCGACTCAGGGGAAGCACTTCCTCGTCCCGACAGTGCGTCCCGCTGTCACAAATAATACACGAGACTGACGAGACCAGCTGGACATCGATCTCGCCTGGCATACCCATCAATTACAGTGCAAGGTTTACAAGAAAGACGTCGAGGAGGTCCTCGAAATGTTTCTAGACCACAACGATGATGCCGGCGAGGGGAAGTTGGGGAACGGGCTGGAGTTGACCGAGAAGTTGTGGAAAGAGAGGTTCGGGTATGATTACACATATTGACCAGTTCTTTGTCGTGTGCTATGTTACACCGTGCTGTTACCAAGTCAAGCCTGCATCTCTTGTTGAGCTATGTCGCGATCCCGTGCTGCCCTTGTGTATCTTCGGATGCGTGATGTGGTTGTTTGGAAGTGATGAGGTTGTCGTAGAATAGGTAGAGGCCGAAGGCGACGGTGGCAATTCCGAAGCCGGGGAACATTTGCCTGGAAGCGATCAGCAAAACATATTGAGAGCTTTTGAGCTCGGAGCCAGCGCTAGTCAAGATACACTGATGATCTGAATACATGGCAAGGCGAGCCGAACTCACCGGAACATGTAGGAATTGGAGAAGATGGGATGTCTTCGCCATGCTTCCCGAGCTGCCCAAGGGTCGCGGTAGTGTGGGCCGGGCATCTGTCAGACGAGCGTGTTGTAGACCACTCGATCGGAAAGCAATTAAGGAAGCTTACGATCAAGGAGCTGGAGACACAGCTTTATGGGCTGGAGCAATTCGACGGTCTGGAGGGCTCGAGAATGGGCTAGTAGATACAACGGGATTTTGAGTGTGGCATTGATCAGAGTATGTGATAAGCAAAGGGCCGGGGAGCTAGCCTAGAACGGTAAAAGATCGCTCTTTTGACGTTCAGCTCGACTCCTCCAATTTGTAGTCTATACCTATTTCATTGATCATCCATCTCCTGTCCATCGCTTTACCACGACGAATAATTCTTCCGGAGGTTCCGACGCCGATGGAGCCGCACTTCAACTCACTTTCCCCTCCCTGAGCGCCATGTCCGTCAGCTCCATCTTTACCCGGCTCCACGCGCTTGCCGGTGTCAAGGATGTCGCTCACAACTCGGACCCGGTGTTTGAACCTGTCACCACAGGATGGGAGAGGTTGGTCGGGATGCGATGGACTTCGGGGGGATTGAGCGAGTTTCGGAACGTGCTGTTTTGGGTCGTCGCGGTGGTCCTGCTGATACTCTTCGGTAAGGATCACATCTACCTCCCGAAGATCTTTGTTGATGAGTGTGACAGCGGTGATCACCAACCCGACAGAGTCCTCGTTCCGCTCTCATCTCACCGAACTGTCCTTTCGGCGTCATCTTGTGGATATCCGTTCATCCGACGACTCGTCTGCAGTGGAGGACGAACCGCACGTCCCGTCAACACCTCGTAAGGATCATGGTACCGACACACCCCCCATAGCACCGTTCCGTTTCGCGAACCACGTCGCCATATCACTTCGGACACCGACACTGCTGTACAAGACTTTCCTGTTGTTCTCACTCGCAATCACCTCGCCCTTGAGCCCACCTCCGTTCCTATCTGATCCAAGTCCGGTTTCGAGAGGGAAACATGCGTCTGGTCAACCGCGTCGAGATCGGACCGTCGTCTTCTTTGGGTTCATGGGACATTGGACTTTTATGGGTCAGGTGCCTAGGCAGGCGGAATGGGTTTGGAGACACGCGACGGAAGGAGGGAGGGAGAAGGGTGGGAAGAAGGTCGCGGCGTCGGTCTGTGCGGGAGTCATGGAGATGCGGGCTGTGCCGGGAAAAGAGGAGCTGCCAGCGGGTGGTGAGTTTGGTCTGAGTTTGTCAATGAGATTCTAACAAGGGGATTCAGCCGCAAAGACTGCCATCGCGCTCCAATCATTCGCTTCATCCAAGCACATGCTCAAGTCGGACTCGCTCACTGGCCTCTCCGATAACGGCACATTACCACTCCACCCGCATCAGTCATTGCACTCCGCTGGCTCCCTCTCACCAGAATCTCGTCTACCTTCCACCGCGAAATCAGCCTTGTCACCACCAGCTTCTCCTGCAGATACCCTCGAAACTCCCTCGCCGGTCGTCACCGCTCTCAAGGCGGATCTTCTGACAGCGCAGGCTACGCTTGTCGATTTAAAGAACGCGTTGGTCTCACATGAGGAATCGGTCAAGGACGCCCACGCTCACCTGCAGGAAACCCTAGAGGATCTGCGCAATCGTCGAAAGGAGGACGATGCAGACAGACAAGAATTGAAGACGAGAACGAAGAGTTTGGAGGAGCAGAAGAGGCAGGCGGAAGCTGCAAGGCGGGAAGCGGAGAAGAAGTTGAGGGTTGTAGAAGGGGCTCGGGATGGGATCGAGGCGAAAATTTCGGCTGCTTTGAATGAGATTGGGGAATTAAAGGGGAATTTGGAGGGGAGTGAGCGGAATATCCGGGTTTTACAGGAAGAGGGGATGCGTTTCTTCTCGGTCACGAGGGATGCGGCGGAGGGGAAGAAAGGGGAGCTTGGGGATTACGAGACTCAGCTTGTCGAGCTGGACGGGGTCAACGAGGAGTTGGTCAGGCAGGTGAAGGACGCGGAGGAGAAGCTACAGGTTGTGGTGCAACAAGGGGAGGAGGCACGGCGGGTGGGTCCTGAGGAGGAGATGATGATGATGGCCGCGGCCTACGAGGTAGCAGCTCAAGAAGGCTATCTCTACGGTCACCAGCAATCGCAATCGAATCAATGGGCGAATCAAGCGGCCGCGTACATGGCGGAAGCGGGTATGCCCTATCTTGGCCAAACGTATACGGCTCGACCAGCCCACGCGAAACATCAATCGAAGCTTGCGGATCTGTCCGGCTTCGAAGACTTCGGACCGGGTACTGCTGACCATGTGGTCAAGGACAAGACCACACCGCCGGCCAGCGATAGTGAATCGGATATCTATGGACATGATCCCGGATCGCCGAATGGTGGCATTTCTCGCTCCTTCTCCGCCAACCTCCTTCCTCAAGGATTGTTCAAGTCACTCGAGGGCGACCAGACTCCGCTTGGCACGGATGCCGACGAGGAACCGATCGCGTCCTCCACCCTTGAGGAAGCGCTCAACTTCGACCCACCGAGCAACCACGCACACGTAGACGGCCATGATTCGGGTAGCGAGAGCAGCGACGAGCACGACCCTTGGGGTTCGCCTGCTGAACTCAGCAAGGATCCCAAGCCGCTCAGCGGCTCTCTCTTCGCTCCTCCGACTACTACTCCCCCCGCCGCACATTCACTTTCTGGTCTTCCTGCTTCAGCCGGCGCCCGTCGTTGGTTTTCTGGCAGTACTTCCGCGGAGAACGTCAATTCCTTCAGCTTCATGCAGCCGACATCGACCACCTCCAACGACAGTCTCAGTCTTACCGGTGGCTACGAGGCGAGTGCTTTTGCGCCGTCAGCGTCGGAAAAGAAGGCGCTCGCGCTCAAGTGGGGTCCACTCAGCAAGTACAGGTGGGCTGGAGCGAATCGGGATCCGCAGGCCAGTCTACCGGGATTGACACGATCGAGCTCCACCGAACTCGATACGAACGGATCAGGGTGGCTCAGCTCTAGGTTCGGTAACGCCAACGCTCACGCCCATGCGAATCTCAACAGGAACGTCAAAGGGAACAAGAACGTCAAAGGGAACGGGAACTTGGACTCAAAGTCGGACCTGGATATCGCCGAGCAGTCAGGTGAGGAGGATGAGCGGCAGGACAAGAAGCCGTTCAGGTTCTTCTCGCTTCGTAAGCCAAAGGAACAGGTTGCTGGTGGTCGGGCGGAGTGATGGGCGCGGGTGGTTTGGGCGGATCTGTAGGGTTTGAGATGCCACGCGTGTGCCCTGTTGATCCGCTGCCCCACGGTCATCGGCTTCGGCCCGGGTTCGTTAATGCTTGTTCTTTGCCACGTGGGAGTGAGCTGGACTTCGCCTGGTTGAGAAGTGGTAGATTGCTGTTAGAAGCCTCTGCTCAACAGGAGAGCAGAGCTATGGGTATCCTTTCCTTCGCGGTTTGTCGGTAGCGCGAGTTCCATACAGTCCTTTATTATCCACCTTGACTTCGTTCCTTTTTATCATCAACTTGACGCTCCGTAATTCCCGGCCTCGACCGACCTGTCATTCTCCTCACGCTATCGCTCAACCTCGAGAGGAATTTGATCAGTCATCATGGATTCCTCTAGTTCCAAGCTCAAGCCTACAACGGAAAAGCCCCTCCGTCAATCAAAGGATGTAGCATGTTGGGGTCATCGGGGCGCTTCTGCCCTCTTGCCAGAGAATACGTGAGCTTAGCTCCTCCACCTGCTATAGGCCCATCATCTCCTCGCTCACATCGTTCGTGAGGGCCTAGCTAACAACCATATCAGGCTCGCCAGCTTCCGGGCTGCGATCGCAGAGGGCGCTGAAGGGATCGAGAGCGGTACGTCGCTCGATCGCCTCTACTGGTCCTTCCGCTGACGGAGACAGATGTGCACGCTACATCGGACGGTGTGATCCTCATGTTTCACGATGCGACTCTGGACCGGACGACGACAGCGAAAGGTGCGGTGAAGATTCAGCCGTGGAAGGGTGTTATCGAGTGCGCCTAGTCCACGCTTCTGGAGTTCCCGGCAAAGGAGCTGATGTGGGGCAGGCATGCGCGGACGAAAGCAGAGCCGATTCAACCGATCCCGCTGTTCCAGGAGCTGGTGGACATGCTATTGGAGGTGAGTCAGATTCCATGGGGCCAAGGGAGGAAAGCTGATGGTTGGGATCAGCCGGAAAACCGACATGTCGTGCTGAACGTGGGCCTGAGACTGGGACGAGGAGCGGGACTGATGGCGCATAGATCGACTGCAAGGTCCAAAATGACCCGGAGACGTTATTTGTGAGTTGGATCCTGTCACCAGCTTGGCATTATACTTATTGCCTTTAGCCTGAGATGAAGCGGATAGTCGAGTGAGCTGGCCAAGTCGGATGCCGCGTACTGTTGTGACCCGTTCCAGAGCACGCCCCGATTGGCAGACCCTCCTCGCCCCACGACTCCTCCTCGGCATCTGGCATCCCATCTTCCTAAAATCCGCACACCGATACCTACCCCTTTTCAAGCGATATCACATCGGCTTCAGTCCTGCCGTCGCCCGTCGATTCTTCTGGGACGTGTGCGACGGCTTCTCGCTGAATTTCGGGATGCTCGTGGGAGCAGAGGGCCAGGCATTCCTCGCTGATGCCCGAGCTGCTGGGAAGGAAGTCTGTGTATGGACGGTGAATGACCCGGCGGAGATGAAGGTGGCAATGACATGGGGCGTCAAGGCGATTTTGACCGATAAGGTCGACGTGTTTATCAACCTGAAGAAGCAGGTAGGTTCTCGCGAATTGGGTTTGATGGGATGCTGATGTGGGAAGGTGGTCAATGATCCGCTCAAGCTGGAGCTGCCCGGATGGTCGCGGTATACCTTCGGCTGGTCAAGCTGGAGATATTACTCGGTCGCCCACGTATGCTTCCGCCGATCCCAAATCTGGTATCTCGGAACTCACGGTGCATTGCCTGCGATTCCTCTAACTCGCCTCGTGTCGCCCTGACCCGATCGTGATATCCATCCCTCGCTTGCGCTTCTCTGCGCCTGATCACCTCTCACTACATCGTCCTTGACACCCTTGGCCGATGGTCGAGCAGACGTGGATCCGGCGGACTCAGGTAGACTATTTCCGCACGGTCTGCTATCAGCCCGGGCCATTCTTCATACCCGACTTGGGCGAGATGAGCACGGAATCGACAGCGGCGGCTTAGTCGCGATCATGACGGGACGGTCATACACGGACACTCGCATACGCGTTGCATAATATTAATACCAACTGGATGTCATCTTTAGCATACATGCATTTTTGCGGAGCCTCGCCATGCTAGCTAGTACAGGACTTCGTCGACGCATTCCCGCGAAGCCCGTTTCGCGAGTGACTTCGTGGATCGACGCTGCTTTCCCTTTGCGAATCCCTCTCCTTGCTCAAATTCCCCTCAAGCCACCTGATGGATATTCCACCATGTCTCAGAAGCAGCTAATAGTATTCGACTTCGACTGGTCATTCGTCGACCAAGATACCGACCGCTGGGTATTCGAGGTGCTCTCGACCGAACTTCGGAGAAAACTCCAGGACCGCAAGTCCTCCGGGACGGGGATGCAGTGTACGCCTGATGTCGTGTAAGCTCTTACACTTGGTTGTGACCTCAGCTGAGTTCGCGGTGGGCATCATGTAGGGACCAAACGATGGAGGACCTGTTTAGAGCGGGGTTTACGAGAGAGGACGTTCTTGGCGCTTTACGGGTACTGCCATTTGTACGTATGCTACGTGTTCCTATGAGACTGCATGAGGCTGAGAGCAATGATAGCATCCGGCAATGAAGCGCGCCGTCAACAGGCTGAAGGCGCGATTACCGGAAACGATGTTCTTATGTCTGTCGAATTCCAACGAGATTTACATAAACACCATCCTCGAAGTAGGTCTGCCCTTGCCATCCGATCCGACCAATCCCGTCTGGCTGACTGAATCAGAGACATGGCCTCACCAACCTCTTCTCCGAAATCATCACCAACCCCGCGCACTGGGACGGGGAAACCCCCGACTGGCTACATGTCGGTCGTCGACTCGCTGCTTCCGCACCACCGCATAAATGCGAAATCGGCTGCCTCGCGAATATGTGTAAAGGCGATGAACTGGACGGCTACCTCGCTGCAAAGGGTGGGAGGGAGACTTTCCGTCGGATAGTGTACGTGGGAGACGGGGGTAACGACTTTTGTCCGCTTTTGCGGATGGGGGAACGGGATTCGACGCTGGTGAGGAAGGGGTTTGAGTTGGATGAGCGGGTAAAGAGAGAGGGGGAGGGAAGGGGGCTGAAGGTGGAGGTGAAGCTTTGGGAGCAGGCTTGGGAGATTGACGAGTGGGTCGACTCCTCCTTGCTTGGTCCGTACTGACGAAGACAGGTATTTCCAGGCGTTATAGAAGATTATGTGGTGATGTACAATGCATACCAATACTTATGACATGCTATGCGAAGTGATCCCGTCTCGTCTCGATGTGTCCGAATCTCCCTCAGATCTGGTACCCCCCTCCAGGCTTCGACTGATCGTGCAACGCACTCCAGATGCCCCGCGCAGACTCTCCTCCCGGTGCCGCCTCGAGCGGGAGGTTCTTCAGATGCTTGATCTTTGAGCCAGAAGAGCTCAACAGCAGGTCCACCTGTCTCGTATCAGCATACGTATCACCGTATCAGGGGAAGAAACCCACCTTCACGGCGACCTGCGTCGCTTCCATCTTGTTCAGGCAGATGACTTTATCCCGCCCGTTGACTAGAACCACCATAGTCAGCCTCGTACTGGGGGAAGCATGGAGAGAGGATGTATGCCTCACCATAATGGCCTCGTAGTAATGCTGGCTTCCCCCGTTTCAGCTTTCGAACCAATATCTCAACATCGGGATTCGCCCTCGCCATCGATATCATCGGGTTTCGAATGTACGATCTGTCCATCCGGGCCATCAGCTTGACTTGTTCCGGTCCGCCAAGAAAACTAGTTTAGATGGAAAGGGTGGGGCTCACCGTATGCCATGCTGTGAGGGTGAGAGCGGATCATAGTCGAAGATGAGCTTTCGGAGGGGAGTGAGGTAGTGGTTGTAGCCTGGTATGGAGACGGTGCGGGGGAAGATGGTGTTGGCGGGGAAGAGGCGGGGCATGGCAATGAGCAGGCTAGAGGTGTCCAGTCAGACCTGCTCGAGATGAGTGTTGAGGAAATGCCAGTGATTTGGCTGCTATCGTTTCAGGTCCCCGGATAAATGGGAAGAATGCGAAGAGGGAATGAGAATTGGATTCGAAGACGCGTTTTCGACAATCCGACTTTTGACCGACTCTCAGCACGGTTGAGCACAACTGCGACTCGACTCAAATTCGACAAGGCCTTGTCGGAAGAAGCGGAGGAAGGACTCGCCGTATATTGTGTGACTGACCAGCTGCATAATCCCCCATCATGTCCAGCATCGAGCTCATTAACCCTCGAGCGGAGAGTGTTCGTCGGACACAGGCGTTGCAGGTGAACACTGTGAGTCGAGCATTCCTGGCGATGTTGTCTCTGAGATCCGAGCTGATCCCATTCAGGCTGGTGCTGTTGGCCTTGCGAACGTCGTCAAAAGCAATCTGGGTGAGCTTTCCGTAACAGGCCTGCCAGCGGGATCTGATTGATCAGGTCCGAGGGGGACGATCAAAATGCTTGTGGATGGCTCGGGACAGATCAAGATGACAAAGGCGAGGATGACAGCAGGTAGTGAATTCAAAGCTGATTCTGGTTATATAGGATGGAAAAGTCCTCCTGTCTGAGATGCAAATCCAGGTCCGCTAGCTTAAATGCTAAATAGCGAGCACCAGCTGATATAGCTGGCTTGTAGAACCCCACGGCAGCTATGATCGCTCGTACAGCGGTCGCTCAAGATGAGCAAGTTGGTGATGGGACTACCTCGGTGGTACTGCTCGTGGGCGAGCTGTTGAAGCAGGCGGACCGGTATATCCAGGAGGGCGTACACCCTCGAGTCATTGGAGAGGGATTCGACATGGCGAAGAAGGAGGCTCTCTCTGTACGCCGGCTTGTCCCAGAGAGACGATGAATGCTCACCGCCGGTAGTTCCTCGACGGCTTCAAGCAGACCCCCAACCTCGACCGTGCCAACCTCATCTCCGTCGCACATACCTCCCTCTCTACGAAACTCCACTCCATCCTCGCCAAAAAGCTTTCCGCCGATGTCGTTGATGCTGTCCTCGCAATCCAGCCAATACCCGCTGAGGCCGGCGCCACCGGTATCGACGCATGGCGCGACCCTATCGACTTGCACATGATCGAAGTGATGAAGATGCAGCACAAAACGGATACGGACACCCAGCTCGTCAAAGGGTTGGTGATGGATCATGGTGCGAGACATCCGGATATGCCGAAGCGGGTTGAGAATGCGTACATCCTGAGCTTGAACGTGTCGCTGGAATACGAGAAGACGTGAGGCTCGCCTCTATAGATGGGCTGTCTTCCTGACCCTTTCGCAGCGAGGTGAACTCAGGCTTCTTCTACTCTTCCGCCGAGCAGCGAGAAAAGCTCGTCGAGTCAGAACGCCGCTTCGTCGACGCGAAGCTAAAGAAGATTGTCGAGCTGAAGAATGCTGTGTGCGACCAGGCGGTGGGATCCGGGGAGAAGGCGAAAGGATTCGTCGTGATCAATCAGAAGGGTATCGACCCGATGAGTCTGGATGTGTTGGTCAAGAATGGGATGTTTGCGTTGAGACGGGCAAAGCGGCGGAATGCTGAGCGGTGAGCAAGATATCCCATTGCAGTCGAGCTAAGCTGATTTCCTGCAGTCTTCAACTCTGCTGCGGAGGTGTTGCGCAGAATTCAGTCGATGACCTGACGCCTGATGTCTTGGGATGGGCGGGACTTGTTTACGAGCACACCCTGGGCGAGGAGAAATACACCTTCGTGGAGGATGTGAAGGAGCCGAAGAGTGTGACGATGCTCGTGAAGGGTAAGCAATACATCACTCCACCGCATCGAACTAATCCCATACAGGCCCCAATGCGCACACAATGTCGCAGATTCAGGACGCTCTCCGCGATGGCTTCCGCTCAGTCAAGAATGCCATCGAGGACAAATGCGTGATACCCGGTGCCGGCGCTTTCGAGGTGGCCTGTTCAGCACATTTACAGACCGCTCTGAAAGCCACGGCGAAAGGTCGAACAAAGCTCGGCGTATTAGCCTTTGCCGAAGCACTTCTCATCGTCCCGAAAACCCTTGCGCAGAACGGCGGTTTCGACGTGCAGGATGCAATCGTGGGATTGCAGCAGGAGGCGGAGGAGACTGATGATCCGGTCGGACTGGATCTGAAATCAGGAGAACCGATGAACCCGATCACCGAGGGCATATGGGATAATTATAGGGTCAAGAGGCAGATGTTGCATTCCTGGTGAGCTGCCACCAAACCCCTGCTCTCCGTCGTTTCTCGCATGGGGCAGATTAGTGGGAAGGGCGGAACTAATGGGTGATCGCAGCTCCGTCATCGCAGTCAACCTCCTCAGTACCGATGAGATCTTGCGAGCGGGAAGATCATCGTGCGTCCGATCTCCTCCAAGGTCATGAATCATCTAACGAGACTCGTATCATCAGGTTGAAACCGGAGGGTCCTGGTCCATAGTCAACTGCATGCAAAGAAATGCGTTCAAAGTCGCGTTTGATGCTGACAAAAAGTGACTTCTGCCGAGAAATAACGTTCGAGAAAACAAGGTACCGGCAGGCGCGTTTTCATGACGATTCCGGTAAACTCGCAACAGAGCTCCATCGACAATTTACATTTTCTTCTTGTCTTCATTAGCTTTGCTTTGACCGGCATGCGCGAGACTTTACGGGATTCTGTGAGATGCTCAATCGCTCTAATGAGATGGCGTAGCTGATGTGGGAAGTTCGCGGGCTCAAGGGCTTCGCTTGATCTTTCGCCCTCGATTACTAACATATGCTGAGGAGAGAGAAGATTCGTCCTTCCTGAGCGATACAGACAATGGGATAAGAAGCGATCGAGCCCAAATGCCAGGGGAACAGGCGAGGGAGGAGATGGAGATCAATCGCGGACGCGACCGAGCGAACCGTCGGATTCGGCAGATACGGTTTTGGAGGATGGGGGCGATGGCGGTGGACTGGAGGAAGCGGAGAAGGATGATCGGAATATCGTTGACTGGTATGGACCTGATGATCCGGAGAACCCTCAAAATTGGTATGTACCCCTTCCATCCCTTCCAACCGGCTCTATGCCGGTCATCGTTCGGTCGCTAACGCGTGTCCAGGTCGCTCGTGAAGAAGTGCTGGGTGGTCGCCGCGATCATGCTCATGACATCATCCGTCTACATGGGTTCCTCCATCTGGTCACCCGCCACCATGGACGGCGCGATGTACTTTGGCGTCGGGGAAGTCACAGCAACCCTAGGACTCTCACTCTTCGTCCTCGGATACGGCGTCGGACCGCTCTTCCTCGCTCCTATCACCGAGATTCCTGCAATCGGACGGACACCGCCATACATCATTACCCTGGCACTTTTCTGTATCCTCCAGGTGCCGACCGCACTGGTCACGAACTTTGCGGGGTTCGCGATCCTACGGTTCTTGGCGGGTTTCATCGGCTCGCCTCCTCTTACTGGCGGTACGTTGACCCCAACAGTGATGTAGCTAGCTGACTTGTGACCAGGTGCATCACTGCAGGACGTATTCGCTCCTCACAAACTGCCTTAGCCATGGGCCTGTACGGTCTCTCCGCATGTGCTTCGCCCGCGCTGGCACCTATCGTTGCCGGATTCGCGGTCGAAGCCAATGGCTGGCGCTGGTCGTTCTGGGAGATCCTCTGGCTGTCTGGCTTTACCCTGGCTCTCATGGTCTTCCTCCTTCCCGAGGTGAGCTCCTTCATCCTTTTCATACTGTTCTTCCGAAAGCTACCTCCCCAAGTTGCCTTCGCGACTAAATCACTTCCACCCGGGTACTCCGGCTGACTTCCGCAGACATCATCTAAGAACATTCTGCTCCGTCGTGTCCGCCGACTTCGCAAGCTCACAGGCAACGACAATCTGCGTGCCGCATCCGAGATCGAGCAAGCGAAGATGACGACCACCGATATTGTCCAGATGACCCTTGTTCGACCGCTCAGCATGACCTTTACCGAACCCATTGTCCTCGCCATCGACCTGTACATGGGAGATCGTACTTCGAGTCCTATCCGATCGTGTACGGCATGGCGTCCATGGGGAAGACCGGGTATGGGTGGAGGTTGGGCGTTTCGAGTCTGCCGTTTGCGAGTCTGCTCGTTGGCGCGGTCATCCGTATGTTGCATACTGCATCTGGAATCGGTAAGTCAAGCGTGATCTCTTCGACTGGCGTGAAACTGACGCCGATCAAGATTTTACTTCGAGCCCAGGTTTTTGAAGGAGAAAGAAGGTCTCCGTCCGGAAGCGAGACTACCCATGTCTATGCTCGCCGCGTTTGCCTGCCCGGTAGGCATCTCTCCTGAAGCTTATCAAGTTCCTGCTTATCGGGGGGACCAGATCTCCTTGTTCCGGTTCGCATGGACAGCCAATAAGACGCACTGGATTTCGCCCGTGATCTCCGGCTCGTTCTTCGGCATGGGCATGACGTGGATGTGAGTGACATACTGAAATCTCGCCTCTGCATCTGACCGATCCCCCTCAGGTTCATGCCCTTCCTCACCTACCTCCCGCACGGTACGCTCTGCTCTGCTCATGGACTATTAGCGCTAATGACAGAACAGCATACCCGGAAGTCGCCGCTTTCTGTTCTTGCCTCGAACGATTTCTTCCGGTCCATGATGGGTACACCTCCACTTTTCACGACCAATCCCATCGTGCTGATTGTCGTTCGTAGGCGCCGGGATGCCCCTCGCCGCGCATGGATTATTCGTGAATCTCGGTATCGACTGGGGAAACACCCTACTCGGAGGTCTCACGGTCTTGTTTGCTCCCATCCCGTGCGTGTGCCTATATACGTTTTGTTTACCGAAGCTGACGGATGCAGGTTCATGCTCTACAAGTTCGGCCCTTGGCTGCGGAGCAGGAGCCCTAGGGCTTTGCATGACGACGATCTCAAGAAGATGAAGGAGGATGCGGAATCAGCGGCATAGAATGCTAGACAAGATTCAAGGAGGCGGGAAGAGCGAAGAAATACAATAGCGGGACGAGTCGGTGGGTACTCGAGCAATTGTAGCCCTAGTAGCATGATTCTCTGCATCAGATCAGATTTGATGCATGGGCATCCGTTGAGAAGAGGCGGTGCCTTGGTGGGCGCGAGCCCGAATGAGCCAAATTTCCAACCCGCCAAACCCATTTTCCAAGGCGATCCATCTCTTTTTGACGGGAGTATGGGCTCGAAGGAGCGCTTCGGGTGGCGCCAGCACCCATTCACGTCATAGCGACTGTCTTTCCCCCGTGAAAAAGTTGACTTCACCCTAAACTTCACCGCCAAGATGCTCGTCCGCCCATCACCCCTCCGCCACGTCCTCGCACACGGATTCTTACATCCAGGATCATCACCAAGCTCGCCCATCCTCGTCGGGCGAAGCTTCGCGAGCTCATCACTACGGCTCACAGAGG
>JAABUI010001265.1_pt1:5000-15063 | contig 15063 bp, 10 predicted proteins | sample 5559111 | NCBI WGS metagenome assembly JAABUI01 (sample SAMN10711870, study PRJNA513365) | rock metagenome | isolation source: Antarctica rocks | place: Antarctica: Victoria Land, Buttleship Promontory
CAAAATACAATAAATTTTCAACTGTTTTTTTTTTTTAGATTTATTACGTTGTACAAAAATAAAGTCCAAAATTTAATAAAAATAATAAATGAGCTTATTAAGGATTATAGGAAATTTCAATAAAGTCCGTGTTTTTGATGAAAAATACAAGAAAAAACGGCGAAAAAGGATGGCCTACTAAAAAAGGTGATTTAGCTTTAGCTTTATCAATTATATTTTATTACAACAATATTTCGGAGCTCTTAAATGAACAAGAATTCTCTAAAAGGTTTAAAAGAATAGTTAAAACCTGACAAAAAATGCCTGACACTCGCTTGAGACAAAAATATTATTTTTGTTAAGCTTTTTTTGTTTACATTTTTTGTTTCAAATAGTTTTTTTGTTACAGGTTTCAGGTTTTGTTTTGGTTCTTCATCAATTATCGAGTAGACGTATGACTGAAGACATAACAAACAATAATAACAAAGAGAATGCGATTTTCACGTGACCTCTCAAGGAACAATAAATTATATGCTTCACAATGCTCAACAACCTTGGTTTAAATCATTATGAGGATGTCTATCGTCTAAATGAAGATCTTACTGGTGAAAAGCAATTACAACGTAAAAATAATGACGATTGGAAGACTTTATGTAATCTTAATAATTTAGTGTTTGTATATTATATTTTTTTGAATGTTAATAAACATAAACTTCTTAGTTTGTTATTAAGTCGTAAAATTTTTCACTTTATTTTTCCTTTATTTTTTACAGTGAAAAAAATTACTTAGAAGAAATGTTTAATCTTTGGATGTAATCTGATCTTTCTTATACACCAGGGCAAAAAGTGTGTTTAGGAGCAGTACCAAAACCAAACAAAGGGACTATTTATTATTCTTATAAACTTTAGAAACACTGACCTGACAAAAAATGTAAACAAAAAAAGCCTGACACCCGCTTTGCTAAGCTTCGCTTTTTTTGTTAAGCTTTTTTTGTTTACATTTTTTGTCAGGTAAGGTCAGTGTCAGGTTTGAATAATAAATGTAAATATTTTGGTCCCAGAACATTCGTTAAAAAGATAAAATTATCACTAGATGGTTCTTTCTTTACAATAAAGCGTTCGGGGCTATATTTAGTCGATTTCTCTCTTCGCCAAAATTTCGAAGGATTAGAAATCTTGGCAACATTAAATGAAAACCCAAAAGATTAAGTCTGTTCATATTATTTATATACACATCTTTGTACAAAGAATAAATACTATGTTGGTAGTTTGCATACACACCTGTATACAAAGAAAGGATACTATGTGAGTACTTTATGAAATAGACACTGTTATCAAAATACTTTCAATCGTTAGTAGTTTTAATTATATTAACCTTAATATAATTAAAACTACTAACGCTTGGTCTAATATAACATTTTAAAAGTAAAAAAAAAGTGCATTATTTATTAGGCTCTTTAAACATTTGATTTAGGATCCGAGAATTATTTATACTTTTAATAATTGCATTAAAAATGCTTTCAGGTTCGTATAGAGTTTTAAACTCTATATCTAAATTTTTTAAATAATAATCATAAATAAAATTAGTTGCTTTTAAAAATTTAAGAGAAAATATTAGATTATTTGCGTATCCTTTTTTTTCATCTTTTCTTTTTAAACTTACCTTTTCACTTTTTACAAAATAATTATTATTTTGTGACAACTCGTATGTCAACAAAAATAAAATGTAAAAAGTTTTTGAAGTAAACTTAATATCACTTTTTTGTTTTTCTAAAAAATTTTTAAATTTTAAATTCAAAAAGGGTTCATAAAAATAGTTTTGTTGAAAAACTTTATAACAAAAAATAGGATTTAGTTTCACTGTGTAATTAATAGTTTTACCCTTTTCTACAGTAGAAGTTACTGAATAACAAGCCTGTACTTTTTGATAAAAGTGTTTGTCTCCTTCTTGAGTGTGCAAACAAATTTTACAATCTAATAATTCATCGAAAAAGTTATTTATTTTTTTTTGTGTATTAGGTGAAAAAACTTCAAAACTATTTTCTAAAAGATAATCTACAGAAACATTAACTTTTATGGTTTCTAGTTTTTGTTGATTGATAATATTATCTATTTGTTCACTATAATTAAAAGTTTATTCTGGATTTTCACATAAGCTTACACCTTCTTCTAGTAAATTAACATTTATATTTTGATAAATTACTACTTTTCTTTAAGGCTAAATGAAATGAATCACACACAAACCAAAAAGAAACTAAAAATGAAGGGTTTTGTTTCTCATCTGTTAAAAAATTCAAAATTGGAGAAAATGGGAGTTCATTTGTTTTGTAAATCTTTTCAATTTTCGCTAGATCTTGTTTTCCATTTCTAATATAAGATGGAGTATACCTTTGCATAAGCGCTGGAATACGTTCTTTTTGATAAAGATCTATCTTATTTTCTGCAAATTTAGCAAATAAACTAGGTGGTTCCAGAAATTCATATTCAACTAGTGATTTAATATATTTAATAAAATGTCTTAAAGCAGTTATGTGTAATTCATCATATCTTTTACTATTAAAATACTTATTTACTTTTAAAACGGCAGATTTTTTTAGTTCGTATTCTACATTAAGAAATCGTTGTTTTAAGTCAACTTTTTTGTTTATATCTTGAGAATCTATAACATTTTTTTTATTCTTTATAATTTCAGGATATTTATAATAGATTCGTCGATAAAAACCACTTTTTCTACTACCTATAGCTACAGTGACACCTGTCGAAGACCTATCAAAATTAAGATTACGTGGATGATAGCGTACAATTAGTAGTTCTGGAAATGTTTGTTAATCAAAAGGTTGACTTGGGGTCACAAATTGAATATGTTTCTTCTTTTATTTGTATAAATGAGACAAATTCTTTTAGCATGAAAGAAAGAATAAAAAATTTTTTTGTTAGAAATATTAACAAAAAAACTTTTATTAAAGTAGGTAAAATAGTTTTGCAAGAAATTTTATCTAAAAAAAATTAGTAGATAAAATAAGTTTTTAAGTTTTTAATTTAAACCATTTATAATTTATTAAAGTTTCTTACAAATTTTAATAAATTATAAATGGTTTAAATTTCATAAGGGCTTACTAATAAAAACATTTAATTTTGATATGATTGACTAAAAAAATACTACAATAAAACCTAGCAAAAAATGCAAAGCATTTGAAACAAAAATATTATTTGAAACAAAAAATGCCAAGCTTTTGAAACAAAAAATGCCAAGCTTTTGAAACAAAAAATGCTTTGCATTTTTTGTCAGTCTTTCAAGCTTTTTTTGTTTCAACTTGGGCAAATTCTTTTTGTATAATTTCCATATTTTTTGTTGACGATTGATTTGTTTTAATTTCAGTTTCATTTTTAATGGATGTTATAATTATTATATAGTCTTTGAGATGCTTTTTTAAATCTTTAAAATTAAAAGCTACATTTTGTGAATATTAAAAATTAGAAGAATTAAGAAATATAAAGAATGTTAGAAACTTTTTAAATCGTAAATAAGTTTTTAAAAGTAGAGCATGTTATTACACGTAGAGCCATAAACATGTATTTCTATGCCCTAGTAAATGTTGGCGTAGCTCTTTAATTTTCAGCACTTTTATTTGTTCGAAGATAAAGTTTTGATATTTTATGAACACGAAAAAAATTATTTGAATCATTGTTGTCTACTTCGAGTTTTGACATTTTTTTATCCTTAAAAAGTAAAAATTAATTCAATACTAATAAAATTTTAGCACAATTTTTTCAACGATTTTAAATAGGAAAAGAACAAACCATATTGTACCGATATAGAATAACATTTCTTTATTACTTTTTTAATAGAAAGATTTTGATTTGTCTTTTTTATAACAATTACAACAATTAAAAAAAAAAAAAATTGGTACAAAATATATAGGAAAATGTTACTTTTGAAACACTAGTTCTACTTCTTTTAAAAAGGTTTTATTTTCAATAAATTACAAAGATTTATTACAGTATCCGTTCAATTTTTAATGAAATAAAATATAGAGTTCAAATCACTTGTTGACATGGGAGGTTTTCATTTTTTTAAATAAGTTTTGCCTGTAATAATAGAAAAGCTTATTTTTTACCTAAAGGATTTTTCTGAAAAGCCCAGAGTTGTTATAAAAGATAATTTTGTATGTGGCTTAGCAGTTTCGACAGAGAATTTTTTAATTCGTCTTTAACATTTTTTTTTAGATTATGAACGCATAACCTAAAGACTCTTATCCACTCTTTTTAATTAAAATTTTATTAAAAAAATTAGATCAGTTTTTATTTATATGTAGAAATTATTGCTTGCAAAAAAAAGAAACTAATCTTATAATAAATAAAGTCCATTACTCTATAATATTAAAATTCTAATCGTGTCAGGACTGCAAAGTAGCAGCATTATAGATGTTTTAATGTAGGCAGAGTATATGGGCCCATTTTGTTATTAAGTAAATAATTTTTATGAATTTTTACTTAATATTGGAAAGAATTAGGTTTCTTTTTCTAAAATAAATCAAAAAATTTTAAATTATTAAGTAAATAGTTTTCCATACAGAAGCTGAAATGAAACTGAAACAAAAAATGCAGTTAAAATCTTGACAAACCTTGACAAACCTTCGGTTTGTTTAAGGTTTGTTTAAGACTTTAAAAGCACGATACTATAATTTTCGGTGCTTTTAAAATCCTGACAAACCGCTAACAAAAACTGAAACAAAAATTGAAACAAAAACCTTTTTTGTTTCAATTTTTGTTTGGATACTATCATTTGAAAGACTGACCTGACAAAAAAAAGCTCAACAAAAATAATATTTTTGTTTCAAATGCAAAACAAAAAATGCAAACCATTTTTTGTCAGGCATTTTTTGTCAGGTTTCAGGTTTTTGTTAAATGCTACAAAATTTTTTTTATAAATATTATTTTTTATTAGGCGGCACCCGGATTCGAACTGGGGAATAAAGGATTTGCAATCCTCTGCCTTACCACTTGGCTATACCGCCTGAAACACTGACTTGTGACAAAAATAGATGAAACAAAAATTGAAAGACTGACAAAAAATGCCTGACAAAAAATGGTTTGCATTTTTTGTCAGGCATTTTTTGTCAGGTCAGTATTTTTGTCTAATTATTATTAAAATGCTGGTAAACTATTTACATAATTTGATCTAATCGTTAACCAAAGCATTTTTTTTTTTATTCAATAATTTCATTTCATACTATCAATTATATTCAAGAAATGAATATCATAAAAACTATACTGACTGCAAATAGGCTTTTTTAGTGGGTTTTTCACTTAACATCAGATTCTAGAAGGAAATTTTTAAAAAACAAAAATCGTTAATAATTCTTAAAAGCGCTTTTAGAGGAATACTCTAAAATTTTTTGTTTTGAAAATTTACCTTTTTAATGATATAAATTCAAAACTAAAAAAAATATCCTTTTAGATTGCTATAAAATCTAACAATTAAAAAGCTTAGTCTATAAAATTAATAAAATATAATTCTATTTTTAATTTTAATACTTTTTGAGAATAAGGTCAATAGATCTTTAGCTTTTTTTATTATTTGTTGATTTTTTTTTTACTACCTTTTTTATGAACAGTTTAAAAGCAAAACTGAGACAAAAATTGCAGTTAAAATCTTAAAGAAACCTCTAACAAAAACTTAACAAAAAATGCAGTTAAGTTTTTGTTAGAGGTTTCTTTAAGATTTTAAAAGCACGACAGAAAAATTATCTTTGTTTCAAATGGCGGTTTATATCATATTAACCTTTCTTTTATGTTATATTAAAAGTAATATAAGGCAAAACTTTTTACATTTTATTTTTTAAATTTCAACAGGCTTTCTGTACGAAATATATAAAAGATTATTTTGGGATTCCTACTTTTTTTATAACTTTGGAACAAAATAATTGTTTTGTTAGAACAAACCGAAGACAGAGAGAATATTATGTAAACAAACTCGCAAACTGAACAAAAATCTTAAACAATAGCAACCATGTTGTCTATTTGTTAATAAAAACTGTAAAAAATTGTTAATAAAAACTGTAAAAAATGCGATTTCATGAACACCTAGTGTCTTCTTTCATTCCGGATTTTGTAGAAATTCAACGAAAAAGCTTTTCTGCTCTTTTAAAAAAAGGTATCATTAAAGAATTATCTAATAGAAATCCAATTACAAATGCAACTCATGATTTAGAGTTATTTTTTTATCCACAGTATTATCAATTAAATCGACCAGAGTGTACTCCAACAGAAGCTATTTTAAAATCAAAAAGCTATTCTTGTAAATTGTATGTGCCAGCTCAGTTAACAAATCGACAAACTAATGAAATAAAATTACAATGGGTTCTTTTAGGTAACCTTCCTTTAATGACTAAAAGAGGCCATTTTATAATTAATGGATCCCCACGTGTTGTCATAAATCAATTAGTTAGAAGTCCTGGAATTTATTATCAAGAATTAATAGATATTAAAAAAAAAAAAACATATTATGCAGATTTAATATCTTTTAGAGGTGCATGGTTAAGATTAGAAATTGATAAAAAGCGTCGGGTTTGGGCTCGTATGAAAAAAACACCTAAAATTTCTGCATTAGTTTTTTTACAAGCTTTAGGTTTTACTCGAGAACAAATTAAAACTGGAATACGTTTTTCTGAGTTTTTAGAAAATTCTTATTTAAAAGAAAATCACCCTGATACAACAGAGCAGGCTCTTATAAGTTTATATGAAAAGAGTCATCCAACTCTTTCTAAAACACATTCGAAAAAAGAAAAATCGCAAGTAACTCCTATCATGGGACAAAAATTTTTATTTCGAAAGTTTATGAACCCAAGAACTTATAATTTAGGTTTATTGGGTCGTATGCGTTTAAATAAAAAATTTGGGCTCTTAATTAGTGATAAACAATTAACTTTAACTCGACATGATATTTTTTGTGCTATAGATTATTTAATTAATTTAAAACATGGGTTAACTACAGTGGATGATATTGATAATTTAAAAAATAGGAGAGTAAAGGCTTCCGGCGAGTTAATTCAAAATCAGCTAAGCACAGGATTAATTCGTTTAGAAAAAACAATTCGTGAAAAAATGAAAAAAGTAAAAAAAGGTCTAACTATTCATAGTTTAATAACCACTAAACCAATTAATGGTGCATTGCGTGAATTTTTTGGATCAAGCCCACTTTCTCAATATTTGGATCAAACAAACCCTTTAGCTGAAATTACTCATAAACGTAGATTAAGCTCTTTAGGTCCGGGAGGAATAAGTCGAGAAACAGCTGGGATGGCGATCAGAGGTATACATCCTACTCATTATGGTAGAATATGTCCAATTGAAACACCCGAAGGACGAAATGCAGGGCTAGTAAATTCGATAACTATCCACGCACGAATAAGTTCTCACGGTTTTATAAAAACTCCTTTTTATAATGTTTATCAAGGTCAAATTCAAAAACAAGATTCATCACTACGTGATGCCAGACCATTATTTTTTTCAGCTGAGCAAGAAGAACGCGTTAAAGTTGCTCCTGGCGATTTAAAAGCTTCAAAATTAAATTTTTTACCAATAAACAATATTCCAATTAGAATAGGAAAAGAGTATCATCGAGTATCACGAGAACATGTTGAATACATAGCTATGTCTCCTATTCAAATGATTTCTATAGCAACCTCATTAATTCCTTTTTTAGAACATGATGATGCAAACCGTGCTTTGATGGGGTCTAATATGCAACGTCAAGCCGTGCCAATAATTTCACCCGAACGACCAATAGTAGGAACAGGATTAGAAGCACGTGTTGCTGCCGATTCAGGACATGTTGTTCAATCCAAATCAGGTGGATATGTTTCTTATGCAAGTGGAAAAAAAATTATTATTCTTGAAAAAAATAGTATTAATATTTTTTCGAATAAATTGAAATCTAACGTATCTCAAGAAAGTAACTTTGAAAATATTTTTGTTAATAAATTACATAAAGCAAATTCTGACAAACTGTTAACAAAAACGAAATTTGAAACAAAAAATGCAAAGCATTTTTTGTCAGGGTCAGTGTCGTTATGGGGCATACAAATCGAAGATTTGTACGGCCTGACATCGCAGAACAAAAATAGTATTTTTGTTAAAGCGATGTTAAAAGAAGCAAAGGTTGGTAAACCCGTTTTTAGATATAAAAAATTTCAAAAAATTAAAAATTTTAGACTCTTATCAGGAAGTAAAGGGGCCTACAAAAACTTAACAAAAATACCATTTTTGTCTCAAGTTTTTGTTAGAAATTTAATCTTTCAAGGAAAACCTAGAAAAGGTTTTTTTGGTTATCCTGTTTCAAAAAATAAGTTGTATTTTCTACAAAAGACTGAGACTCTAAATAACTTACCTTCACAAGAATCCTATAAATTTTTTAATTTAAAAACTTCATCTTTAATTAATCTTATTTTCATATCTCTAAATCAATCTACCAATTTTTCTCAGAATTGTAGGTCTAACAAAAACGATGTAGAGCAAACAATTCTTAAACAAACCTTAAACAAAAACAAAGTTTTTGTTAATGGTTTGTCAGGATTTGTAAGCCCAAACAAGAAAAGATTTCTTGTAGGCTTTCACTCCTCTACTTCTTATTTATCGTTAAAAAAATCAGTCATTCACAGTTTACGATCTACCTATAAAAATAATGGGTTTTCTAACAAAAACGATGTAGGGCTTACAAATCTTAAACAAACCTCAAACAAACCTTTGCTTCGCACGACATCGTGCGAAGCAAAGGTTTGTCGAGGTTTGTCAGGATTTGTAAGCCCAAACAAAAACTTTGTTCTTGTAGGGTTTCACCCCTTATCTTTTCTACAAGAAAAGATACAAAACCCTACAAGAACAAAGTTTTTGTTTGAAACGAATTTGGTCACTAATCTAGATAAATTTATAAGAATTCAAGATTATACAAATAAGCTGTACTTACTTATAACCTCTGAAAGACTGACAAAAAATGATGACAAAAAAAGCGAAGCTTTTTTTGTTAGCCATTTTTTGTTTCAAACTTTGTTTGAAAAAAAACGGTCAGAGACTTTTAAGTCAAAAATAATGTTAGAAGATAACCTTAAAATTCCATTACAAACTCGGTTATCAAAGTTTTTAACTAGAAAGAAAGTTGTCAAAACTAACATTCAACTAAAACAAGAAAAAATTAATAAAGTTTTTTCTTACTTTAATCGATTTACTCATAAAAGTTTTGTTGATTACGTAGAAAATAGTAAAAAAAGGTTACTTTGGGGACCCCTTCCTGATCGACAGTTACACTTTGCAAAAAACAGCAAAAATGTTTTAAAAGAAAAATTCTTTGCTTCTATCCCCTCTAACATCGCTGAAAGCGGTGTTAAACAAAATATTAAAGAAAGGCCTACGTTGACTGACAAATCTGAAACAAACCTTAAACAAACCGCTAACAAAAACTTAACAAAAATACCAAACGTAGGGTCTCACCCATTTGAAACAAAAAATGCTTTCCATTTTTTGTCAGGGTCAGTGTCTCAAGTTTTTGTTAAAGGGTTGTCAGGGTTTGTCGATATTTGTGAGCCGAAAGCAATGTTAGCAAGCGATGTAAGAAACCAAAAAATAAAACCTATTCAATATTCGTTACAAAATTATCAACGTTCTAATCAAGATACTTGTTTAGCTCAAAGACCTTCAGTGTTAGAAGGAGAATGGGTTCAAAAAGGAGATTTATTAGCAGATTGTACAGCTAGTGTTTCAGGAGATTTATCATTAGGTAAAAATATTCTTGTAGCTTATATGCCTTGGGAAGGTTATAACTTTGAAGATGCCATTTTGATTAGTGAAAGATTGGTATATGACGATATATATACATCTCTTCATATAGAAAGATACGAAATAGAAATTCGTGATACGAAATTTGGTGTCGAACAGATAAGTAATCAAATACCTGAAGTGAACCTTTCAGAGATATTACATTTAGACGAAAAAGGTGTTGCTATAATCGGAAGTTGGGTGAAAGAGGGTAATATTTTAGTTGGAAAAGTTACTCCAATTCAAAAAAAATCTCTTTCACCTCATGAGA
>JAABUI010001266.1_pt1 | contig 15052 bp, 17 predicted proteins | sample 5559111 | NCBI WGS metagenome assembly JAABUI01 (sample SAMN10711870, study PRJNA513365) | rock metagenome | isolation source: Antarctica rocks | place: Antarctica: Victoria Land, Buttleship Promontory
GTGAGCAGGATCTGCCGGGCAGCATCGCCCGCGCCCAGAAGCTCGCCGCGTCTTACGCCGCCCTCAGCGATGTGCCGGTGGTGCCGACGTTCGAGATCATCGCCACCACGGCCAGCTCAGAACCTGGTGCGGACAGGGACTACTCGTCGGAGTCGACTGTGGAGTCGTTGCGGCCGTGGGTTGACCAGGCCGCCGCGGCGGGGATGTATGTGGTGCTCGACTTGCAACCGGGCCGCGCCGACTTCCTGTCCCAGGCTCGCCGTTACACCGACCTGCTTCGGCTGCCGAACGTCGGACTGGCGTTGGACCCGGAGTGGCATTTGGAAGCCGGCCAGAAGCCGCTGCAGCAGATCGGTGGCGTCGACGCCGCCGATATCAACGCTGTCACCGCCTGGCTCGCCGGGCTCACCGCCACGACGCACCTGCCGCAGAAACTCCTCGTGCTGCACCAGTTCCAGCTCTCGATGATCCGCCACGAACACAACCTCGACCTCAGCCATCCGCAGGTCCAACTGCCCTGACCGCTGTGCCCGGGCTGCTGGACCAACGAACTGAATGACGGCCGGGGTCGCACACTTCCAGCGGCTCGGGGTGACCGGCCCGCCGCCGAAGGTGAGGTTGCATGGCGAGGCGACCACCCCTTTGGTCTCACCCTTCGTAGGTTACGGCTTCCGGGTGCCGACGCAGATGTGCCACTGGGGGTTGCCCCAGTGCCTACCGACCATGCCGCTGCCGGAGCGCGAGCGTCCGACCATGCCGCATTCCGTGTCACTCACCATGTCCCAGAAGCCGAACGGCTTGCGGTGACTATCTTGACGGGTCTCGCGCCGGTCGAGTCTTGATCGGATTCGCGCAAGCGATCCGCAAGCGACACAGCTGCAGATGCCCTAGCAACCTGAGAATCCTCCGACCTTCAACGTTGCTGCGCACGCTCTTGCACAGTGTCTTACACCCCGGCTGGGCCTGCACGGACGCACCGGGCGGGCGTCCGTAACCGGGACTGCCGCCGACAGGATGAGTCTTCACCGGTCAGCAGGTCGACCCGTCGGGGACTGCCTGCCGCGCCGCCGACGTCCAACCGACGTACCTCTACGGGTCTCTTCTTTAAGAACAACCACCGATTTCTCAATCTTGGCTGCATCTCGACAGCTGTCGGGATGCAATGAAGATTGTTCACGGCCCTGCGGCCGAAATTGAACAAGCGGGTCCTCGCGACGACCGTGGTCAATCTTGGCCGCATCCGCGTGTTGGTCTTGACAGCCAGCGCTTGAAGGGTTCCGGCCCCGCCGGATGCGGATCCGATGAGCTAACCGATCCTGCGCTGCTCCACTTCGATCAGTGTGCCAGGAAACGCCCTCCAATCGAAAAAGGCTCCGGACAGGTCATCTGCAACAGCCCTGGTCACGGGCTTGTTGGCGACGCAGATGTGTCGGTGATGGTTCCCCTTGAGGGTCACGCGGAGTTGCCCTTGGACTTGTCATCCAGATCCTGGAGATGGTGGACCTACCTGACCTCTCACAGGAGCCGGTGTGCATTTTCACGCCCGTGGTCGCCCCCTTAGGCCGTGGGGCAGCGGTGACCGGGTGAGGGTTGCCTGGAGGTCCTTGGCAAACTCAAGGACATGGTGGGCATGGGCGAGCACGATGAGCTCGAGAACCGGTACATGCCGAAGTTTGAGGTTGTCCTGAGCACGAGCGGGGTAGTGGTCGAGTACCGCCGCGACCGCGCTGGCATCGACACTGGCCTGCATCTGTTCGCGCGTGGGGAGAAGCCGACGCCGAAGGGCGACGAGCGGCCGTACTGGCGACCGTTGGCCAGTCGGGTCTGGTTCCAGCTCAAGGGCGTTCACGCGTCGACGATGTCGGCCTCCGAGTTCGAGAACGCCGATCACGTCGCGGTCAAGGTCGGTGTCGAACACTTGAAGTTCTGGTTCGCGGCACCCGAGCCGGTCTACCTCGTCGTGTACGTGGAATCGGTCGACAAATTCGTTGGCCTCGACGTGCGCGATCTGGTCGAGCGGGAGTGGGGGCACACGTTCTACGCGTCCATGCGCGACCGTGACGGCGAGGTCACCTTGCACGTCCCGACGGCCGCGATCATGGACCCGGACCGAATAGCGGCACTGGTGGACCACCGCAGCATGCGCATCGACGGCCCCGCGTTCCGCGGGCGCCCGCTCGGGCATCGCATCGATCCCCTACGGTCGGTGCTCGCGACGCCGGCGGCCGAGGTGTGGGTCGAGATGGCGACCCGGATACTGCAGGTTCATGACTTCCGCGAGATCTTGCGCCGCCAGGTCGGCAACCTGACGGTTCTGCACGGCACCATCGCGCAGACGCTGTTGTGGCAGTCGCCCGCATTCGCGGAGTACGGCTACAGATACAACGCTGACGAGGTGCGCGACGAGCCTGCGCTCGAGCAGGTCTTCGGCGACGTGTGTGTCGTTCTCGACTTGGCCCATGACCGCACCAGCTTCGCTGATGAGGAGGCGGCGGCTCTGTCGGAGTTCATCGCCTCGGCCGCCGTCAACGATTTTAGCGTCGTCGTGTTCTTCCGCGGCCTGGACCTCAGTGGTATCGGCGGTCTGTGGCGCAGCACCTCCGGGAGTCGGCGATCGCCGCCCGTGCCGGAAGCTGGCATCAGCTCGGGCTCGAGGCGCTGACGTCCCTCGTGCTTACGGCGACGCTCGTCTACCTCGAGTTCGCGCCCGACCTGGACTGGAAGCACGCGAACTACCTGGCCTGACCGAGAGAAACGTTCCGCCCACGGGACGGGTCTTAGCCAGGATCCACAACGCCCGTCGCACAGGGACGCGGTCGCCGAGACCGCGCGGTGGACAGCAGCGGCGCGAGCACAGGAGAGCGAACGAGAAGACCGGCTCTTCGACGACCCCTTGGCCCGCGACTTGGCCGGTGCTGCCGGGTTCGAGATGTTGGCCCGGTTCGACCAGCGCGGGGACGGCAACCCCTACCTACCGATCCGCACCCGCTGGTACGACGACGTTCTCGCCGCCGCCGTCGACGAGGGCCGCCACCAGGTGGTGATGCTGGCCGCCGGGCTGGACACCCGCGCGTACCGGTTGGCGTTACCACCGCAGACCGTGCTGCTCGAGGTCGACCAGCCGCGACTGCTGGCCGACAAGCAGATGGTGCTCGACGCCGCGGGAACCCGGCCGCGGTGTGACCGCCGCGCCGTATCAGCGGACCTGGGCGGCGACTGGACCGCACCACTGGAACAGGCCGGCTACCAAGGCGACGACCCGGCGGTGTTCACCGCCGAAGGTGTGCTGTTCTACCTGACCGAGTCCGCCGCGCGCACCGTGCTCACGACCGCGGCCGAAGCCGCTGCCCCGGGAAGCCGCCTCGCCGTCGACCTGGTCAACGGCGGGTTCTTCCGGTTTCCGTACACCCGCGACTACCTCGAAGCCCTCGTTGCCGCTGGCATTCCGTGGCGGTTCGGCACCGATACCCCCGAGCAGCTCCTCACGGACTGCGGATGGCGCGTCGAGAGCATCGATGAACCAGGCAGTGAGAACGCCAGCTACGGCCGGTGGCCCTACCCACCCACCACGACGGACATCCCCGACCTCCCGCGCAGCTTCTTGCTCACCGCCACGTGTCCCGATTGACGACACAGGCGCCCAGCGATGGTGGTGAAGCTATACCTCCTCGGCCGCGAACTGGTGCACCGTTCGAGGCAAGAGGCAGAACTCGTTCCCCTCGGGGTCGGCGAGAACCACCCACGTCACGTCCGGTCCCTGGCCCACGTCGACCCGACGAGCGCCGAGAGCGAGCAGTCGGTCGAGCTCCTCAGCCGTGGTGCAGCCGTTGGCCCGCAAGTCGATGTGGAGCCGGTTCTTGCCAGCTTTGGCCTCGGGTACCGCCAAGAAGTCGATGCGGGGTCCCACGTCGTCGGCCCGACCGATCGAGAAGTCGGTCTCATCCTGGTCGACGATGCCCCAGCCAAGGACGTCACACCAGAACAGCGCCAAAGGTTTGGGGTCGACGGAGTCGATACACAAGACAGCAAAATGACTGGTCACCAGTCCATACTGGCCGATCCCGGCCAACCTCTCGAGGCTGCGGATCACCTTCAAAGCACAGCGCAGCCGAGAGGCACGGTGGTCGATGGTCACTGCGCTCCGCAATCGGATCCTCTACCGGCCGGCTCGATGAGTAATGCAGTGGCCACGGCCCTACTGCTCTGCCTACAGTCTCGACTGTGATTATTCGGGAGGCCACGGACCAGGATTGGGCTGGTATCTACCCGTTCTTCTCCGCCATCGTCGCCGCGGCAGCACCTACGCCTACCCCGAGCACCTCTCGCTCGAGGGGGCCCGGCCGTTGTGGATGGAGCAGCCTCCGGGCCACACCGTGGTGGCCGTCGAGGGCGACCTCGTCGTGGGCTCAGCCAAGATGGGCCCGAACCGGCCTGGCCGCGGATCGCACGTCGCCACCGCCAGCTTCATGGTCGATCCGGAGCAGGTCGGTTGCGGTGTGGGCCGGGCGTTGGGCGAGGAAGTCCTGGAGTGGGCTCGTTCAGCGGGCTACCGCAGCATGCAATTCAACGCGGTGGTGGAGACCAACACCGGCGCGGTTCACCTGTAGCAGGCGTTGGGCTTCCAGATCCTCACCACGGTGCCGGAGGCTTTCGACCACCGGGAGCACGGACGGTCGCCCTGCACGTCATGTTCCAAAGCCTGGCTGCGAACGAACGCGCGGACCATGCCCTGGATCGGACGCCGTCCCGCTGACCGATCCACCGGCGGACGCGTCGATCAGCGGTCGTCGGGGGGCTCCCACAGCTCAAGTCGGGTTCCGGCGGGGTCCCGAACATGAGCGAAGCGCCCGATACCGGCCGCCTCGACAACTTCGTCATCAGGGTCGATACCTGCGTCGTGCAACTGGGCGAGCATCGCATCAAGATCGCGGACGCGGAAGTTGAGCATCACTTGCTGCTCAGGCCGGCCGAGGTAGTCGCTGTCCTGCGGGAACGGCGCCCACACCGTCGGGCCAGCCTCCTGCTGCCAGACAACGTCACCTTGCGGGCTGCAATTGAGGCCGAGATGCTGCGCGTACCAGGCGGCGAGCCGCTCCGGCTCGCTCGACCGGAAGAAGACCCCACCGATGCCCGTCACCCGCTCCACAGCACCCCCCAATTTCGCAAACATGCTCGGTTGGAACGTCGCGACGCCCACTGCGGAACGCTGCGCCCACTCTCGCACAGCGACCGCGCGGCTCACAACAGCTTCCACCTCGACGCACGCGCACCCCAGCCGTCCCGCAGCCGATCCGCGGATTCTTGCGGTGGTCAGGTGTAGCGACGACGCGCTTCGCTGGCGACGGGGCACTGCCCGGTCGATCGGCCGCACGCGTCTGTGTCGCAGAGCCGGCAGATCCAGCGGGTGGCGCCGGGCTCGCGGACCAGGCCGGTGAGGACGTCACCCAGCAGCGCGTCCAGAGCGTGGCGGTCCTCGACGGACATCGCCGCTAAGGCGTCCTGGAGCACAGCGGCGCGGGCGTCGGTCACGACCCGAGCCAGTTCATCTCCGTCGGCGGTCACCGCCACGGCCGCGGTGCGACTGTCGCCGCCGGCTTCCCGGGTCACCAGACCAGCAACAACCAGTCGGTCCACGAGGCGGACCGCACCTGAGTGCGTCAGGCCGAGGACCTTGGCCAGCCGGTCGATCGAGGGGCGGCCTAGGAAGTGATGGAGCGCCGAGAGCGCGACGGCGTCGCTGGTGGTCAGACCCGTCGGCCCGCTGATGGCGTCCGCCGTGCGATCCGCCAGCACGAGGGCGAGCGCCCCGAGGATGTTGGCAGTGTGATCGGCGGTAGGCCGGTTCAGAACTCAAGGTCGAGGGTGTACTCGACCTGCTCGCTGGTGGCTGAGGTGGTCCCCGTGCCGCTCAGGGTGGCGAAGCCGCCGGTGCCTGACCCCAATACCGAGCGCACCTGGGAGAGCGCAGTCGTTCCGTCGTAGTCGCCGCTGGACGCGAACATCACGCTGCCCTTCCGTCCGGCTGCGGACCCGGTCAAGTGCCACAGGCCGACCACGGTCGCGGTGCCGTCGGGTCGGTAGTACATCACCACGTCGTCGGCGGCCTCGCCGTCGACATCCCCGGTCATGCGGTAGCCGATGCACGCCCGAGTGACCTTGCCGCTCTCGTCCGCGAGGGTACGGATCTCATCCTCCTGCCAGGACGTCACCTGAAGCTGTCCTCTGAGTTCCATGTCCGCAATGTATGAGCGGATCACATATCGTGTCAACCCCTTCGGACAGCAAGCGCCGCGGTGGCGCCATCGGCACCACCCGTCAGCACCGAAAGGGATCGTCGTATGACCATCCCCTTACCGGACGTTCGCTCGGCTGTTGGAACCACCCCGACCACGATCACCGGGACCGCGACCGCGGCCGCTGATAGCAAGCAAGCGCTCCAGCGGAGGCGCGTCGTCCGGCGCGACCAGACGAGGACCGAATGGCCGGGCCCGGTCTTCTTCGGGCAACGACGACAGGAAGTCCAGACACGCGTGCACGCTGTCGGGGTCCGGCCGATAGGACTGTCCCGTCGCTTGCGCCAGGTCCCAGCCGTGCAACAGAAATTCTTGCAGTGCAGCGGAGCCGGCGACCGTGGCAGGAGTGCGAATACCACCGGCCTCGGCCCAACCTTCCCACGCCTGAGGATCGGCCCATGCTTGCGCGAGACTGTCGAGCTGGTGCGGCAGGCGCTCTCGCCAGTCGTCGCGTAGACCATCACGCAGCTCCGGAGAGTCGACTGGGAACGGATTCCGGCGAGCCGCTTCCAGCTGGCGAAATGGCTGTCCGTCATCCACTGCCTCGTACGCCGAATCACCGCCAGGTGTGGATCGCCGCGGACGAACGCGTTGAGCGAGTCGCGGTCGCGCCAAGCCGTCAGGGTCGACAGCGTCTGCTGGCCGATGCTCGCGCGCAGGCTGTAGCCGAACAGTCCGCCGGTCGCCGGAAGGGTGTCCCACAGCGTCTGCGTCGCGCGCACCACCTCCGGTATGCGCCAACGGCTCGTGACGACGAAGCGTGTCGCCATCACGAGGTAGTCGGTGCTCGGGTCGATGGCGGTGATCGGGGTCCACGGCAACGTTGGCATATCAGTCTTCTTCCAGTGTGGTCGCGCGATTTGGCTACGAAGGGGCCGCAGGAATCCGTCGCCTCGGGTGGCCAGCTCGGTGGCTGTCAGCTGCGGGTGCCCCGCCTGTCGCGGGTAGGGGCCAGTTAGAGGAGGGTGACGATGACCTTGGCCGCCGAGACGCCCTTGAGCTGGATGTCCATGGCGTGCTGGAATTCACCGACGCCGGTGCCGACGACGGTGGGCTTCGGGGCGGTGACGTAGCGCCCATCGGCTAGGGCGGCGGGTAGGAAGTCGCGGTAGATGGCGGTGCTGACGTCGTTCGCCTTCAACGAGGTCCCGAAGATGTATTTGGTACTGACGCGCCGCGAGCGGGATGCGAACTGCAGACCCACGTTGGAGCTGATGAGCCGCAGAGTCACGCGTGGCCGCTCGAGGCGGCCACGGTTGCCGTCGGCGAGGGTGTCGAAGGAGACCGGCGGGCTGGCGATGGCGACGAACTTCTTGCCCTTGCATTTGGCGGCGATCCGCACGCACGAGGCGGCGCCGGTCTCGCCGAAGGCGATCGCGCCGGCGAGGGTGCGGCCGTGGAAGGTGGCGATGATGTCCGCCACGACGGTGGGACTGTTGTAGTCAAAGACCTGCATCGCCCCCAGCGACTTGACGTAGTCGAAGTTGCGGGGTGAGGCGGTGGTGATGACCTCGTAACCGGCGGCGGCCGCGAGCTGGATGGCGTTGCTGCCGACGCTGGTCGATCCGCCCCACACCAGCACGGTCTGCCCGGTCGGTGCGGCACCAGCAGTGGGGTACCGCAAACCGAGCTGGTTCTTCTCGAACAGCCCACAGGATGCGGTCGAGACGGCCAGCGGGAGAACGGCGGCGTCCTCGAACGGCATGCTGTCAGGGATCGGTGAGGCCATGCGCTCCAGCACGACGGTGTACTGCTGAAACGCGCCCTCCGCGGCGCTATTGCTGTCCTTGTCGGTGCCGACGGCGTGGCCGAGAACTCGGTCGCCGACCTGGAACCGGGTGACTGCCTGGCCGACCTCGACAACCTCGCCGGCGACATCGGAGCCGAGCACGGTGGGGTAGTTCAGCCAGCCATAGGTGAGGCTGCCTTCGACCTGGATGATCCAGTCCAGCGGGTTGATCGCGACGGCGCGGTTGCGGATGACGACCTGGTCCTCGCCCGGCGTGGGGTAGGGAGCCTCGCCGACTTCGAGTTTGGCGTGTTTGGCGTTGATCCAGGCGGCGGTATTGGTGGGCATTCTCTGTCTCCTTGGGGCGAGTGTGCTGCTGACGGTGTGGTACTTGATTGCACCAAGTGCAGTACCCACTGTGGCACGTGACTTCACAAAGTGCAATGACTGGGTACAGTGACGTGCATGGGACGTTGGGAACCGAACGCGAAGCAACGGCTGCAGCAGTCGGCGATGGCGCTGTTTCACGAACATGGCTACGCTGACGTGACCGTCGCCGAGATCGCCGACCGGGCTGGGCTGACGAAGCGGACGTTCTTCAATCACTTCACCGACAAGCGGGAAGTTCTCTTCGCTGACGCGGAGGCCTTCGAGGCCCGGATCGCGATGTATCTCAGTGAGACCGACGAGCAGCTCGAGCCTGTCGACGTGGCTGTCACTGTCCTCACACGAGGCGGTCTGGACCTGGCGGTCTACGGTGAGTGGGCCCGCGCCCGCCGCGACCTGATCGTGTCGGCGACCGAGCTGCGGGAACGGGACCTGATCAAGATGTCCGCGGTGGCGGCGCTCCTTGCCAAGGGGCTACTCGAACGGGATGTACCGGGCAGGATCGCCAGCTTCACCGCGCAGGCGGCCGTCGCGGTCTTCTCCGCCGCGTACGACGAATGGGCCGAAGACACCAGCGCGGATTTCTCGACACTGATGCAGCGGGCGCTTGCCGACCTGCGCCAGGCCATCGCCGCCGGGTAGTCCATCCGTCGACCCGCCACAGCCCAGGCGCCCCCGGCTGTGTCTGCCGGCGCGTCACTCCTGTGCCGTCCGCGGATCCTCCACCGGCACAGTGCAGCCGACTTCCGACAATCACCGTTCGTGCAGGTCTGTGGATCGCACCGGTATTTGGCCGGGTTTCGGCAGCGGTGGGTGGCCTGCTGTGTGCATTGTGCTGCTGGGGGCTGGGTTCATGGGCCCCGTTCCACCGCGTCATGGCAGTCATGCCTCCTCCGCAGCGTCTCGGGGCGGTCAGGTGGTCTTACGGCGGGTCAGGGTGGCGGGTTGTGGACTGCGGCGGTTGCTGAGGTCGGGCGTGGTCGCCGAGCCTGGTGGGTGGCGAGGGTGATGACGAGCAGGGCGGCGGCGAAGAAGACCGCGGCGACGGTGAAGGCGATGCGGTAACCGGTGAGGTGCGCTTCTAGGGTGGTCGATCCGGCGGCGGCAAGGAGCGCGGCGAAGACGCCTTGCAGGGCGCGGGCGGCGAACAGCACCTCGGCGGTGGGGGCGATCCCGCCGAGCGCGGACGCGGCGGCGAACCTGATCAGCCCGATCAGGAAGACCCGTCGGCGCCCGAGCAGGCCCGCGACCCGACCACCGAGCAGCAACAGCCCACCGAAGGTGAGGGTGTAGGCGGTGACGACCCAGCCCCGGGTGGCGTCGCTCATCCCGAGCGCGGCTTGGGCCTTGGGCAGCGTCAGGTTGATGATCGAGGTGTCCGCACCACCATCAGCGTGGCTGCGGCGATCACCACCAGCGCCCACCACCGCCGGGGGTCCACAGCCGCGTTCTCACCGGTGGCCGTGGCCTGCGGTGCGCTCACGACGCTGCGGGCCTACGGGTGATGGCGATGATGGTGTCGGTGACGGTGGCGCGTTGACCGTCGGGTCCGTCGGCGACCCGGTCGTGATTCTCCAGTCGCACGGTGTCCCACAGCTGCGGGTCGAGCCCGATGCTGCCCAGGGTCTGCTCCGGGGTGGGGAACACGGTGTCGGGGTCGGCCCACGACCAGGGCGGCACCGAGGCGTGATCGACGATGAGCAGCATCCCGCCCGCTCGCACCGCCGCCGCGGCGCGGGCGAACATCGGTGGCCGGTCGAACTCGACCGGGGACAGCAGGTACTGCGCGCTGATGACGTCGACCTCGCCGTGGGGGAAGGTGGCGGTGAGGTCGTGGCGCTCGGTGCGCACCCGGTCGTTGAGCCCGGCCCCGGTGGCGCGGTCGGTGACCCGGGCCAGGGCGGTGGCCGAGACGTCGACGGTGAGCACCGTCCACCCCGGCTGCGCCAGCCACAGCGCGTCGCCGCCACCCCCGCACCCCAGGTCCAGCACCCGGCCGGGGGCCAGTGCCTCGACCAGGTCGACCAGCACCGGGTTCGGCCCCCCGTGCCCGGGGCCGACGCGGCGTAGTGCGGCTCCCAGAATTCTTCGGCCGCCGATCCTGCGCCGGTCACGGGAGCACCAGCCCGTGGCGGCGGTCCCCGAGCACCCGTTCGCAGACCTCGGCCTCCATCGCCGCCGAGAACACGTCATGCACGCGCGGCGCCCACCGTGCCCGCAGCGCGGTAACCGCCAGGTCAGTGTCCTCCCCGATGAGGTCCAGGTGGATCGCCGCGCCGACCCCGGATCCGGCCGCGGCGGAGGTGATCACCTGCGCCATCGGAGCGGCCACATTCCCGGCCGCCCACACCCCCGGGGTCGCGGTGAGCCCGGTGGGATCGGCGGGCAGGTAGTGACCCGCGACGACCCCACCCAGCTCGAGCGCTGCAGTGCTCAGGTTCAGGTCGTCGAGCAGGTCCTGGCGTGCCTCCAGCGTGGTGGCGACGGCGACCGCCTGGCGGGCCACGCTGCGTCCGTCGACCATCCGTAGCCCGGACAACGCGTCCCCGGTGGTCTGCACGGCGGCGACCTTGCCGATGACGTGCTCGACGCCGAGGGCGGCGAGCTGCTCGACCTGCTCGTCGGTGGGGTCGGGGGCGGTGTGCTGGAAGTACACGACGTCCTCGGTGAGCTGACCGAACAGCAGCACCTGGTGCAACGCCATCGGGTTGGTGCCGAGCACCCCGATAGCCTGGTCGCGCACCTCCCAGCCGTGGCAGAACGGGCAGTGCAACACGTCCCGGCCCCACCGCTCGGCCAACCCCGACACGTCGGGCAGCACGTCGACCAGGCCGGTGGCCAGCACCACCCGGCGCGCCCCCACCGTCCTGCTCGCTCCGTCGCCGGTGACAAGGTCGATGGTGAACCGTGAGCCGCCTGGCTCCGGTGACGCCACCACGGTGGCCGAGGTCGCGGTGGCCTCGACGACCTCCACGTCGTAGGCCTGGGCCTCGGCGCGGCCGATCCTGACCAGCTCCCGCGGCGATGCGCCCTCGGCGTAGAGGTAGTTGTGCACCCCCTCGGCGGGGGCGTTGCGCGGCGCCCCGGCGTCGATGACCAGCACCGACCGGCGCGAGCGGGCCAGGATCTTCGCCGCACTCAGGCCGGCGGACCCACCCCCGACCACCACCACGTCGACACTGCTGCGCTCCGCTTCCGCGCCGACCGAGGCTGACCTGTTCATGACGGTCCTCTCCGTGATCGCCCGAGCGCGGTGACCCCGCGCTCGCTGCGGCCACCACAGTGCGACCGCCCACCCCCGGAGGCCAACATTTCTTGCGTATCCGGCAAACTAACGAGGTGGACGACGCCGAGCACACGGGTAGCGACATCGACACGGTCATCGACGGGGTCGGGGCGCGGCTGCGTGGCCTGCGCCGCACCCGGGCCTTGACCCTGGCCGACCTCGCCGAGGCCACCGGCACCTCCCAGGCCACCCTGTCCCGGCTGGAGTCCGGGGCACGGCGCCCCAGCCTCGATCTCCTGCTGCGCCTGGCCCGCACCTACCGGGTGACCCTCGACGAGCTGGTCGACGCCCCCGACACCGGCGATCCCCGCATCCACGCCCGGCCCAGCGTCCGCTACGGGGTGACCTGGGTGCCACTGACCCGCCGGGCCGGCGGGCTGCAGGCCTTCAAGCTCGTCATCCCCGGCGGCTTCCCCGCCGGTGAGCCCGAGCAACGCAGCCACGAGGGCTACGAGTGGATGTACGTCCTCGACGGCCGGCTGCGCCTGCTGCTCGGGGGGCACGAGCTCGTCCTCACCCCCGGTGAGGTCGCCGAGTTCGACACCCACACCCCGCACGCCTTCACCAACCCCGCCGACACCCCCACCGAGCTGCTCATCCTGATCAGCGCCCAAGGCCAACGCGCCCATGTCCGAGCCCGACCCGCCCGGAGCGCACCCAACCCAACCGGCAGGGCTTGACCGCCGCCGACGCCATCGAAGTGGCGCCACCAGCTCATCACCCCCCGAGAAGGCACGGTGCGCCGTAGACAACCGGACCAGGTTTGACCGGCCGTACGTAGACGATGGTTGGCGTTACCCGGCTGGCGGATTACCGCGAAGGCGCGCCCTTTGGTAACGCATGCCGTGTCCGCGTCTACGTCACGGTCAGGTCCGTTCGCGGGCGCGGACGGCCGGGGGGCTCGGAGCTTTCAGGGCCCGGAGAAGCTGGTGGGGGAGAGGACACCGCCATCCTGGGTTCTTCCCGCGGCACCGGTATTGCGGAAAGTGCCGGCCAGTGGAATGGGTAAGGGTGGTGGGCATGGGTTCGGAGGTGGTGGTGCTGCTGCACGTCGAGCTGGGCCGCCTCCCCCGCCGAGTCTCACGTCCGAAGCATCCTGGTTTCTCAGGCCCGCATGGATGGCACACTCTGTCGAACTTGCACGTTTCGAATTTTTCGACTTATAGTTGAGTCATGACGACTCTCGCGGATCACACGGTCCTGCCTACGACCGAGTCGGACGCTGTCTCGGACCTGAAGGCGTTGGCCGTGGTCCTCGACAGCGACCACCCCGTAGAGCTGCGGAATCCCATCGATGGGTCGGCGCAGGTCGTGCCCGACACGGTGCGCAAGGTTCTCCAGCAGGTGCTGGCAGCGATGGCCGATCATCGGGCGGTCACTATCACCGAGACGAACACCACGCTCACCACGCAGCAGGCGGCGGACCTGCTCGGAGTGTCCCGACCCACCTTGGTGCGGCTCCTTGAGTCCAACCAGATCGCGTTCAGCAAGCCGAACCGGCACCGTCGGGTCCAGCTCGCCGACGTACTGGACTACCAGCGCCACGCCTCGCGGATTCGCCGCGCCGAGCTTGACGCGATGACCCGCGAATCAGCCGAGGACAACGGATTCGCGACGGTCAACGGCTTCGTGACTACCCGCTGACCAGGCGCCCTGTCATGCCGTTTCGCGTGGTGCTCGACGCCTGCGTTCTGATCCCTTACCAGCTCAGCGACCTGCTGCTTCGCCTTGCAGAGGCCGAGATATTCGTCCCGCTGTGGTCTGACAAGATCATGGCCGAGGTCAACCAAAACCTCCCCCTCAAGCTAGGTGTGACCCCACACAAGGCGCAGCGCCGCATCGACCACATGACGACGGCGTTCCCGCTGGCCGCGGTCGAGGGGTACAAGGACCTCATCCCGGCAATGACGAACGACCCGAAAGACCGCCACGTCCTCGCCGCGGCCGTGCGGGGCAACGCAGACCTGATCGTGACCGCCAACCTGAAGGACTTTCCGGATGCGGCTCTGGAGCCTTACGGCATCCAGGCGATCCACCCCGACCAGTTCCTTCTCGACCAGCTTGACCTCGACCCAGTCCGCGTCGTACAGGTCGTCGCCGAGCAGCGCGACAGCTACACCCGCCCCGAGCTGTCGGCCGAGGAGTTCTCCCACTCGCTCGCGGTCACTGTCCCGGACTTCGCGTCGGCCGTGACCGCGGCCGCCGCTGCGGCCTTCGGTCCCGACACACCGCTGCCGCTGGAGATCGTCTCCCCCGGCGCCGCCCACCATGCCTTCTTCCCCGACGATGACCCGTCCCCGGAGACCGATCGCGGTGCTGCGTTCCTGTGGTGGCAAGCGCTACTGGGCGGCGTGGTCGAGTTCCGTCCCGCCCTGCAACGCCTCAGCACGAACCACGCCGCCTGGGGTGACTACAGCGCCGCAGCCAGCAGCCTCCATGGATGGGCAATGATGCAGTTCCTCGAGTCCTGCCCCGACGCACCCGGCTTAGTCGCCTACGCCAAGTTCATGCCCGACTCCGGCCATCCAATGCGTGGTTTCGACGTTGCCCCGATCCCGCACGTGAAAATCCTGACCGTGGTCAAGGGGGACGACGGATGGTGGCGCGCATGGGGTCTGTCCAACGACAACTACCGCCCTCCCGCCTCCCAGGTTCTCGGAGCTGACCACGACTGACGCATCCGACGCGACACACCACACCCGGCACCCCGAGCATGGTGGACCTGCCTTATCGCCGAGCACTGAATAGAAACCGAAGCTGAGACCACGGGATAGTGCCGCCGAGGCACGCGTGGTGCGCCGGACATGGCAGGCGAAAGCTGGGCCCACAACTACAGCCGGAAACACGACCGAGTGGTACGCGGCGCAAGCTCGGCAATCAGCTGGGCAGGGCTTACCGGTCGAGCACTCGCCATCGAGCAACTCACCCTAATGAGCCGCAGGGGACGGACGATATTCAGCGGGGGGCGCGCCGTCTACTGCACGTGAGCGATGCGCTTCTGGTCTGCCGGTGCTATGTCCCGGGACGGGACGCTGAACCGAAGACAGGTTGTCTCACTTCCAAGTGAGACACCGGCTTCAGGCTTCCGGCCCGAGGGGGCGGTGGACGCCAGACCTCATCGCCTGCGCGGTCACCGTTGCGCCGATACCAGGCCACTAGCCAGATCTCGCTCAAGACGGCCGCAGGGTCTACTCGAGCTCGCGCTGCCGACTGTCACGAGAAGAGTGCTGGGGCAGCGTCAACGCTGCGATCAGCGTGATGCTCAACCAGTGCTCGAACTCGTCGGGCGTCCGGCCGGCCCGGTCGATCACCGCGTCGTAGACCTCCGGGCTGGCCAGCGCCCACAGCGTCAGGAAG